>Ga0247813_10001353_pt1 | contig 18827 bp, 17 predicted proteins | sample UWRJL169409C1_FD_180719 | JGI IMG/M metagenome (GOLD analysis project Ga0247813, IMG submission 180719) | Plant litter microbial communities from Arlington Agricultural Research Station in Wisconsin, United States - UWRJ-L169-409C-1 | ecosystem: Environmental > Terrestrial > Plant litter >... | reverse complement strand
ATGCCGGGCTCCCCGAGGGCCGCGTGCGCGTTCTCGGCTACCTCGACAACGACGATCTGTCTGTCGTACTCGACCGCGCGACGGTCTTCGCCTTCCCGAGTCTCGCCGAGGGCTTCGGCCTCCCCGTGCTCGAGGCCTTCTCGTTCGGCACCCCCGTCGTGCACTCCGACGACGAAGCGGTGCTCGAGGTGAGCGCCGGCGCGGGACTCGCGGTGGAGCGCGCTGACGCCGAAAGGTACCCCGAGCGCCTCGCGCGTGCCATCCGCTCCGTTGTCGACGACGATGAGCTCGCCTCACGCATGGGCACGGAGGGCCGCGACCGCGCCGGGCTCTTCAGCTGGCGCACCTCCGCCGAGAAGACCTGGCAGCTGCACGCAGACCTGTAGGCCGCCCGAACGCTACTTCGGCGCAGGCGTCGAGGTGGGCACAGAGTGTGCGAGCGCGGCATCCACCATTGCGTGGATGGCCGCGAAGTCTGGGTGAATCACATTGACGCCGTTATCGGGCACGAGGTTGAGTTTCTCGACCGGGATCGCGCGCGTCTTGCTCGCGAGGTCGACGAAGTAGCCGAGCATCGCCGCGGGGATGTCCGTCGAGACGACCTGCGAGCCCGCGGACGCGACTCCCTCGAACTTGGCCAGCACGTTGGCCGGCTCCATCTGGGTGAGGATCGCCTCCTGCACCTGGCGCTGCCGCTGCATGCGGTCGTAATCGCTCGTGCCGTGGCGTGAGCGCGCGTACCAGAGAGCGATCTTGCCGTTCATGTGCTGCGGGCCGGGCTCGATCCAGCCGTCCGGCTCTGAGTAGGGCTCGTCGCTCCCGTCGCTTCCGCCGATCGGGTAGCGGCCGGTCGAGTCGATGTCGATTCCACCGAGCGCGTCAATGAGCTTCGCGAAGCCGTGCATGTCGATGAGTGTGTAGTACTGGATCTCGAGCCCGGTGACCCCCTGTGCTGCATCTCGCATCGCCTCGATACCCGGCTCGCTGCCCTCGGCGAGTGCGTTCGGGTAGAGGTCGGGGTGCTCTTCACCGTAGGTGTAGAGGTAGCTCACGAGGCACTCGGGGCCGCAGTCGTAGCCGGTGGGGAACTCGGCGGCCATCGGCGAATCCGCGGGAAATGTGACGCGCTGCAGGTTGCGCGGGATCCCGATGATCGTGGCTGCCCCGGTCGTCGCGTCGATGCTCACGACCGAGATGCTGTCGGGGCGGAGCCCCAGGCGGTCGGGTCCGGCGTCCCCGCCCAGGAGCAGGATGTTGTAACGACCGTCGATCGGCTCAGCGATCTTTCCACCGGAGAAGACCTCGCTGATGAGGCCACGCGCCGAGTTCGACACGACAAAGCCGTACCCGGCCGTACCTCCGACGAGGGCGAGGGCGACAACCGCGAACCCGGCGATGAAGCCGCGAGCCATCGAACCGGTGCGCACGAGCCGCACGAGTCGCAGGGTGTCGAGCGTGAGCACGATCCACAGTCCCAGGTAGAAGACGATGATGGCCTGCACGACGAGCAGGGCGATGCCGTTGGTCGCTATCGAGAGCACGACGAATCGTGCGGCAAACCACAGAATCGCGGCGAGGATGAGCGCAGCCCACAGCGTGAACGTCGCGCTGACGCCGAACCGCCCGAGCTTGCGGTTGCCGGCGAGCACCTGTGCGGAGCCGGGGATGACGAGGTTGAGGAGCACGAGGGTCCAGCCCCTGCGAGTCATGACCTCGCGGGAGCTGGCGTCGGGAAAGCGGACCGGGCTGGTGGCGCTCACAGTGTCGCTTTGAGCGCCGCGTTCTTCTCGGCGACGAGCGACTCGAGCGAGAGAGCGTAGTCGGCGAGTTTCGTGGCGAGGACGTCGTCGGAGGTCGAGAGGATGCGCGCGGCGAGGATTCCCGCATTACGCGCACCGCCGATCGACACCGTGGCGACCGGAACCCCGGCCGGCATCTGCACGATCGAGAGGAGCGAGTCGAGCCCGTCGAGCTTTGCGAGGGGCACCGGAACGCCGATCACCGGAAGGGTGGTCACGGAGGCGAGCATTCCGGGGAGGTGCGCTGCGCCACCCGCACCCGCGATGATGACGCGGATTCCGCGGTCGCGCGCCTGCTTTCCGAACGCGATCATGCGCTCGGGAGTGCGGTGCGCGGACACAACCTCGACCTCGTGGGCGATTCCGAAGTCGGTGAGGGCTGCTGCGGCATCCGCCATGACGTTCCAGTCGGAGTCTGAGCCCATGACTACGGCGACAATAGGTGCTGACACGTCGTCCATCGTAGGTGTCAGTTCTCGAAGAACGCGGCCGCGGCGCGCGCGCGGTACACGACGTCGTCGAGATCCTCGCCGCCCGCGGTCACGTGGCCGACCTTGCGACCGGGTCGCGGATCCTTGCCGTAATTGTGGAACTTCACTGTCGGCTGGGCAGCGAGAGCGAGGCTGTAGCGGTCGGCGAGGGTGCCCGCGAGCGGTCCACCGAGCACGTTCACCATGACCGACCACTCGTCGCGGCAGCCCGTTGCGCCCAACGGCAGGTCGAGCACAGCACGCAGGTGCTGCTCGAACTGGCCGGTTGTTGCGCCATCCATCGACCAGTGCCCGGTGTTGTGCGGGCGCATCGCGAGTTCGTTGATGAGCAGGCGATCGTCGGTCGTCTGGAACAGTTCGACGGCGAGCACTCCGGTGACGCCGAGGGTCTCGGCGATGGTCGTGGCGATATCGGCGGCGACGTCGGCGAGCTTGCCTGCGGAGTCGGGCGCGGGAGCGATGACCTCCGCGCACACCCCGTCGCGCTGGATGGTTTCGACGATCGGCCAGAGCGCGAGCTCACCGCTCGGGCGACGCGCGACGAGCTGGGCGAGTTCGCGGGAGAACGACACGAGTTCCTCGATCAGGAGGTCGTCACCGGCTTCGAACCAGTCAGATGCATCCGCACCGCTCGACACGATGCGCACGCCCTTGCCGTCGTAGCCGCCGCGTGGCGTCTTGAGCACCGCCCTGCCGCCGTGGTCGGCGAGGAAGGCATCCACATCGGCAACTGTCGAGACCCGCGCCCAATCGGGCACCGGGAGGCCCAGCGCTGAGAGACGCTCGCGCATGAGCAGCTTGTCCTGGGCGTAGAGCAGGGCGTCCGGGCCGGGCTGCACGCTCACTCCCGCCTCGACGAGAGCCTTCAGCACGGCCTGCGGCACGTGCTCGTGGTCGAAGGTGACGGCGTCGACCTCTTTCGCGAAGGCCAGCACTACCGCGGGATCACGGTAGTCGCCGAGCGTCGTGACGGCGATATCCGCGGACTCCCCCGTGGTCTCGGCGAGAACGCGGATCTCGATGCCGAGGTTGATGGCCGCTGGAACCATCATGCGGGCGAGCTGCCCGCCACCGATAACGCCGACGGTGGGGGACATCGATACTCCTGCAGCTGTGGGCTGGACTACCAGCAAGCGATGGACGTGCTGCGGTTAGACTTCCAACCGCCAAGAACCTATCTTCGCTTATCAATCTGGTGGATGCATGCGCGCGCTCGTGACCCAACTCTCGCGGTTTGGGGTTGTTGGTCTCGTCGGACTCGTGGTCGATGTTGCAGTGTTCAACATTCTGCTCCTCACCGTGCTCTCCCCCCAGGAGATCCACGAGGGTCCGCTCATCGCGAAGACCATCTCGACGAGCATCGCCATCGTCACCAACTGGCTGGGCAACCGCTACTGGACCTTCGGCGCGACCAAGCGCCACTGGCTGCGCGAGGGCGTGGAGTTCGCGATCGTGAGCCTCGGCGGCATGGCAATCAGCCTCGGGTGCCTGTGGGTGTCGCACTACGCCCTGCACTTCACGTCGCAGCTCGCCGACAACGTGGCCACCAACGTCGTCGGTCTCGCGCTCGGCACTGCCTTCAGGTTCACGCTCTACCGGCTCTGGGTGTTCCGCGGTGTCGGGGAACCCGTCGAGGCCACCGAGGCGACCGAGCTCGCCCGCACGCCTTAAGCTTGGTCACCGTGACCCGCGTCCTCCTCGATTGCACGGCAATTCCCGTGAACCGCGCCGGAGTCGCGCGCTACCTCGAAGGCCTCATCGCAGGCCTCGGCACGATCGACGGCATCGAGCTCGCACTCGCCGTTCAGGAGCGCGATCGGGAGAGCCTTGGGGCTCTCGCGCCCGGCGCATCCATTCACGCTGTGTCACCGCGCCTTGCCGGTCGCGGCCTGCGCCTCGCGTGGGAGCAGCTCGGCCTGCCCGCTCTCGCCCGGTCGATCGGGTCAGACGTCGTGCACTCGCCGCACTACACGTTTCCGATTCTGCGTCGGGGCGGTCGCGTCGTCACCGTGCACGACGCGACGTTCTTCAGCGACCCAGAGGTGCACGGCCTCGTCAAGCGCTACTTCTTCAGGTTCTGGATCCGCTCGGCGTGGAAGTCCCGCGGCGGCGTCATCGCCGACAGCCACGCGACGGCCGCAGAGGTCGAGCGATTCATCGGCACACCCCGCGCGCGCGTGAGCGTCTCGCACCTCGGCGTAGACCTCGAGCGCTTCCAGCCGCCCTCTGCGGCAGCTGTGGCGGCTTTCCGGGAGTCGGTGGGTCTCGGGGTGGATTCTCCGTGGTTCGCGTTCCTCGGCACGATCGAGCCGCGCAAGAACGTCGTCGGCCTGCTCGACGCTTATGCTCTCGTGCGCGCGAGTCTCGGTGACGCCACGCCTCCCCTGCTCATCTCCGGGGGACGCGGCTGGGACGCAGAGGCCCTCGCGCGCCTCGATGCGCTCGGCGCGGACTCCGGCGTGCACGTGCTCGGCTACCTCCCGCTCGAGCAGCTGCCCGCCCTCCTCGGCGGTGCGACGGCGGTGCTCTACCCGAGCTTCGGCGAGGGCTTCGGCCTCCCGGTGCTCGAGGCGATGGCCTGCGGGGCAGCGGTCATCACCACGGATCGCCTCGCGATTCCCGAGGTCGGCGGCGACGCTGTGGAATACACCGAGGTGGATGCAGCGTCGATCGCCCAAGCCATGACCACCCTGCTCGGCTCTCCGGAGCGCCGAGAGCAGCTATCGGGCCTGGCTACCGCTCGCGCCGCGACCTTCTCCTGGGCTGCGACGGCGCACGCGCACGCGGCCGCGTATGCGGCTGCCGCTGCTCGCTAGAGGTTTCGGTACGCGAGCGCGGGTTGAGTCGAAACCCGTGACACTTACGGGCGCCCGAGGCTCGCGTAGGTCCAGCCGGCACCGCGCCACAGGTCGCGGTCGAGGCAATTGCGTCCGTCGAGGATGATCGTGCCCGCGGCACCTGCGAGATCTTCGGGGGTGAGCGCGCGGTACTGCTTCCACTCGGTGAGAACGAGAACGGCGTCTGCGTCGGCGACGGTGTCGGACACGGTCGACTCGTAGGCGAGTTCCGGGTGCACACGCTTGGCCGTCTCGATGGCCTCAGGGTCGGTGACCGTCACGAGAGCACCTTCGGCGAGGAGGCGAGCCGCGACATCCAGCGACGGAGAATCGCGCACGTCGTCGGAGTCGGGCTTGAACGCGAGCCCGAGAACCGCGATCTTCTTGCCCTTGAGCGAGCCGCCGAGCGATTCGCGGGTCAGCTCGACCATGCGGTCACGGCGACGGAGGTTGATCGCGTCGACCTCGCCGAGGAACGCGAGCGATTCGCCCAGGCCGAGCTCCTCACCGCGTGCACGGAACGCGCGGATGTCCTTCGGGAGGCAACCGCCGCCGAAGCCGAGGCCGGAGTTGAGAAAGCGGCGGCCGATGCGCACGTCGTGGCCGATCGCGTCGGCGAGCATCGTGACATCGGCGCCTGTGGCCTCCGCGACCTCCGCCATCGCGTTGATGAACGAGATCTTGGTAGCGAGGAACGCGTTGGCCGAGACCTTGACGAGTTCAGCTGTCGCGTAGTCCATGACGATGCGCGGGGTGTCCGCGGCGAGCGCCACGGCGTAGATCTCGTCGAGCTGCGCCGTTGCGCGCTCGCCCGCGTCGCCCGCGGGCACGCCGTAGACGAGACGGTCGGGGCCGAGGGTGTCCTGCACGGCGAAGCCCTCGCGGAGAAACTCGGGGTTCCAGGCGAGGGATGCTTGCGGCGCACCCGCGGCAACCTTCTCGGCGAGGCGCGCAGCTGTGCCCACGGGCACGGTGGACTTGCCGACAACGAGGGTTCCGGGTGCGAGGTGCGGGATGAGGGCATCGACAGCAGCATCCACGTAGGTGAGGTCTGCGGCGTAGGAGCCCTTGGTCTGCGGGGTCCCGACAGCGACGAAGTGCACTTCGGCGTCGGCGACCTCGCTCATGTCGGTGGTGAACCGCAGGCGACCGGTCGCGATCGCCGAGGTGAGGATCTCGGGAAGGCCGGGCTCGAAGAACGGCGCACGGCCGTCGGAGAGCACATCGATCTTCGACTGATCGACGTCGACGCCGATGACCTCGTGGCCCAGTTCAGCCATGCAGGCAGCATGCACTGCGCCGAGGTAGCCGCAGCCAATCACAGAAATCTTCACACCGAACTCCATTTCGACCACGCCCACGGCGGGCGGATACGCCAGTACATCCTACGAACTCTGGGGCAGTGCTTCTAACGCTCGCCCCACCGGGTTGTCTCGTCCTGCTGCACCGATTGCTCCTGCTGGCGCCGCGCGGCCACAGCGCTCGTGCTGGACTCCATGAGGTCATGAAGCGCCGACTGCACGAGGTCTGCCCCCGGGATGTCCCTGAGGACCACCGGGTTTTCAAGCCCGGTATTGATCAGCACATCGCCGCTCCCGAACATTCCCTGCAGCGAGTTTTGGCGCACCGTCACGTCGTACCCCCTGCTGTGCAGGAGCTCCTGACGCACGCGCACGAAGAACCCGGAGCGCAGCACGATGCGACGCGTCGTTATCGTGTAGTGGCGCCCGAGCCAGGCGAAGAGGGGCAGTAGCCAGGTCGCTATGACGAGAACGACGGCGAGACCGAGCACCGCGAGGTTCTGCCACAACTGCTCGAACGAACCGTAGAAGTAGAAGAATCCGCCGGTGATGGCGACGAGCGCGATGCTCGGCCAGAGCAGCGCGCGAGCGTGCGGACGGAGCCGTGCAACGACGGCCTCCGGAACACGCGCCTCAGTCGACATGCCTCATTCATACCGCACATGCGTCACGTCGCCGGCGGCGACAGCCACTGTTGAGCCATCCAGTGACTTGCGCACGAGCAGCCGACCGGCCCGATCGATGTCGGTCGCGGTGCCCAGAAGGTCGTCCGCCCCGGGCAACTGCACGCGCACCTCCTGCCCGAGCGTGGTGCAGATGTCGACGAGCGCCTCGCGGATTCCGCTGCCGTCGGCGTCCGCCCCGAGCCTCACGAAACCCGAGTACAGGGAGTGAAGCTCGCGCAGATAGGTCGAGAGCGCTGCATCCACGAGCTTGTCTCCGTGGAGAGTGGCGCCCGACAGTGCGAGCGACGTCGCCGTCGGCACGGGCAGCTCGTCACGCGACATCTCGAGATTCAGTCCGGCGCCGAGCACAACACCGTCTGCGGTCGGCAGCAGTTCGCCGAGCAGCCCGGAGATCTTGAGCCCGTCGACCTGAACATCGTTGGGCCACTTGAGCCCCGTGCGCGCCTCTCCGTTCGGGAGAATGGATGCAGCGGCTCGCGCCATGGCAATGCCCGCAATGAGAGGCAACCAGCCGTAGTGCTCGAGGGCGAGGGGCTCGCCCGCGGGTAACACCGGACGCAGCAGCACCGAGGTTGCGAGTGCCGTTCCGCGCGGGGCGACCCACTGGCGACCGAGACGCCCCCGACCGGCTGTCTGGTCGGTCGTGACGAGCACGGAGAAGTCGCCCAGGGAGGCGGCGCGCGCGACGAGTTCGTCGTTCGTGGAGCCCGCGGAGTCCAGCTGGATGAGGGTCGGTGCTACCGAGAAACTGAGGGGAAGCTCCATCCTGCAAGGCTAATCGCACATCTCTGTAGGTTTTCGCCAACGGGATCGCACCATTGCTGGCCAGTAGAGTGAAACCCGTGACTGTTGAGAACACATCCCCCCCGGTTTCCACGACGGCTGGAAAGCTCGCTGACCTCAAGGTCCGCTACCACGAGGCCGTAACAGCGAGTGGCGAGGCCGCGATCGAGAAGCAGCACTCGAAGGGCAAGAAGACCGCCCGCGAGCGCATCAACGAACTCCTCGACCACGGGTCGTTCGTCGAGCTCGACGAGTTCGTGCGCCACCGCACCCACGCGTTCGGCATGGAGGCCAAGCGCCCCTACGGCGACGCCGTCGTCACGGGCCTCGGCACGATCCACGGCCGCCAGGTCGCGGTGTACTCGCAAGACTTCACCATCTTCGGCGGCTCTCTCGGCGAGGTCGCGGGCGAGAAGATCATCAAGGTCATGGACCACGCGATCAAGACCGGCGTGCCCATCATCGGCATGCTCGACTCCGGTGGAGCGCGCATCCAGGAGGGCGTCGTCGCCCTCGGTAAGTACGGCGAGATCTTCCGCCGCAATACGCAAGCCTCCGGGGTCATCCCGCAGATTTCGATCATCATGGGCCCGGCAGCCGGCGGCGCCGTCTACTCCCCCGCTCTCACCGACTTCGTCATCATGGTCGACAAGACCAGCCAGATGTTCGTCACCGGCCCGGACGTCATCAAGACCGTTACCGGCGAGGATGTCGGCATGGAGGAGCTGGGCGGCGCGCTCACTCACAACTCGATCTCCGGTGTCTCGCACTACCTCGCGAGCGACGAAGACGACGCGCTCGACTACGCCCGCGCTCTCATCAGCTACCTGCCCGACAACAACCTCGCCGACCCTCCGGTCTACGAGAGCGAGGTCGAGCTCGAGATCACCGACGAGGACCGCAAGCTCAACACGATCATCCCCGACTCGCCGAACCAGCCCTACGACGTCAAGACCGTCATCGAGCACGTGGTCGACAACGGGGAGTTCCTCGAGACGCAGCCGCTCTTCGCTCCCAACATCGTCGTCGGTTTCGGTCGCGTCGAGGGTCGCTCGGTTGGCATTGTCGCCAACCAGCCGCAGGCCATGGCCGGAACCCTCAACATCGAAGCGGGCGAGAAGGCCGCGCGCTTCGTGCGATTCTGCGACGCGTTCTCGATCCCGATCCTCACCCTTGTCGACGTGCCCGGCTACCTGCCCGGAACCGACCAGGAGTGGACGGGTGTCATCCGCCGCGGCGCGAAGCTCCTGTACGCCTACGCGGAGGCAACGGTTCCGCTCGTCACCGTCATCACGCGTAAGGCCTATGGAGGGGCATACATCGTTATGGGCTCGAAGCAGCTCGGCGCCGACCTCAACTACGCCTGGCCGACGGCCGAGATCGCGGTCATGGGCGGCCAGGGTGCCGTCAACATCCTCTACCGCAACGAGATCAAGGCGGCAGAGGCGGCCGGCGAGGATGTCGCGGCAGTGCGCACCCGACTCGCCAACGAGTACACCTACAACGTGGCATCCCCGTTCCTCGCCGCTGAGCGTGGCGAACTGGACGGCGTCATCGAGCCGGCGGCTACCCGCGTCGCTGTCGTGAAGGCCCTGAGGGCCCTGCGCACCAAGCGTGCGACTCTTCCTCCCAAGAAGCACGGGAACATTCCGCTGTGACCGGTGTGGAGCCCGAAGGCGCACCCCTCGACATCCGCATCATCGGCGGAAACCCCTCACCCGAGGACGTCGCGGCGACAACAGCCGTGCTCTCCGCGGCCCTCGAGGAGCTTGCAGCGGAGCGCGGCCGACTGGATGACGCGGGCCCCTCGGCCTGGCAGCGCAGCCAGCGACCGTTCCGCTCGCCGATCTCAACGGGCTCGGGCGTCTGGCGCAGCTTTTCGGGCTGATGATCCATCCCGAGGATGCTCTTTCGGGCCGCGAACGACGGAATCCGCAGGTTCGACCGCCCGTACCTTCTGTACCCCGCTGAGTAGACAGACCGTTCGGCCCGAAAATGGGCATTTGTACCCCCGATTCCGCAGTGTCCGAACGTACAATTGCGCAGGAATACGGGCATTTTGGGTGACTGGGGTGCAAAATTGTCCCCCTGCTGTCCCCCTAAATGACGACTGTGCAGGGGTACCCCGAACGGCATTATTGAACGTGCTAGGTGTCTCTCGTAAAGAGTTACACCACCAGTCATTAGCCGACTAGGGTAAGCGGGCTAATGATTTGGGGGCGAGTCAGGGCGATATTCGGGTTATCGCCCTGACTCGATTCTTAGCAAGAGGCCGGGACATCGTCCCGGCCTCTTCGCTTTAACTCCGTCATGGCTCTGACACCGGTGCAGGCTCGTCCTCGCGGATGATTCACCCCCGCCGGGAATTCAGCGAGTCGTCTTGATCTCCAGGAAGAGATCCACCTCATCGTCGTCGTGAGTGACGACCCCGGTCTCGGGCGCCGTCGTGCGCAGCCCGACGACTGTGACAGCGACATCCGTCGTCTCTGCAGCGGTGCGCACGATGAGCGTGTCCGCCTGCGTCGACCGGATCGCATCGGCCACTTGCTCGTGCACGCGGTCGAGCTCGGTCTCCGACAGGTCGTCGAGGCCGCCCTCGTCGAGCAGAGTCACCACGGTGCCGCGTCGACGGGCGATCATGACCTCTTCGCGCACTGCATCGCTCAACAGCCTCCGTCCACGGATCTCGTCGCGGATCGCCCCCTCGAGGTGCAGGCACTCGAGTCGCTCCTCGTCAGTGAGCTCGCCGTGGCTCTCCTGGATGCGGCGCAGCATCGGCAGGGCACTCGAGCTCGTCTGCCCGAGCCGGAACTGGCGCTCGAAGACGTGTGCCTCCTGGGCTGCCTGCCAGTCGGTGGCCTCCCGCTCGGCGAGCGCGAACCGCAGGGCGTCCTTGGTTGCCTTCGCCATACCGCTCGACAGGATGTGCGAGACGGCTACCCACGAGATGCTCCCGATCACGCCGAGGCTCGCGAGAGCGCCCGGCCCGGCCCAGACGACCGAGTGGACGGTGAGAAAGATGATGCCGGCCCAGGCGAAGGAATGGCGCCTCCGGATGGATGTGATGGTCATGAGCGTTCCGAGTGCGGCGATGTACCAGGTGGCGAAACCGTTGCCACCCTCGCGCTGCGGATCGAGCTCGTTGGTCACGAGGAGCGTCACGACGACCACCACCGCGACGTTGAATGCCGCCATCCATACCGGCATGCGCATGCCGCCCCAGGGGAGCAGGCTCACCGCCGTCGCCGCCGCGTAGAGGCCGAGGGAGAAGACGACGGGCGCCGCGTTGTCGGGAGTCGGGAGCGAGTAGAGACCAAGCAGCACGTGGTAGACGGAGAACAGGATCGCCATCGAGACGATGAGCGCGCGCGGAACACCGATGTTCATCGCAGCTCCCCGAAGTTCACGGGCTCGTCTGAACCGGGTCTGACCGGAGGAACGCCCCGCGGCCAGCTGATCGTGATGACGGTGCCCTCGCCGAGCACGGAGTCGATCTCGGCGACTCCACCCGCGTTGGCGACGCGCTCGATAATCGAGACCCGCACACCGAGTCGCTCATTGGGAACCTCGATGAAGACGAAACCTGCCCCGGTGTCGCCCACCTCGATCTCGATGCCGCGCGACTGATGCCCACGTATCGACAGCCAGCGGCTGACTGAGTCGTTTCGACCCGCATGCTGGATGCTGTTCACCATCGCTTGCACAGCTGCCGCGTAGACGGCCTCAGCGGCCTGTGCGGGCATGGTCCAGGCTCCGAGGGGGCGAGTGCGGAGTTCGAAAGGCGCTCCGAGCGAGGCCGCGACCTCCGCGACCCGCTCGGCGACGGCGGCCACGCGCACCGTGCTGCCGTCGTCCGGGCTCACGAGCGCCGCCTCCCGCAAGTGCCCGATCGCGTTGCTCGCCATGGTGGAAGCGAGTTCCTTGGACTCCGGGGTGAAGGCTCGCGCGGCAGACAACAGTGTGGTCAGAACGCTGTCGTGCACGATGGAGTCCACCTGCACACGCTCGACCTCGGTGGCGTGCTGACGCACCGCGTGGGAGTACCGGTCGAGGGCCGTCGACTGCGCGACATCCACGGATACTGCTGCGCTGCGCAGCATTGCGACGATGACGACGATCGCGCCGCCCAGGATGACCGAGTAGACGGACTCGAGCAGCGCCTGAAGCCAGTACTCGCCCCCGCCCGCGGGAAAGACGTGCACGACGCAGTAGATCGCAGGAACAACGCCGAGGTAGACCGTGGCGACCCTCGTCGGGAATCCGATAGCCGCTGTCGCTGTCGCGACGGTGAGCAGGTAGTAAAGCCAATGGCCGCCACTCGAGACCGAACCGGAGTCGTTCGCCGCGAGCGGCCAGGTGATGACTGCGACCACGTAGATGAGGGCGACCATGATGTGGGCGGAACGAACGCGCACCTTCGCCCACGAGAGCACGACGGCGGCGAGGATGCTCGCGAAAACCGCGGTCGCGACGATGACGACCCACAGGGGGTGCACCTCGTTCATTTGGGCGATGAACTGCGGAATGCTCTGCAGGGCGAAGACGACGCCGAACGATGCGACGGAACGCGAGATGACAGTCTCGACCTGCGTACGGCTGATGGGTGCGCGTGACTGCTTCGCCGAAGGGCTGCTGCGAAGGGCGGGCGCCCTAGTCGCCATCGCCGCCGTCCGGGTCAAGCCCGGGAAGGATCCCGTCTTCGACAGCGCGACGCAGAAGGTCGACCTTGGTCGGTGCCGGGCGACCGACCTCGACGTACTTCACGCGGATACGGTCGAGGTACTCCCTCGCCGTCGAGTATCCGATGCCGAGCTGCTGCGCGGCGAGCTTGAGCGGAAGGCCCGAGGCATAGAGGTGCAGGATCTCGCGCTCACGCCGACCCAGCTGGGCTTTCGCGAAGTCGCGGTCGGCGTCGATGGCCGTCGCCCACTCGAGGTTGTTGAGCACTTCACCGCGCGCGACACTCGCCGCCGCGGCGATGACGGTGCGGGTCGCTGAAGACTTCGGGATGACTCCGGCCGCACCGGCGGCGAGGGCTTCGCGCACGCTCGCGACGCGGTCGGCGATGCTGTGCACAAGAACGGCGGAGCCCATGGCCTGCACGCGCTTCACGTTGTCGGTGACCGTCGAACCGTCACCGAGCGAGAGGTCGAGAACGACGACGTCGCACTCTCGACCTGCGAGGCCATCGACGAGTTCCTGCACTGTCGCCGCGGCGAGGAGGAACTGGTAGCCCTCTTCGAGGAACGCGGACTTCAGACCAAGCCGCACGGATTCGTGGTCGTCGACAACGGCCACGCGCACAGTACCCGCAGAGGTGACGTCAGGCGACGTCGGAGCTTCCGGCTGCACCATTATTCACTCGTCTCTCGCACGGTCGCGACCACAATCGCGACCTGTCCACCATGGTAGCGTGCGGCGGCGATCAGTCCGTCGTGGGCACGAGTGTCGCGACAGCCTCGAAGTGGTGGGTGTTCGGAAAGAGATCGAAGGCGCGCAGGCGCTCGAGCCGGTATCCGCGCTCCGCAAAGAGACCGACATCGCGCGACAGGGCCACGGGGTCGCACGCGACGTAGACGAGCTGCGCGGGCTTGAGCGCCACGAGGCTCTCCACCACCTGCTTGCCCGCACCCGAACGAGGAGGATCGAGCACGATCGTCGCTGAGCGGAGTCTCGACCTCTCGCCCGCGCTCGCATTCTTGGCGAGGTCGGCCACGTAGCGCTCGGCGCGCGCGGTCAGTGCGTTCGCCCCGATCCACTCAGCCAGGTTGCCCGCCGCGAAATCGGTAGCGCGGTCATCGCTCTCCACGGTCGTGATGTGGGTGGTGCTTCCGAAGCGGTCCCCGACCGCCGCCGCGAGCAAGCCGACGCCGCCATACAGGTCGAGGTTGTGGGCGCGCGGGTCGAACAGTGCGTCGTCAATGGCCTCCTGCACCGCCGCCGTGAGGGTCGCGGCCGCGTGGGAGTGCACCTGCCAGAATCCGGTGTCCTGCAGGCGGAACTCCCGATCCCCCACGACCTCGGTGATCGCGCTCGGCTTCTGCTTGCCCACGACGAGGCGTGTACCTCCCGTCGAGGTGCCGATGACATCCACGTGCTCCTCGCCCGCGAACAACTGGTCGAGGGGTGCAGCGTGATCGACGTCGGCGGTCGCGAGGGGCAGCGATGCGACCTCGACGACGCGGTGAGATCGGGCGGCGAACGGCCCAACCGTGCCGTACTCGTTGACGTGCAGACGAACGCGCGTGCGCCAGCCGGTGCCGTCATCGTTTCCGGGAAGAGCCGCAACCTCGATGGTCGGGTCGATATCGATACCCCCCATGCGCTTCATCGAGTCGACGAGCACCTGGCGCTTGAGCTCGCGCTGGTGAGCGATAGCGATATGGCCGAACTCAGCTCCACCCGCGCGGTCCTGCGGTGCGCGATCGATGGATGCCTCCGCCCAGACGTGATCCTGCCGGTGCTCGCTCGGCGTGACAACGGCGACGGTCTCGGCGCGCCAGAACGACTTCTTCGAGTCCTCGGTGATGCGGGCGCGCACCCGCTCCCCCGGAATCGCGTCGCTCACGAAAATCACCCGCCCGTCGTGACGCGCGACAGCGACGCCGCCGTGTGCGATGTTGGTAACGTCGAGCTCGATCTCTGTGCCTTGCATTTCACCCATCCCCCGAGTTTAGGAGCGGCAGTGCGGCTATACCTCGCGTCCACCTCCCCCGCGCGGCTCGCAACCCTGCGCGCCGTCGGTGTTGAGCCTGTTCTCCTCGCCTCGAATGTTGACGAGGAGGCGGCTGTTGCATCCGCCGGTCCACTCAGCCCGACCGAGATGGTGCTCATGCTCGCGCGACTCAAGGCAGAGGCAGTGATCTCGCCCGACATCGACGGCTTCATTCTCGGCGGCGACTCTGCGTTCGAGCTCGACGGCGCCGTATATGGCAAGCCGCACCTGCCGGAGGTGGCCCGCGAGAGATGGATGCTCCAGCGCGGCCGCGAGGGGCAACTCCACTCCGGCCATTGGCTCATCGACCACCGCGCGGGCGTGCTCGGCGGTGCGACGGGCGGCGTGTCATCCAGTTTCGTGCGATTCGCGGATGTCACCGACGACGAGATCGATGCCTACGTCGCCACCGGAGAACCCCTCAAAGTCGCCGGAGCTTTCACGATCGACAGCCTCGGCGCGCCCTTCATAGCGGAGGTGCGCGGCGACCCGCACGCCGTCGTCGGCCTCTCCGTCGCCCTCCTTCGCACCCTTCTTCTCGAATTTCACGTGCCCTGGCCAACCCTGTGGAACCGCGCGTTGTAGGGGTGCGCCGGGGGATCGCACCCTTTCTTGTAGTGCCTCGCCAAAAGCAGAACCCCGGATGCCCCATAAGCTAGGGGACTATGGCTCGCATCACAAAGGTCTTGATCGCTAACCGTGGAGAGATCGCCGTGCGCGTGATCCGCGCCGCGAAGGACAGTGGCATCGCATCCGTCGCTGTCTACGCGGATCAGGACAGGGACGCCCGACACGTCAAACTCGCCGACGAGGCGTACGCCCTCGACGGCGCGACGTCGGCCGAAACCTACCTCGTCATCGAGAAGATCCTCTCGGTCGCCCGCCGCTCCGGCGCCGACGCGGTGCACCCCGGCTATGGCTTCCTCGCCGAAAACGCGTCGTTCGCCCAGGCGGTCATGGATGCCGGGCTCATCTGGATCGGCCCATCGCCCGACGCCATCGAGAAGCTCGGTGACAAGGTCTCAGCGCGCCACATCGCGGAAAAGGTCGGAGCTCCGCTCGCACCCGGCACCCTCAACCCGGTCTCCGGCGCCCAGGAGGTGCTCGACTTCGTCGACGTCCACGGGCTCCCGGTTGCCATCAAGGCTGCATTCGGCGGTGGCGGACGCGGACTCAAGGTCGCGCGCACCCGCGAAGAGATCCCCGAGCTCTTCGAGTCGGCAACGCGTGAGGCCATCGCAGCTTTCGGTCGCGGAGAGTGCTTCGTCGAGAAGTACCTCGACGAGCCGCGCCACGTCGAAACCCAGTGCCTCGCCGACGCCCACGGCAACGTTGTCGTCATCTCCACGCGCGACTGCTCGCTGCAGCGTCGCCACCAGAAGCTCGTGGAGGAGGCGCCTGCGCCGTTCCTCACCGATGAGCAGAACGCTGAGCTCTACTCCTCATCGAAGGCGATCCTGAAAGAGGTCGGCTACCTCGGTGCCGGCACCTGCGAGTTCCTCGTGGCAAAGGACGGCACCATCTCGTTCCTCGAGGTCAACACGCGCCTGCAGGTCGAACACCCCGTGTCTGAGGAAGTCACCGGCATCGACCTCGTGCGCGAGCAGTTCCGCATCGCACAGGGCGAGGCCATCGGATACGACGACCCCACCCCGGTCGGCCACTCGTTCGAGTTCCGCATCAATGGCGAAGACCCCGGACTTAACTTCATGCCCGCACCCGGACCGGTCAACGTTCTCCGCTTCCCCGGTGGACCCGGCGTGCGCGTCGACTCCGGAGTCACCACCGGAGACGTCATCTCCGGCGCGTTCGACTCGCTGCTCGCCAAGCTCATCGTCACCGGATCATCCCGCGAAGACGCCCTCGAGCGCTCGCGTCGTGCCCTCGACGAGTTCGAGGTTGCCGGACTCCCGACCGTGCTGCCCTTCCACCGCAAGATCGTGCGCGACCCGGCCTTCACGTCTTCGCCGTTCAGCATCTACACGCGCTGGATCGAGACGGACTTCAGAAACGACATCGAGCCCTGGAGCGGATCCCTCGCGGATTCGGCCCCAGCGGCCGCACGCCACAGCGTCGTCGTCGAGGTTGAGGGCAAGCGCATCCAGGTATCGCTGCCGAGCAAGCTCCTGCCCTCCGCTGCGGGCTCCGTCTCGAACGCGCCAGCCCCCAAGCGTCGCAGCGCGGGATCGGTCTCGTCGGCCACCGGCGACTCGGTCAAGGCGCCCATGCAGGCGACGATCGTCAAGCTCGCGGTTGCCGAGGGCGATGTGGTCGTCAAGGGCGACCTCATCCTCGTGCTCGAGGCCATGAAGATGGAGCAGCCGATCACCGCCCACAAGGACGGCACAATCGCCAACATCAACGCGGCCGTGGGCGCGACCGTCTCGTCGGGGCACCTACTCCTGTCGATCGCGGACTAGATCGCTCTCGCGGCCCCGCCCGGTCGGCTGCCCGGTCGCCCGCCCGGTCGCCCGCCCGGTCGCCCGCCCGATTCATCGTCACCATGAGCCCGTTTGATGTCCATGCGCGGGATACGTGCGACGCCCGGTCACCAAACGGGCTCATGGTTCACCGCACTCCGGCTGCGGCCAGCTTCGCTCGCAAGAGCGGAACCGACCTTGCCTCTGCCCAGCTCCACCGCGCGCATCCCCGACCGACCGCGCGCAGGTCATCCTCGCGGAGCTTCTCGTCGTACACCGCTTGCTCCGGTGTGCGCCCGGCGAGAAACTCCGGATCGGAGTACTTGTATCTGCCGTCGAACTCGCCGAAGGCGTTGAACTCTGGCCACCAAAAGTCCACGGTGTAACTGCGCCCGCTTAGACCCATAAGTTCGACCTGCAACAGCGGGCTCGTGATCCTCGCGCGGAACATGGTCACGCGACTGAGTGACTCGCCGGGGCGGTCAGCGCTCCCGTCGGCGAACTCAACGACGCGCAAAGCTTTCGACCGCCCGTGATTCAGCGGAATTTCGTGAGCGAGGGCCATCAAATCCGCGCGATCGAATGATGCCTTCGGAAGGCCGTGAACAGGGTAAACCGCCCTACGTAAAGCGGCATCCACGACTGCGACTGCCTGCGGAAACTTCAACTCCGCCGCAAGGTCAGTCGCCGTATGCGCCAACGAACTCACCTTCAACCCGTCGATCTCAACCGAGCCCGCCTCGCGCTCGATGGCATGGCGCAGGAGAAGCTTGGTTGACGTGCCGCCAGAAGCGGCGAGTGATCCGGTCGCCACATGCACTCGCGTAGGCCACGAGTCCACCCAGGGCATCCGCCAGACTGCTGCAGCCGATGCGTGCGTGAACAGCAATGAGGATGGATGCAGCTCGGCGGCGACATGCACAAAGAGTCGATAGCGCTCATGTCGGTCGAGATCCATCCATTGCTGTGCGTCCACATAGGCACCACGGATAACCCTGGTGAATTCCCCTCGGCCGACACTCGCGCGGAGCGCGGCTCGTTCGGTGGATGTCGCGCAGTGGCGCGAGAGCAGAATGGTGGTGGGACCAGTAGTCAGCGACATCCACTAAGGCTCAAACACCGGCCCGAGCCAGCAAAGTCTTGCTGCTGCCAGAGGTGCTGAAGTTGCGCACGGTGCTGGCTGTGAGGGACAGGTTCAACGCTGACCGCGAGCCGCCTTGATGACCACGAGGTCGTCGGGTCGGGCTCTTGGTCATCAAACGGGATCATGGTGCGCCGAGACGTGGTGCGGCGGCGAGGGCGGCACGTTCAGCAGCGGCAGCGGCAGCGGCCTACCGCACGATGTGCATCGCGCGCGCGGCATCCGTGATGCTGCCGGTGAGCGACGGGTACACCGAAAACGCGAGCGCGAGCTGGTCGACCGTGAGGCGGTGCTCGACGGCGAGCGCGATCGTGGCGATGAGCTCGGAGGCGTGCGGCGCGACGATGACGCCGCCGATGACGGTGCCGGATCCGGTGCGGGCGAAGAGCTTCACGAAGCCGTCCTTGATGCCCATCATCTTGGCGCGCGGGTTCGACGACAGCGGAAGCTTGTAGATCTCGCCCTGGGCGATGCCGTCTTCGATCTGCTTCTGCGTCCAGCCGACTGTGGCGATCTCCGGCTGCGTGAAGATGTTCGACGTGACGTTGCGGAGCTCCGTCGGGTTCACAGCGTCACCCATCGCGTGGAACACCGCCGTGCGTCCCTGCATTGAGGCCACCGAGGCGAGCGGCATGAAATTGGTGCAGTCGCCTG
>Ga0247813_10001350_pt1 | contig 18852 bp, 13 predicted proteins | sample UWRJL169409C1_FD_180719 | JGI IMG/M metagenome (GOLD analysis project Ga0247813, IMG submission 180719) | Plant litter microbial communities from Arlington Agricultural Research Station in Wisconsin, United States - UWRJ-L169-409C-1 | ecosystem: Environmental > Terrestrial > Plant litter >... | reverse complement strand
AATAAGACCCCTGCACATCTTCGCCCTTTGGCACTACGATTTCGTTATAAAACCATTGAACATCTGTTTTTTCGGGCATTTCATAAGTTAAGTGAACCGATGGCCCCCTTCTACCCCAGTAAAAGAAATTGCCTTCATTATCTTTTACAAAAGCCGTTCTCGCATCCACGGCGGTTCCGGCCAAGGTTAGGCTGCCTATAGCGGGGAAGGCAACACCCGATTTTTTCAAACCCTTGATTTCAATCGCTACGTATCCAGAGTCTTTGATGATCCATTCGCCAACGGGCAAAGAAATTTCATTTCCTTTTACTAGTACTTTTTTTACCTGGCCTTTAATTCCGATACTCAATTCGCTATTTCCACTAACTTTAGACAGCTGATTTAAAGCAATCGTTAAATTTCCGGCCTTCGCCAATCGTACATATACGCTAAAAGAAAGGTTAGGATCATTCCAATTTTCGATACCATTTTTGGTAATGGAGGTACTGTTGGCCGGACTGGAGAATGCGTTTCCACCTAGTGGAACCGTAATTTGGGCAGTGGCTAGATTGCTTAGCAAAGCAGCAAATAGCAAGATTAAAAGTTTGAGTTGCATTTTTTATTTCAGTGTGTGAAAATAAAATTACGATTTTTTTTTAATTCGTCATGCCGAAGTAACGTCCCGTCATGCCGAAAAAGCGACGCAGGAGCGACGAGAGATCTTAAGGAGCAATCGTCATCTCGAGCGAGCGACCAAAGGAGCGACGAAAGATCTAGAGAGTAATCGTCATCTCGAGCGAGCGACCAAAGAAGCGACGAGAGATCTTAAGGAGTAAGTCAATAGATATCTCATCGCTGCGCTCCTTCGATAGGACGGTAGGATTAATGTTCGATAGAACGGTAGGAATTAACCTCGCGTCAATGACGCCGGGTTACTTAAACCTTTCTTCAAATATTTTCTCTAGTGCAAACATCTCATCACGCATTCTTGCGGCCATAAGGAAGTCCATTTCTTTTGCGGCCTTTTGCATATCTTGACGGGTTTTGTCAATGGCCTTTTGCATTTCGGGTTTCGTCATGTATTGAACAACAGGATCTGCCGCCATGCTTACTTCGTCAATCTCTACATACGCCTTCTTGCGGGCACCACTTTCAGAAAAATCCAATACGGAACTTTGCTCAATAATCTCTTCGCGTGTTTTACCCACGGTTTTTGGCGTAATGCCGTGCTCCAAGTTATAGGTTACTTGCTTCTCTCTACGCCTATTGGTTTCGTCGATTGTTCTTTCCATCGATTGGGTAATGGTATCTGCATACATAATCACCCTTCCTCTATCGTTACGAGCCGCTCTGCCTATGGTTTGGATCAAGGCGCGATCTGACCGTAAAAAGCCTTCTTTGTCGGCATCGAGAATGGCCACCAAGCTTACCTCTGGCAAATCTAAACCTTCACGCAGCAAGTTAATGCCCACTAAAACGTCGAATTCTCCTAGTCGTAAGCCCCTTAATATTTCTACACGCTCTAAGGTTTTAACCTCGGAGTGGATGTATCTACACTTAATATTTAATCGATCCATGTATTTAGTTAACTCCTCAGCCATACGCTTGGTTAGAGTAGTCACTAAAATTCGATCGCCCAATTTTATGGTTTTATCAATTTCATCGAGCAAATCATCTACCTGATTGATGGCTGGCCTAACCTCGATAACAGGATCTAACAGACCGGTTGGACGAATTACCTGTTCGATTACGATACCATCAGACTTCTCTAATTCGTAATCGGCAGGAGTAGCACTCACATAAATTGTTTGTGGCGCTAACCGTTCAAATTCATCAAAGTTTAACGGTCGGTTATCTAGTGCAGAAGGCAAACGAAAACCATATTCTACTAGCGACATTTTTCTAGACCGATCGCCACCATACATCGCTCTTATCTGTGGCACTGTGACGTGACTTTCATCAATCACCATCAAGTAATCATCAGGAAAATAATCTAACAAACAGAAGGGGCGCATCCCTGGCGAACGTCCATCAAAAAACCGCGAATAGTTTTCAATGCCTGAGCAATAGCCCAGTTCCTTCATCATTTCAATATCGAAATTAACTCGCTCTTCTAAGCGTTTGGCTTCCAATAATTGCTTATCATTTAATAATTGATTTTTACGCAATTCGAGTTCTTCTTGTATGCCCCAGATGGAAGAATTGAACTTTTCTTTTGGGGTAACAAATAAATTGGCAGGATAAATTGCCATATCTTCTAATTTCTCGAGTGTTTTACCGGTAATAGGATCAATTACCGACAACTCTTCAATATCATCACCAAAAAAGGAAACGCGATAGGCATCGTCCAAATAGGCGGGAAAAATATCTACGGTATCGCCCTTTACCCTAAAAGTTCCACGCTTAAAATCGTTAATGGTACGTGCGTATAAAATTTCGACCAGGCTATGCAAAAAAGAATTCCTGCTAATGCGGGTGCCTACTGCAAAGCGGAACACAGAACGCGAAAAATCCTCGGGATTTCCCATACCATAAATACAAGAAATGGAAGACACCACAATTACATCCCTGCGGCCCGACATGAGCGCGGAGGTAGTTCGAAGTCTTAACTTTTCAATTTCTTCGTTGATACTTAAATCTTTTTCGATATAGGTATTGGTCGTAGGCATGTAGGCCTCTGGCTGATAATAATCGTAATAGGACACGAAGTAATTCACAGCATTCTCTGGGAAGAACTGCTTAAATTCTCCATAAAGTTGCGCGGCTAAGGTTTTATTGTGACTTAAAATCAGCGTCGGCTTTTGAGTTTGTTCAATCACATTAGCTACGGTAAAGGTTTTACCTGAACCCGTAACCCCCAATAAGGTTTGATAATGCTCTTGAGCATTTACGCCTTCTACCAATTGCTTTATGGCCGTAGGCTGATCGCCAGTTGGCTTATAATCTGAGATGAGTTTGAATTTCATTGGTAGGTAGTTTTCAAAATTTCATTGTGAACAAATGTAAAGAAATAGAAGCAGGAAGCAAAGCGTTAGCGGAACGTCGATAAAAGTTATGTAATTTGAAAGTTAAGTCTATGTATTTTGAAAGTGGAAATGTTTTTTTGTCTTAAAAATCAGCAAAAATGTTTGTTAAAAGGCAAATAGAGGCAATCATCACTTCTCATCTATTTATGGAAGAATAGAAAATCAAAAGAGAACCAAATACACGGTTACCAGCTGGAAAAATGTACTAAATAAATAGCTTAAAATTTTTCTACAATCATAGCGTAAAAGTTAACTATTAGGAATATCTTTAATAATTATGCAATTGTTAATTTATAGTCCTAAAATTTCGCCAAGAATAAAGTATACGTTTAACTTTATTTTTAGAGAAGTCTTAAAATGCGATTTCGAGTTTACAAGCATTAGTGCTGATTTTGTAAGCAGTACCCTTCCTAAAATTAGTTATGCCGAGCAAGCATTAGGGGATGAGCTTCATTTTCGTTGCTCTCCATTACTGAGCAAACATACGATTGAACCCATAGTGATGACGACCACACTTTTTGGAGATCAAGAAGTTCCTTTTAAGGTAGAAAATGGTGCCTTACCATTCGACGTTTTTGCCGCCTCTTTTTATTTCTTGAGCAGATATGAAGAATATTTACCTTTTACTGCAGACGAGCATGGCCGCTATCCTGCAGAACAAAGTTTACAGTACCGACTAAATTTATTAGAAACTCCGGTGATTGACGGGTGGGCATTAATTTTAAAGAACATTCTACTTAAAAAATTTCCTAAGCTAATTTTCGGGAAGAGAAAATTCAAATTCGTACCAACGATAGACGTAGATCGGGCTTATCACTTTAGAGCGAGTGGATTGGTTAAAAATACAACGAGGATTTTAAAAGCTGCGTTAAAGTTAAATACTGAAAAAGTGGTCGATATTCTTTTAACAGGCCTAGGGCAGAACGACCCTTTCGACACTTACGATTATTTAGCAGAAATTCATTCACAATATCAATTTACGCCAATTTTTTTCTTTTTGCTAGCTAAAAAAGGGCATGAAGAATTTGACCAGAATGTAAGTCCGGAAGACGAATCATTTACCGCGCTGATTAGTAAAGTTGCGTCAAAAGCAAATGTAGGTTTGCACCCTTCTTATGCCTCGAATACGGATACTAAAAAGATCAGTGAAGAGTTAATTTCGCTTCAAGGAATTACGAACCAAAGAATTGACACCTCAAGACAGCATTTTTTAAAATTGCATTTACCACATACCTATCTGAGGTTGATAAAAGCAGGTATAAATCACGATTATTCGATGGGCTATGCTTCTCAAGTTGGATTTAAAGCCGGAACTTGTACTCCTTTCTTTTGGTACGATTTGCAGCTAGAAAAACAATCTCATTTAACGATACATCCTTTCGTGGTTATGGATGTCACCCTACAACAATACCAAGCATTAAAGCCAGCAGAAGCCATTGCAAAAATCGATCAGTTACTCGCTTCCGTTAAATTGGTGGAAGGAACTTTTTGTAGTCTATGGCACAATGAATCCGTTTCGGAAAGTGGCCGATGGAAAGGTTGGAAAGTGGTGTATGAGGATATGTTGAAGAGCGCGATGAGCTAACATTTTCAATCCCCTAACTTAAACCCTAGTTTTTTTATTTTTAAGGTCACAAATTGTGACCTTAAAGAATCGAGTTCTTCCTTCGTTAATTCCAAACCGTCCTATCGAACGCATTATCCCGTCCTATCGAAGGAGCGCAGCGAGGAGATATCCATTAATGTTGTTGCATAGATCTCTCAGTCGTACCTCCTTCGAGAGGACGCTTGCTGAATAAAAGCAACTGAAAAAAGAACATTTCTAATTAGAAAACTAATATCTTTGCTTCATGTATACGATCTTACTATTAGGTTCTGGCGGCAGAGAATGTGCCTTCGCTTGGAAAATGAGCCAGTCTTCATTATGTGCTAAACTCTTTATTGCGCCGGGTAATGCGGGTACCAGCACCTACGGCAAAAATGTAAATCTAAATCCAAATGATTTTGAAGCAGTGAAAAATTTTGCTTTAAAAGAAGGTATTAATTTAGTAATTGTAGGGCCAGAAGAACCTTTAGTAAATGGAATTCATGATTTCTTCGCCAACGACGAAGCTTTAGCAAAAATCCCAGTGATTGGACCTAAAAAAGAAGGTGCCATTTTAGAAGGTAGCAAAGATTTTTCGAAGCAATTTATGGAACGCCACTGTATCCCTACAGCAAAATCTAAATCATTTTCGAATGCAAATTTAAGCGATGGGCTTACTTACCTAGCCAACCATGCCATGCCGGTGGTGTTAAAGGCAGATGGTTTAGCGGCAGGTAAAGGCGTACTCATTATCGACAATGTGATCGAAGCACAAGACGAACTAAAGTTGATGTTAGGTGGCAAATTTGGTAATGCCGGATCTACGGTGGTAATCGAAGAGTTTTTAACTGGCATAGAGCTTTCGGTATTTGTACTAAGCGACGGCAAAAATTACGTAATCTTACCAGAGGCTAAGGACTATAAACGAATTGGTCAGGGCGACACTGGTTTGAATACCGGAGGAATGGGTTCGGTTTCGCCAGTTCCATTTGCAAATGAAGAATTTTTAGCGAAAGTTAAAACCAGAATTATCCAACCCACCATTGATGGGTTATTAAAAGATAACATTGACTATACCGGCTTTATTTTCTTTGGCTTAATTAAAGTAGGCGAAGATCCTTATGTAATCGAATACAATTGCCGTATGGGAGATCCAGAAACGGAAAGCGTAATTCCTAGAATAGAGAATGACTTGGTTGAATTATTCATGGCCTGCGCCGATAAGAAATTAGGTGACTATACGCTACACATCAGTCCGAAAAATGCCGCTACCGTGATGATTGTGGCTGGGGGCTATCCTGGCGATTACGAAAAAGGCAAATCAATCTCTGGAATAGAAAACATGCGAGGCTCTCTGGCTTTTCATGCCGGAACCACCTTAGAAGGCGGAGTAGTAAAAACCAATGGAGGTAGAGTTTTAGCGGTAACGAGCATTCAAGATACTCAATTCGATGCCTTGCAAACCGCAACGGCGGATGCTGCTCGGGTGTATTTCGACGGTAAATATTTTAGAGAAGATATTGGCTTTGATTTGATGTAGTTTAACATCATTTAACTTATGTTAACTAGTTTTTTAAAAAGTGTTTTAGCCCTAGAGTTTCGTCAATTTGTTTCAGACTATACATCCAAACAACTGTCGTTTAACAATACGTACAGAGGCACCAATTTGCGAAGTACCCTCAGCACCGTATATAATGTAAGCAAGAAATTTTCGTTGAATAGCAACCTCACTTACCATACCAGTAAAATTCAGAATGGCAATGACGTGAAGTTTACCCTTTGGAATGCCAGTGCAATTTATCGGTTCTTAAAGGGGAATAATGCAGAGCTGAAGTTCTCAGCTTTAGATATCCTTCGCCAGAACAATAGCGTTTTGAATTATGGATCGGGTACCAGCTTCACGGTAGGCACGCAAAATGTACTGCAGCAATATTTTATGACTACATTTTCGTATTACCCTCGAAAGTTTGGGAAGAATGCGGTGAAGAAATAAATAAAAAATCCCCGTATTACGTTTGTCGTTATACGGGGATTTTTATGAATATAACTAAAAATTATTTCGTTTTCTCGCCTAGTAATTTTGCCAAGGTAGTTTGCAACTCTTCACCTCTTAGATTTTTAGCAACAATCTTTCCTGATGGATCAATTAAAAAGTTGGCAGGAATACCTTGGATACCATACGCGTATCTAGCATCGTTTTCCCATCCCTTTAATTCAGAAACTTGCGTCCAAGTTAATTTATCTTTTTCGATTGCTTCTAGCCATTTCTCTCTTGTCGTTCCGGTAGAACCGCCGTCAAATGATACACCAAAAACTGTAAAGTTTTTATCTTTATATTTATTGAAAGCAACCACTACATTCGGATTTTCTTCTCTACAAGGACCACACCATGCTGCCCAAAAATCAAGCAAAACATATTTACCTCTAAGGTCTGATAATTTAACTACTTTCCCGTCTGGATCGTGTTGTGCAAAATCCATCGCCATTGCACCAACTGCTGTTTTTCTTGCTGCGATGATGGCTTCTTCTATACCTCTTCCAACGCTCGATGCCCTAGCTTCTGCTGAGTATTTTAAAAACTCTGCTTGAACTACATCTGGATCGGCTATATCATAACCCATTATATTTTTATAAGCAACTAAGCCAATAACAGAATTGCGATTTTCTTCTGCATATTTTTTAGTAATCGGCGTCCTATCTTTATTGGCGTCGCTGTATTTAGCCATAAAAGGTTTCAAAAATTCTCTGTCCTTTTTTTGCTCAGGCGTGTAGGCATTATATTCCTTCATGTACTCTGCCACTTTATCATTCATTGGTTTAAATAAGGCCAAGTATTTAGCATTATCATCGTTAACCTTTGAACCCGTAATTTTAGCATATTTTGCAGAGTCGGCTGCCGTTACGTTGATGGTTGCTTTTTCTAAATAAAATGGCAGCATATCAGCAGGAACACGCTTTTTTGGATCAACAGGCGTGGCATCGTGCTTCACTCTTAGCGAAGCCGAAGTAGGTCCATCAATAGAACCCTTGAACTCAAATTTCCCGCCTTTAAGCTCAGTAGAGTCGATAATTGTTGTTTTGCCAACTTTATAGGTTAAAAATGCTTTAGCTGGAGCATTTAATGCGCCAACTTTACCTTTAACTATAAAGGGTTGTTGCGCCAATACGGCCATTGGCAACAGACACAAAGCCGATAGGAATAATCTTTTCATAATTGTAAGTTTTTTAGCTGCTTTCAAGTAAAAGCGGGTTGGTTTAGGTGTTAATACTCAAATATAGCAATTCGTACTAAAAAAAAGAGGCTAATGACCTGAACCAGATACATTAACCTCTAATTATTACATTAATTTGAAATTATTTCGACTTACCGCCTAATAATTCTTCCAATTTTGCGTGTAAAGCTTCTTCTCTTAACCCTTTTGCAATAATTTTTCCTGTCGGATCTATTAAAAAATTGGCGGGTATAGATTGAATGCCGTACATAACGGCCACTTCATTTTGCCAAAACTTTAAATCCGATACCTGTGTCCATGTTAATTTATCGTCTGCAATCGCTTTTAGCCAGGCCTCTTTGGCATCTGTTTTATCCAAAGACACACCTAAGACGGTAAAGTTTTTATCTTTATATTTCTGGTAAGCAGCCACAACATTCGGGTTTTCGCTTCTGCAGGGACCACACCATGAGGCCCAGAAGTCTACCAGCACATATTTTCCTTTAAAATCGGATAACTTCACCGGTTTGCCATTTTGATCATTCTGGGTAAAATCCATCGCCATGGCACCAACTGCAGTTTTTCTGCCCGCTTCGAAGCCCATAGCCAACATTTTTCCTGCGGTAGTTGCTTTAAGCTCGCTGCTTAATCCTTCAAATAAAGATTCTACTTGCGTAGCCAGTGTAGGTTCGTCTGCAAATTGTAAGATGGTATTTAAGCTGATAAAAGATTTAGGATTATTTTTCACAAATTCTAAATACACCGGCATCATTTCTTCACTCACCTTCATGGCACGAGTTCGAATGGGACCTACAAAAGCTTCGTCACTTTTCTGTGCCGTAGTCAGTTTGGCAAAATCTTGATTGATCGCAACCATTTTATCGGTTAGGGGCTTTAAAGAAGCCATTAACTTTAAGTTATCAGCATTTGTTGGTGTACCGGTAATGATGGTAGATTTCAGGGAATCGGTAGCGTTTGCCAAAATACTACCCGGTTCTACATACAAGGTGGTGTAATCTAGAAAACGGGTATCGGCACCCGATATAAAAGGATTGGTATTTTTAAATAAATTAGCCATTACCGGCTCTTTAATGTTGCCTTTAAAGGAGAAGGTTCCATTGGCTACCATCGCCGAATCGAGAACTCGGGTTCCAGCATCCAGATAGGCAAGGTAAATTTTATCGCCAGCCTTTAAATTTTTAACATCGCCTTTAATAGTAAAAGGTTTTTGCGCCATTACTGCCATGGGCATAGCAAATAAGGCGGCTATTAGTATTTTTTTCATGTGATCTTTAAATAGACAAATATAAGGCTTAAACGTTAAGTTTACTGTAAAATTACCCTAGTTTTTGATAAGTGCGCCACCATAAATCGGGCATTTCTCCATTAACTGCCGTATTATAATCTTCGTATCTGCAAGGCACTAAGTGGTACCTTTCATTCTTTGAAATTCCGGTAGGATAAGGAACTTGCATCCACCAGCGGTCAGAGCGCTTACTTTTAACGAAATTCATTTCGCCAGAACCGTCTTTTAAACTGGTTCGATAAATAATGTATTGAGACTTTGGCGTAAGCGGAAAGTCTTTCTTTCGATTATAATAACCATCGATGAAATACCATACCATTTGTGCCAATAGCATGGCGGTTTGCCCATTCCGATCAAAAGCCGGGTTAAATTCGTAAAATCCGATAGAACTTAACTTATCGTTCATTCCCGCATACCTGGCTATTCTACAGGCATCTTCTCCATAAAAACCATTCGGACTTGCGTTCGCGTTGGCAACTGCATCGCCAGATCGGATGGCACCCATATCAAAACTGATCATGTTGGCATTGCGGATAACGGGCTCGGTTAAGGTAATATCCTGCACAAATTCTCCCAAGCGATGAACATCGAAATACAATTTATCCATCACCTTCAGACTGTCTTGGTTTACAAAATAAGTCTGGTAGCCCACATTACTAAAATTGAACAGGTAGTTAGGTTGGTGAAGAAAAATCTTGCTTAAATACGAGTGTGCAGTGGTGGCCAATCCTTCATTTTGATCTTCATCTAAGTCGAACTTAGAATCAACCACCACTAAATCTACCTTTTGTTCTAAACCCTCATAGGCCATGTATTGTGCATAGGTAAGATCTTGACCGCCGCCAATAATAACAGGCAAAATATGTTGTTTAACCAATTCTTCTACCACAGTTTTAACGGCAAAGTAGGTGTCGGAAATTTCGTTACCTGCAATAATATTTCCTAAGTCGATTATTTTAATCGTGAAAGCGCCTTCATTCAGCAGATAAAATTGCGCTCTAAAATGTTCGGCAGCTAGTGAACAGCCATAATTTGTAGCCGAACCTCGATCGTCATTTACCCCAAAAATGGCAATGTCGTAGGTTTTTTCTTCTAAATCTGGGAAACGATCGGTATAAAAATCGACCTTTAACCCAAGCTGGCTAGTTAAAAAGCCATTTTTTGGACTAAACTGTTCCGGTTGGATCGGTGAAAAAAAATCTGATAAAGACATAAAAGAGATATAAATGTTGGCTCAAATATCTATTTTTGGGAGCATATATTAATGAACATCCTAAAAAAATTAATATGATATTGGTAACCGGCGGAACTGGATTTTTAGGCGCAGAATTAATTCATCAATTAACCGCTCAGCAGATTAAAGTTCGCGCATTAAAGCGAAGTACGTCTGTAATTCCGCTGCTCTTGAGAGAAGATCCTTTAATTGAATGGTTTGTGGCGGACATTAATGACCCGGAAACCTTGGCAGATGCTTTCGAATCGGTTACACAGGTTTATCATTGTGCTGCATTTATTTCATTTGATCCTAAAGATAAAATTAATCTTTTAAGGATAAATATCGAAGGCACCTCCAATGTGGTTAATCTTTGCTTAGAAAATAATATTCGATTAGTTCATGTGAGTTCGATTGCCGCATTGGGCAATGCAAAAAAAGGAGAGCTAATTACTGAAAAAGACTATTGGGTATATGATCCCAACGTGCACTCGTATGCAATTTCTAAATATGAAGGAGAGATGGAGGTTTGGCGTGGCATAGCCGAAGGGCTAGATGCCGTAATCGTAAATCCTGCCGTAATTATTGGCAAGAACGCCGGTTTTGAAGGAAGTGGAGCTATCTTTAAATTGGTAAAAGAAGGCTTAAAATTTTATACCGATGGCGCAACAGGCATCGTAGATGTGGTAGATGTAGCCAAATGCATGATTTTACTGATGAACAGCGGAATTAGTGCAGAGCGCTATACACTTTCAGCCGATAACTTGAATTATAAAGCATTTTTTGAAGAAATTGCGCAAGGATTTGGACTAAAATCGCCAGCTATCGAAGCCAAGCCTTGGATGTTGGGTGTAGCTTGGAGAGCGGCTAAATTGGCATCCATTTTTACTGGAAAAGCACCTGCATTAACCAGAGATTCCGCCAGGAGCAGTTTTAATTTGAGCTATTATAGCAACGAAAAAATTAAAGCAACAATTAATATTAACTTTAAACCCTTAACAGATAGCATTCGAGAAGTTTGCACGGCATTAACCTAAACAATGGCACAACAAAATTATTATATCATTGATTTCGACAGCACGTTTACTCAAGTAGAGGCCTTAGATGAATTAGCACGAATTTCGCTAAATAAGCATCCCGATAAGGAAGCTATTTTTAAGAAGATTGAAGACTATACGAATTTAGCGATGGAAGGCAAGCTTTCGTTTTCGGAAAGTTTAGCACAGCGGGTTAAATTATTAGAAGCAAACGAGGATCATTTGAAGCAATTGATTACCCGACTAAAGAAAAAAGTGTCGAGCTCCTTTTCTAGAAATGCCGCGTTTTTTAAAAAACATGCCGACGAAGTATTAATTGTTTCGGGTGGATTTAAAGAGTTCATTACACCGGTAGTGAGCCAATACCATATCAAAAAAGAAAATATTTATGCCAATACGTTTGTAACCACTGGCGACGGAAAAATTATAGATTACGATCACGCGAACCCATTGAGTGAAGAAGGCGGAAAAGTAAAATTGATGCAGAAAATGGGATTGAAAGGTGATTTATATGGCATTGGCGATGGATATTCAGATTATCAACTCCGTGAAAGTGGGTTGATTAAAAAATTCTTTGCATTTACCGAGAACATTGCCAGAGAAAGTATCGTCTCAAAGGCCGACCACATTACGCCTAGCTTTGACGAATTTTTATACGTAAACAATTTACCTAGAGCGATCTCCTATCCCAAAAATAGAATTCTTTGCCTGGTGATTGGCGAAGTTCCTGAAGAAACTATTTCTCTACTTAAGAAAGATGGTTTTTCTATACGTCATAAAACATCATTCGAGGAAAAATACATTGCTGATGTAGGCATGATGGTTTTGGCCGATGGCGAAAAAATTGAAAAGGAGATTTTGCAACGAGCAGTTAAATTAAAAACCATAGGTTATTTGGGCAGTGCGAAAAACAAGATTTCATTTCAAACCTGTACCGATATGGGCATTGTGGTTTTCGACGATCCAAAAAGCAATCCCCGTAATGCCTCCTTCATCTCTAAAAGAGTGATAGACTTTATGAATAAGGGCGCCACTTATATGAGCAGTAATTTCCCGAACTTGCAACTGCCGGCCATAGAAAAGTCGCACCGCTTAATACACATTCATAAAAATGTACCTGGGATTATGGCGCAAATTAATACCATTTTTGCCAAGCATAACATTAACATCGTTGGCCAATTTTTAATGACCAATACTTCGGTTGGCTATGCCATTACCGACATTAATGCAGAATACGATAAGCAATTGTTTAAATCGCTTAAAAAAATTGAGAACACGATAAAGTTCCGAGTGTTGTACTAAACAAATAGTAATGGATTTTACCCCACAAATTAAAGATAAACTCGATAAGCTTCAAGAGAAGTACGAAGCCATGGGACAGGATATGGCCTCTTATTTGGATGGCTTGTTATATGCCGATTTTTTAACCTATTGGGATTACATTCACTTAGATACCTTGCTAAGTTTACAAAGTCCGAAAACGCCTTTCCCGGATGAGGAAATCTTCATCATGTACCACCAGATTACGGAGCTGTATTTTAAACTTTCCCTACACGAGTGTAAGCAGCTGACTACACACGAAGATTTAACTGCCGAATTTTTCACCGCACGAGTGAAGCGTATCAATGCGTATTTTAACGCCCTAACCAGCTCATTTGAAGTGATGGTGAATGGCATGGAAAAAGAACAATTTCTAAAATTCCGGATGTCGCTATTACCAGCTAGTGGATTTCAATCGGGTCAATACCGAATGATCGAAATCTACGCGACTAATTTTAATCAATTAGTGGACAAGAGCAAACGCGACGAATTAAAAGACGCTAGCATCGAAGAAAAATTTGAGCACATCTACTGGAAGTTTGGCGCAACAGAACTGGCTAGCGGGAAACAGACACTAACCTTAAAGCAATTTATTCAAAAATACGCAGTGCGGTTTCTAGCTCTTGCCAAAGCCAATGAACACACCAATTTCGCCTCGCTGTACCTCCAGTTAAAGGAAAAAGGGGAAGATGTGACCGCATTGGCGGATGAATTACGAAAGTTAGATTTGTATGTAAATGTAGAATGGCCGCTTTCTCACTACAAATCGGCCGTACGATATTTAGAGCGCGACCCTGTAGATATTGCCGCAACCGGTGGAACAAACTGGCAAAAATATTTGCCTCCAAGATTTCAAAAGAGAATATTCTATCCGTTTTTATGGACCGACCAACAAATGGAAGAATGGGGAAAAGGATGGGTGCTTAGTGTATTAAAAACACTTTAAATTAGGCAATTAAGCGCTATTTTTAGCAGAAATAAGTTGGGGTTTAAGCCCAATTTTCGTAGTTTTGTGCTAAATTAATACCAAAGGCCGTGATAGATACTTTACAAATTAAGATTACCGAAACCAGCAATCCTAGATTGGCATCGACCGAGTTTAATAACATCGCATTCGGAAAAATTTTTACTGACCATATGTTTATGGCAGATTTTGAAGATGGAGAGTGGAAAAATCTACAGGTTTTGCCGTATGGTCCTATCCCTATGAGTCCGGCGATCTCAGCCTTACATTATGGACAAGCCATTTTTGAAGGCATGAAAGCTTATCGTTTGCCGAATGGCGAAGTAAGTGTATTTAGAGCAGATAAAAATTTCGAGCGTTTCAATATATCAGCCGATCGTATCGCCATGCCAACGGTACCTGAAGAGGTATTTATGCAAGGTATTTCTGCTTTACTTAATATAGATAAAGGATGGGTACCTACGCAAGAGAACTATGCTTTGTATTTAAGGCCGGTTATGTTTGCCACTGACTCGGCTTTAGGGGTTAAAGCAAGCGATACCTATAAATTTGTAGTGCTGGCCTCACCAACTGGACCCTATTATACAAAAGCACTTAAGGTAAAAATAGAAACTAAATATACTCGCGCAAATGAAGGCGGAGTTGGGTATGCAAAAACTGCAGGAAACTATGCTCGTTCCCTGTACCCATTTGCAGAAGCTCAAAAAGAAGGTTTTGACCAATTGATCTGGACCGACTCGGCAACACACACGTTGATTGAAGAATCTGGCGCAGCCAATGTGATGTTCGTTTTAGACGGTAAACTGATTACCGCAGCGGTAAGCGAAACCATTTTAAATGGCGTGACTAGAGACACGATTATTGCCTTAGCAAAAGATAAAGGAATTACCGTCGAAGAACGTAAAGTGACCATCGCCGAAATCATCGAAGGCGCAAAAACAGGGGCATTAACCGAAGCCTTCGCCGTAGGCACTGCAGCTACCGTAACGCAGATTGGAGAAATTGGTTACAATGGTGAACTTTATCAATTAAGTGACCCACAAACACGTAGCGTATCTACTGGTATTGCGAAAGAGTTAAATGATATTCGAAATGGATTAGCCGAAGATAGATTTGGCTGGAACTGGGTGATATAACGGATGGCCTCGCTACTTAGCGAGGCTTTTTCTTATCCTTTCTTAACTGCCTGCGAAACCTTCGCTCGTCTCTATCTGCTTTCATCTTCTCGAATTTTGCAATCTGCGATTTAATTTCCGCTTCTTTTTGTGGGCTTACGCCTACACTATATTTTATGCCTTGAAATAGCGTCTTCCACAAGTAATTGAAAAAGGATGCGGTAATTTCGCGCTTGTAATTAATCGTTGCCGAAGTAAAATGACCGTTCGCGCTAGGATTATCGGAATAGATAACTAGGCTATTAGCCAGTAAGGAAATTAATCCTTTGCGGACCAATCGCTGCTTGCCTTCCTCTTTCTTCATTAAAGCAACTGAAAGATCGTTATAATAAAAATTTACTTTGCCTCGAGCCACATTTTCGTCGGCTTTGATATCAAAAGCTAATTTTTTAATCTCACCCCTGTTAACTTGAATCATCCCTAAAGGCTTCGTAATTCTATTTAATGTTCTTCCATCTAAATTGGTTAATTCTCCTTTGTAAGTAAAGCCTCCAATTGGAGAGTTTAAATCAAATGCAAAATCTATGACCAATCTACCCTGGCCCATCATATAACTTTGCAGGTTAGCCACCATTATCGGGTTGACGACCTTCTCTTTACGCATGTTGGTTACATTAGCGATTACCCCACTGGTATTTTCAAAAGTAAGCTTGCCAATTTGCTTGCTATTTCTATCGAACTCTGCAAAGCTAATGTCTACGTTATTTAAATTTATTTTCTCAATATTTAATTTCGCTTTAAGCAACTGTAGGAGTTGATGGGGAAACTTTCCTGTTTTATTGATACTCCGTTTAGGAAAACTGTTATTGTTGAATACGGACACGGAACCGTCGGTTATGTGCAATTGTTGCGCAATGAGTTCTTGCTGCTGAATATAGGCTGGGAGATTTAACCCATCGAGTGCTAAATTATTAAATTGAATACTAAATCGGTCTCGTGCGTAGCCGTTTACTTTAGCAAATTCGGCCTCACTATACCGGGGTACCATTTCGAATTGCTTGATGTTTAATTTTCCACTTGATGCGGCGAAATCCAACTGATCTAATTTCAAATAATACATACTATCGGGAGTCGCATAACTGTAGTTGCTGACGTTAATGGCAATATCTTTTAATAAATAGATCCGGCTGGTATCTGTAGCGGATTGCTCGTCAATTAGCCAATCTTTAAGCGTTACATTAAGGTTAGCCACCGAATCGACGTCGGGAACTGCGTAGTTATTATTGACATACTTAAAATTTGCATCTTTAAAATCGATTATTTCTATGCGGAGCGATTTAAACAACTTAGCGATATAATCGTAGGGTGATTTTCGTGGGCGGGGCGGTCTATTTTCGTTAAAATCAAACTGTTTATTGACCATCGTTACATTCGGTTTATCAAAATGCAATAGATCAATTTTAGCTTCTTTATCAAAATACATCGCCAGCGGATGAAAGTGCTGGATAGAAAGTTTCTTTAAGCTGATGTAATAGAGGTTGTTGGGTGCCTTTTTCTGTAAAATCAACAATTTAAACACATTGGTGTCGGGAGTGATCTTTACATCATCGATAGCGGCTGAGCCCGTCAGAAAATTAGTATGAATACGCGAAAACTCGATGCGATATAATCCATGAGTGGACTTGTTGACCAATTCGGTAATTTCTGCCTGGATGTAAGGTTTAAGTGTTACACTGATGTACCAAGATGCCGCCACCAAACTTAAACTTATAAAAAGAAAAACACCAATTCCCCACTTCAGAATTTTAGTTTTTCTTGACGATTTTTGGCTCATGCTAGATACAATGCTTTTGTTGTTCCAATATACATTTTTTCTGGCATCGCCAAGCGGTATTCATTCTTTTTAACTTTTCTCGCGTGCTGCTTTTTTGGCCTCTCTTTTCTGCTTGCGTTGCTCCTTTTTACTAAGTTCAGGTTTCGCCATCGGTTTTATAGGAACAATTCCAATGCCTACAATTTCGCGGATCCCTACAAAAACGCTCTTCCACATGATATTGAAAAAGGAAGCCTGAGGTACTCTAGTCCAGTTAATGCTTGCGGTTCTTACGGGCTCGCCATTCGTAGGATTATCATCTTTAATTAAAATAGTATTGGCTAAGAAAGACAATAACCCTTTCTTTTCAGTCTTGCCATCTTCTCCTTGTTTCAAGAGCTTCACCTTTAAATCAGAATAAGTAAAACGAACCGTTCCGTTAGAGCCATTTTCATTGGCCTTGATGTTAAAGTCGACATCCTTTACCTTTCCACTCTCGATCTCAACGTCTCCGAGCGATTTCGAAAGCGGATTTAAGATTCTCAAATTAAAGGGGCTAACGTGACCAACATAACTAAATGCAGCCCTTGGATCAGTTAGGTTAAAATCGATCTTTACGTTTAGTTTACCTGCCCCTAAAATATAGGTAGTCAAATCTGCATTCGCGTGACTGTTTTTCGTTAAACGCAAAGAGTCGTTCGTTAAATTAGTAATCTTACCCGAAAGGTTATCTAGCTTTAACGTTCCTCTTTCTTTATTTTTGGGATTGTATTCTGTATAGGCGATATCGACTTTATTTAAGGTTAAAGTTTCTACGATAGTTTCGATAGGTAATCTTTTTAGGGCTTTATGGGGATAATTTCTTCCCTTATCGAAATCAGGTGGGGATAATTCTCGATTTAAGAAAACAGCCACTTTAGCCGGCCCAATGCTAATCTCCTTCGCATATAAGCTACCTTCCGTATTTAATTTTATAAAATCGACCCCTGTGATATGGATACTCGAAAAATTTAAATCGTACCTATCCTTTTGTACCGAATATTTTCTACTAAAAGTTAAATCAGGATACATTGGAATTAATTTTAAGCCAGTTATTTTTAACGTTCTACTATTGATAGAACCGCTAACTGAATCAACCTTCATCGTATACATTTTATCCTTGGTTAAGGATTCATAACCATTTAACTCAAAGCCAATATTCTTGGCGTGAAGTACTCGAGTGGTGTCGTATTGCGAAAGCGAATCGATTAAAATATCTTTAACGTTAACGGTTAAATGTTGTACGGCATTTAACTTTTTTGCTCCATTGTAATAATCGAAATCTGCATCTACCACTTTTATGGCGTCTATGCGGATAGAATGGAGTGATTTTGACAATTGCTGATAAAGTGTTCGTTCATCCTTCAGTGTATCCACTTTTTTCGGCACCTTGTAATACACCATATCGATAGAAGGCTTGGTTAATATGATGGAGCCTAGATTAATTTTTTTATCGAAGTAGGCTGTTAACAATTGTATTCTACTAAATTTTAGGTAGGCAACTTTTATACGAAATAAGTGACTGGGTGCTTTTCTCTTGGCCTTCAATTCGTTAAATACGGCAGTATCTGGCGTGAGCTTTAAACTATCCAACACCACACTTCCAGTCAGTAAGTTTAAATGAATATCTTCAAAATCGAGTGTATACAAATGATCGGATGCCGTGTACACACCCTCTTTAATTTTTTCAGTAAGCAATGGCTTCCATCGTGAACTTAAGTAAAGTGCTGCTATACCGATTAATAAAATGATAGCGCCTAGCACACTTGCTACCCAGATCCAAATTCTTCTTCTTTTTTGCAATGCCATAAATGGTTTGTTTGTGAGCTAAACATTTATAGGAACAAAAGGTTTGGTTTACGACACTACTGCCCGAAAATCTCTTGCAGCTTGTCTGTTAAAAACTTACCCTTTACGTCTTTGGCGATGATTTTTCCGGTCGGATCAATTAGCACATTTGCAGGTATCGTCGTAATTCCATACAGAATGGCGACCTCATTTTTCCATCCTTTTAAATCAGACACTTGTGCCCAGGTTAACCCATCTTGTTTGATGGCCTTAAGCCATGCAAGCTTACTTTCCTTGTCATCTAACGAAACGCCTAGAACGGTGAAGCCCTTTTCTTTATATTTCTGATAAGCGGCAATTACATTCGGATTTTCCTCCCTACAGGGTAGGCACCAAGACGCCCAAAAATCGACCAGCACATATTTGCCTTTATAAGAAGAAAGGTTAATCATTTT
>Ga0247813_10001349_pt1 | contig 18861 bp, 12 predicted proteins | sample UWRJL169409C1_FD_180719 | JGI IMG/M metagenome (GOLD analysis project Ga0247813, IMG submission 180719) | Plant litter microbial communities from Arlington Agricultural Research Station in Wisconsin, United States - UWRJ-L169-409C-1 | ecosystem: Environmental > Terrestrial > Plant litter >... | reverse complement strand
TTCCTCGTTTAATTTTAATTTAATAAATTATTATGGCTTATTTATTTACGTCAGAATCTGTTAGTGAAGGGCATCCAGACAAAGTTGCAGATCAAATTTCGGATGCATTAATTGATAACTTCTTAGCATTTGATGCTGACTCAAAAGTAGCATGCGAAACTTTAGTTACAACTGGTCAGGTAATTTTGGCCGGAGAAGTAAAATCGAACACTTATCTTGATGTGCAGCAAATAGCCCGTGAAGTAATCCGTAAAATTGGATATACTAAAAGCGAGTACATGTTTGAGGCAAATTCTTGTGGAATTTTATCAGCAATTCACGAACAATCTGCTGATATCAATCAAGGTGTAGACAGAGCTAAGCCAGAAGAACAAGGTGCAGGAGATCAGGGAATGATGTTTGGTTACGCAACTAACGAAACTGAAAACTACATGCCATTGGCACTTGATTTATCTCATAAATTATTACAAGAATTAGCAATCTTAAGACGTGAAAACAAAGAAATCACTTATTTACGTCCGGATGCTAAATCTCAGGTAACTTTAGAATACAGCGACGATAACAAACCAACTCGTATTGATGCGATTGTAATCTCGACTCAACACGATGATTTTGATGAAGAAGCTACTATGCTTGCTAAAATCAAAAAAGATATCATCGAAATTTTGATTCCAAGAATCATTGCAAAAAACCCAACGCACGCTCATTTATTTAATGATAAAATCAACTACCATATTAACCCAACAGGAAAATTCGTTATTGGAGGACCTCACGGTGATACTGGTTTAACAGGAAGAAAAATCATTGTGGATACTTACGGTGGAAAAGGAGCTCACGGTGGTGGTGCTTTCTCTGGAAAAGACCCGAGTAAAGTAGACAGAAGTGCTGCTTATGCTACACGTCATATCGCTAAAAACTTAGTGGCTGCAGGTGTTGCTGACGAAATTCTTGTACAGGTTTCTTACGCAATTGGAGTTGCTCAGCCAATGGGTATTTTTATCGAAACTTACGGAACTTCTAAGGTAAATTTAACGAATGGTGAAATTGCTAAAAAAGTAGAAGAACTTTTTGATATGCGTCCTTACTTTATCGAACAACGTTTAAAATTAAGAAACCCAATTTATAGCGAAACTGCTGCTTACGGACACATGGGACGTAAACCAGAAGTTGTTACTAAAACTTTTTCTGCTCCGGGCGGACATTCAAAAACCGTAACCGTAGAGTTGTTTACATGGGAAAAACTTGATTTTGTAGACAAAGTAAAAGCTGCATTCGGACTTTAATTTTAATTCAACCGATTATTAATTTAGACTTCATAGTCAATTCTTTTAATCTTACTTATAATACCCCGATTTCTAATTTTTTAGACTTCGGGGTTTTTATTTGGTTATTAGTTTGCATTTGCTTTTCTTTAGTGTCAAATTAACCAAAACAAAAATGAGCAAACTTCCTTCATTACAAAATGTATTAAGTGCGATACAAAAAACAGTTCTTAGATTTCCGCTGGAAATAATTGCAGCGATTTCCGGAACTATTTTCGCCCTTATTCTTAATGAAATAAGCTACAATCATCCTAATAGAGAATTTTACCAAAAGGCTATCATGAGTTCTTCTTTATGTTTGGTTCTCTTTCTTTCTGTTAGTTTGTTTTTTATTAGTGCGAATAAAAACAAAATCCTGCGTTTTGTAACAAGTTTAATTCTTGGATCGCTGGTTGTCGCTTTTGTTTTTAGTTTTAGAGATGAAATAACGCAGACAGAATTTCAGCAGTTTTTTGTACTCAATATTGCGTTGCATCTTTTGGTTTCATTTGCTGGATTCTTACCAAAAAAATACAATCAGGATGAATTTTGGGAGTTTAACAAACAGCTTTTTCTCAGAATTTTAACTGCCGGATTGTATAGCGTTGTACTTTATTGTGGTTTGGCTTTGGCCATTTTAGCGGTCGAAAAACTTTTTAAATTTGATTTTTACGATAATATTTACCTCTATATATTTCTGGCTATTGCGGGAATTTTCAATACAATTTTCTTTTTAAGCGGAATTCCTGAAATTAATAATGAGGAAGCTAATCTTCAATTAAATTATCCAAAAGGACTTAAAAACTTCACGCAATATGTATTATTGCCTTTAATAAGTCTATATCTTGTCATTTTAATTTGTTACGAAGCCAAAATTCTTATCACTCTTTCATTGCCTGTTGGATGGGTGTCTTATCTTGTTTTGGCCTTTGCCATTACCGGAATTCTTTCGTTTCTATTGGTTCATCCGATTGCAAATGAAAATGGAAATCTTTGGATGCGCACCTTTAGCAGGTGGTTTTACTTTTTATTAATTCCGTTACTTGGCTTATTATTCTGGGCCATTTTATACAGAATCGATCTTTACGGTTTTACTCATGAACGTTATTATGTTTTACTATTATCAATTTGGCTTGCAGTTGTTGTCGCTTATTTTTTAATTCAAAAACATCCTAAAATAAAATTCATTCCTATAAGCATGTGCATCGCAGGATTATTTTCTATCGTTGGCCCTCAAAGTGCTAATTCTGTTTCGAAATGCAGTCAGTTATCTCGTTTTGAAAATTATCTGCAAAAAGGTAAAAACACAAAATTAACTTTCGAAGAAGAACAGGAATTGAGCAGTATCGTTTATTTTTTGGATAGAAATTATGGTGTTGAAGTGATGCTGCCGTATGCCGACAAGAAATTAGAAGTACTTTATAAAAAAGATAAAGATCCGGGTATAACTGAGATTATGGAAAGTTTAGGGTATGAATATCAATCTGAATATGCAAAAAGAGACAATTTAAATGATTCTTTTAATTACTATTTCTACGAAAACAATGAAAATTCTATAGACAATATTCATGGTTATGATTTCATATTTACGTTATCAAAAAGTAACCCCTTTGAATGCAATAATTGTGTAACTATAGATAATGTATCGTATTCTGTAAAAGCAATTAAAAAAGATTACGGTCAGGATTTACAGATTAATCAGGATATAATTCCATTAAAAATAAACGATTTTGTCAGTTCTAATTCGAAATTTAAAATTGGAAATCATTATACTGATTCGCCTAAAAAAATTGAGCAAAAAATAGAGAATTCAAAATACAACATCTCACTAACATATTTACTGGCGGATGGTAAAGTGAAAAACAACAAAAAAATAGTAGAAAACTATCAGGTTAAAGTGATGGTTGGCATTAAGAAATAAAAAAGAAACCCGACAAGATTTTATTTTTGTCGGGTTTTATTTTTTAACGAAATTTAAATTCTAGTAGGTTCCACTTTCCATTTTTGTTAATGTCTCGCGAATTTCAAAAGCAGTTTGCTCGTCGATTTCAGCAGTTAAAAACTTTACGGCAAGAGTTTGCGTTTTTATCGCTTTTTCTTTCTGACCATCTTTATAATACAGCTGCGCCAATGTATCTAAATAATACGGATTGTTTTTCGTGATAAGCAAACTGTATTCAGACCAAATGATGGCGGCTTTTACATAACTTGCATGCTCCGGCTTTAATGTTACCTGCCACGCCACGGTGTTTGCCAAATTCGAATGATATTCTTTAAACGCATTCCATCCTCCGTAATTGTACTCAACATCCGGGCTAATTGTAGCATATACTTCATCTAGTCGCTGAATCGCATTTCCTTTTTCAGTAGATAAAAATTTCTCAAAGTAAGCGTCAAATTCTTTTATAAGTATTAAATCGTTATTAGTCATTTCACTTTCTGTAGTTAAAAAAGCAAAATAATTCTTGTAGCAATCGTAATCCCCTTTTCCGGACGAGATCAGTTTTTTATAAACGTTAATGATCTTATTTTGATTTGCAGTTCCCTCGATACCTTCTTGCGAAATATAGGTGTTTTGCTGCAATGCCGATGAAATTTCTGCACTTAAGCTTCCTAAATACATTGCAATAGCTTCTCCTTTTTCATTCTCCAAATTCATTCGCTGTATCGCATCATAATGTTTCAGCAAATAATCAATTGCCATGAAATCAGTATCATTTAAGATTCTGTCTTCATTAAAAAAATGTTTGTAAAAACCTTGATTTTTAATTTCTTTCAAAATAGTTTCAACTAAATAACGATTCGGTTTTGTATCTTTTTGATGCGCTTCGATTAACTTTTTCCAGATCTGAGAAACCTCTTTTTTATTTAATCCAACTTTAGTATACTTAAAATAAGTTACCTCATTTGCATATGTTGAATCCTCTTCGTAATGATAATCATAAGGCAATTCAGTTGCCGAAGCTTTGTAAAAAGCCGATATCAAATCAGCATCTGTCACTTTTTTATTCTTCTGTACTTTATTAAAAGCATAAAAAGCATCTGTTATTTGCAAACTTTTATAAAAGCTATCGTAGTAACTAAACTCTGATTTTTTGTCTGATAAACTAGATTTGGCAGTAGCTAAAACATCGCCATCGCTATTTAAAACAACAATACTTGGATCATTTGAAATATTATTGGTTTTTATCCATTTTTTATCATTGGCTGTAGCCAAATAAAAATTAAAAACATCAAATTGAGCGTCGTAACCATTATACATACTATAGCCAATCTGCGCTTCGGTATATTTTAAAAAAGAATCAAAATCTGCCTTAGCGTTTGGGTTTTTGTTATCGACACTAACAACTAAAAATTTGTTTTTTGATGTTTTTGTTGCCGTAAGTGCTTCTTTCAGCGTTTTTTCGGTTTTAAATTTAAAATCAAATGTAGATGGCGTATAGCCGGTGCCGACACTATCAACAAGAACCTCTGTACCAAAATCTTCTGCTATCAAAGGCTCTTTACCAGGATATGTAAATTTTGAAATTTTCTGGTTTTCGAGAGGTATAACTTTAGAACTTTTGTTCTCTGGTTTAAGATCTTTTTCGCTTACAAAAACCAGCGGATTTTTTCCTCTTTGTTCAGAAATTTTAAGTTCGTTTGTCTTTTTGTCCAAAAATCCAGCGAGATTTAAATCGCCCAAAACATCCAGTTCATACTTTACAGTAACTTCTGAAACGTCTTTTGGCAAAGCAAATTTAGAAAGCTGACTTTCACTTTCGTATCCTTCATAAACAAAATACAAATAATCTGCCCGGTTAATTTCGAACTCAACATCAATTTCTTTCCATTCAGGATCAACTTTGGTTTTAATATCTGTAATTTTTTGATATTGAACAGGTTCAGAACCATTTTGTGTACCAATAAAAAAGGCATAATAAGACGGATCAATAAATTTAATTTTTACTTTATCCGTTTTCTTTTTGTCTTTATTAAAAACAACATTAAAAGCACTTTCTGCTTTTTCTTTTTGAAAAAACGACAACGAATCTCCTTTAATTTTGTATTCACCAGAATAAAAAACCAGCTCGTATTTATTATCTTCTAATAAGTTTAATTTGATTTTCTGACCTTTGTTGGTAGAAATATAAGTTCCTTTTTGAATAGTTTTTGTTTGAGAAAAAGAAGAGAACACTACACAAACAAATGCTACGAAACTCCATATAAAATTGCGCATAATATAAATTTTGCTGTTAATATTAAGTGTAAAGATATCTGATTATTATCCAAGTCAGTTGCCTTAAATCTAAAAATAGATACTTAATAGATACTATAAATTGTATTTCATCGAAAAGATAATGTAGCGTGGCTGCACGGTATATTGAGAAACTCGTGTAGAAAACTGAGAGAAACTGTCATCATTTAGATATCTTGTATTTAGCAAGTTTGTCGCTGCTATTTTATATTCCCATTTACTGTCTTTCTTTTGGTAAATTAAACTGGCGCTCAAAAAATCATATTCGTTATCAACTGTTTTATTAGTGTTGTAATAATGATAAAATTCATATTCAGAAACAAACGAAAAACTGTTTAAAAAGTAATAGTCCAATCGTGCAAAAGGTTTGTCTGTATAAAAAGTGGATCCACTGTATTTGTTAATTAATGCATTATATCCAAATTCAATATTGGGTAAGTTTTTATAATTTGTTGACGCTTTTACAGTATAGCTTTGTACAAAACTTTCTGTTGTAGCCAATTCGTTATTTTGAATATTATTGAATTTGGACCAATTGAAACTTGCATTTACCGAAGCCTTATAATTCTTTAAAAACGATCTTCCATAATTTCCTATTCCAATAATATTTTCATCGGCTAAATTGGAATTATATGGAACCGAAGTCTGATTGATTCCGTTAAATTCTGCCGCAGTTTTTATGGCGTCGACTTTTTTGGTATACGTTGCATTGGCAAAAATATTCTCAAAATTAAACATATTGTATTTGAAATATCGCAGTGTATGGACTTGCGAAGTCGCATTTTCTAAAAATCGATTTCCTCGAAATAAACTGCTGTAATCAGATAAAACATAACCCGCAGCCAGTTGATTGATATCTGTAAAATCATTGGATAAAGTAAAATTATATGTCAGTGTTTCTGCTTTTTTTATTTGGTAAAGAGCAAAAAAGTCCGGTAGTATTTTAGTGAAATTCTGCGAATAATCTGTTCCTAATTGACTGTTTTTCATCACGTAGGAATGCATGCTAAACCCAGGCGTTAGGGTAAATTTTCCTGTCAGTATTTTATAATGAAAGCCTAAAAATACATCATCAAAATTATAATTGACCTGATTGTTGTTTTCTGCATCATTCAAATCATTTCTGTCTCCATTATCCAACATCTGAAAAATATGAGAGTTAAAATTTTGATGCGAATAAGTATTTCCCAAGGTAATATTGATATTGCTTTTTGGTGTTACCATATAATAGTAATCCAGTTTTGCGTCGATTTTATTGGTTTTTACAAAACGATCCTGATTTAAGTCGTTTCGGTTTTGTCCAGAAGTATAACCTGCTAAAGCAAACGGCTGTGTTAGTAAATTGGCGTTATAAAACGGATTTTCGTCCTGATATAAATGCTGCATTTCAAAGGCAAAAATATTTTTAGCGCTTTGTGTATAATACAAACTCAAATTTTGATTTATTGATGTTGGATCCTGCTTCTTATTTGTTAAAATAGTTTCTGTATTCGAAATATTCTGAACAACCGATTCACGGAGTAAATCTGTATCTTCATCCTGTTTTGATAATTTGGTTAAAATGTCGTAATCAAACTGAAATTTATCATTTGGTTTATAAGTCGAACTCAGTTTAAAAAGACCCAAATTATTTTTTTGATGTGTTTCTTCCTCTCTTCTTTGCTGATCGCCAGATTCTAAAATTGTAGTGTGAGACTTAGTTTCTAAATCTGTTTTTGAAGTTGACAGAATTCCGAAACCGCTAATATTCCAGGCTTTGTTAACAGAATAAGCAAAGTTTGTTGCTCCAAATTTCGTTTCGATTTCCTTGGCACGATTGTTTCTTAAAAGCGAAATCCCAATGTCATTTGAAGAAATATTGAAATTGCTTCCGCCCTTTTTCATCATATTTTTAAATCCGCCCGAAAACTTAAAATAATCCTGCGCAGTAAGCGGCAATTCACCAATATTATTAAAATTGGTAATTAAATTAATGCTGTATTTTGGACTGTAATAAAACAATTTTGGGTTGATTATATAACGGCTGTCGAGTTCTCCAACTCCGGTTCCGGCTGTGACGTCGCCAAACCAAAAGTTCTTTTTGCCTTCTTTCAGCTTAATGTTCATCGCGACATTATCCTGATCGTTTTCTAAACCTTTTAAAGCGCTGACTTCATTGTAATTGCGCAAAACCTGAATTTTATCAATAGCATCGGCAGGAATATTTTTAACTCCAAGCTTGGTATCTCCGTCAAAAAAATCTTTGCCTTCGACCATTAGTTTGCTTACTTTTTTTCCTTCCACTTCAATTTCTCCATCTGCATTGACCTCAACGCCTGGAAGTTTTTTCAACACATCTTCGAGTTTTCTTTCTGTTCCTGATTTAAACGAATCAGCATTGTAAATAATAGTATCTCCACTTATCGAAACAGGCATTTCGCGCACGATTTCTACACCTTCAAGCTCAATTCCGGCACCGTCCATAATAATATTTTGTATTATATTTTCAGTTTTTGTCGAAAGACTGATTTCTTTCGACTTCATTCCCAGATAACTGACTTTTACAATATAAGATGCATTTGGTTTTAATGTAAGCTGAAATCGTCCTTTATCATTTGTAATTCCATAAGAATCCATTGCTTTTGTAGCCGAATTTACAGCCATAATATTGGCCATTTCCAATGGATTTTTCTGCTCGTCCTGAATGAAACCATCAAAACGAACACTTTGAGAAAAGCAAATAGAAGTCAATAAAAAAGCTGTGAAACAAAGTATTTTGTTCATTATAAAAATTTTAGAATAAATAAATTTAGAAATCTAAAGTTTTATCTTCCCATCATTGGCGGAGGACCACCTGCACGCCCACGATTCATTTCTCTAAATTCTTCCATCTTTTTGATCACGGTTTCATCATATTCTTTCTGTGAAACTACTTTTCCTTTTTTAGATGGTTTTATTTCTACTTTTTCTTTGGTATTCAAAACGATTTTCGAACATAAAATAATTGTTCTTCCATCATTTATTTCTAAAATTAAACCTGATAGACCCCAATAGTTTTCAGGACCCTGATTTACTGGGATTTCCGGCGTATACCAGGCTGTTACAATAATTTCTTTTGGCATTTCAAAATTATCCTCAAAATTGGTTTTGGTTTCTCCAGACGTTTTTTTGGCTTCCTCTTTTTTATCTTCAGGCTTTTTATCGTCGTTGTTTTTAGGTCTTAAATTTCTAAAATCCGTTTTACTGGCTTCTTTTACCGCGGTAGCTTTGTAACAATTATAACCGCCAATTTGTTTGGTTTCCTGTTCTAATTTCCAGTTTAATTTTGGAAGAGAATCAACAACGAGAAATTCTTTTCCCATAAATTCCTTATCAACGGTATACGATTTAGCTTTTACATCTTTGTAAAAAGTTCCTCCGCCACCCATAAACGAATTCATCATCACTCGCATTCCGCCGAATTGTTGTCCAGGAGCGTCTAGTTTTTCTTCTTCTTTATAGGTAGAAGCTGATTTATCAAAATTCAGAATAAAAGTTTTCTCCAGCATTTTTTTCATTCGCTCCTCTATGTTCTTTTGCATTTCTGGCGTGATATCACGATTCCCGCCCCGCATTCCTTCTAATTTTGGCGCTTGCGTTTTTGATTCATAAACTGCCATTCCCTGAAAATCTTTTTGAGCCTGAATTTGAGTAAATACAAGGATAAAAGACATATATAAAATTACTTTTTTCATTTCGTTTTGTTTAAAATTGAGTAAATCCAATAAACTTACACTCAAATGTATTATTAATTTTAAAACCCTGAAAGTTAAATATATCAATCCCTGTAAGATATAGACTAAATTGCTTATTATTTAGACAATTATAACTTTAAAAGTTTAAAACAACGGTTTACTTAAAACTATCTTATTTTACTCATTCCTATATTACTTTTTTGTAATTTGGCTCTTTTAAACCTCAATACTATGAGCAAAACGGTGCGTATTCTATTTTTTTTATTTATCGTCTGCTTTTTTCCTCTTTGTGCACAAAATCAAAAACTTAGCGCTACTTTAGTCTCCCATTTTAAAATGGATTTTGATGAATTCCTGGGCTATGATTCTTTTGGATATTCATATCAGATAAAAAATAATGTTTTCAGCAAAATAAAAGGAAATGAGGTTTTTGAATTCAAAAGTGTTTCACTTGGAAATATTACAAAAGTCGATATTCTTAATCCTCTCAAAATAGTTTTATTTTATGAAGATTTTAATACCGTTGTTTTACTTGATAACCAATTGAATAAAATCACAGAAATTAATTTTTCTCAAAATAATATTCCCATTGTGGTTTCTGCAATTGGTATGTCGACTCAAAATCAATTATGGATTTACAATGCCTTAAACCAGCAAATTGGTCTTTTTGATTATTTAAAAAATGAATATAAAACAGTTTCTACACCGTTAACGGAAACCATAAAATATTACCAGACTGATTTTAATACTTTTTATTGGATTGATAAAAAAAACAATTGGTTTTCGTGTGACATTTTCGGGAAAACTGCGGCTTTGGGAGCAGTGCCCGATTTTGATAAATTTGAAATTATAAATAGCCGTCAATACATTTTTAGTAAAGCTAATTTGTTGTATTTTAAAGACATTTCTGATACAAATTCAAATACTATTTCTGAAATCGAAGTTTTAGAAAAAACCTTTGATAAATTCTGCTACAAAGACCAAATTTTATCTATTTTTACAGCTAAAGAAATTACCAATTATAAAATCGTAACACCGTAATGCACATAGCAATAGCAGGAAACATAGGCGCTGGAAAAACTACTTTGACTAAATTGTTAGCCAAACATTTTAAATGGGAACCTCATTACGAAGATGTTGTCGATAATCCATATTTGGATGATTTTTACCATCAGATGGAACGCTGGTCGTTTAATTTGCAGATTTATTTCCTGAATAGCAGATTCCGCCAGGTACAGCAAATTCGCGAAAGCGGAAAAAAAATCATTCAGGACAGAACCATTTACGAAGATGCTTATATTTTTGCTCCCAATTTATATTCGATGGGATTAATGACAAGTCGTGATTTCGAAAATTATACTTCTCTCTTTGAATTAATGGAAACTTTAGTAAAAGCTCCTGATTTATTGATTTATTTAAGAAGTTCAATCCCAAATTTAGTCGGACAAATTCACAAACGCGGACGCGAATATGAAAACTCTATTTCTATCGATTATTTAAGCCGGTTAAACGAAAGATATGAAGCCTGGGTTCAGACTTATACAAAAGGGAAATTATTGATTATTGATGTTGATAATATCAATTTCGTTGATAATCCTGAAGATTTAGGAAACATTATTAATAGAATTGATGCGGAATTGAATGGGTTGTTTTAGCCAAAGATTCACAGATTTTCACTAATATAAAAAATGCCTCTAAAAATTTTAGAGGCATTTTTATTTTAAAAAACTTTGAAAAGTTAGCAAATTGTCTTTTATTTTGCAACTTCAATTTTAGCTTTTACTTCTTCTTCAGTTCCTTCATACACTTCGGTTGTTGTTTTCAAGTTTTCTGTTTTGGTTACGGTTCCAACAGTAACTCCGTTTGTGGTAGCAAGATTAACCTCAACTCTGTTTTTACTATATTTACTTGTATCGAAACAATCTGTTTTTTGATACGCGTATTTTCCTTTTGCATCATAATGGGCTAAACATTTTGCAGTTTCTTCTGCTGAACAGCCTTTTTCTTTGCACATTTTAATGCATTCTTCTTTGGTCATCATCGCCAGGTTTCCGCATTTAGAAGCCGTCCCGGCATGCATTTCCATTTTACAGCAAGCACCTTTTTCTGCCAATCCTGAAGTGGAATTTCCAGCTCCTAAAATTGGAGCAATTACCAATCCGATTAAACAAGTTAATTTAATTAAGATGTTCATTGAAGGGCCTGAAGTATCCTTAAATGGATCTCCAACTGTATCTCCGGTTACGGCTGCCTTGTGTGCATCAGAACCTTTATACGTCATTTCGCCGTTGATTAAAACTCCGGCTTCAAAAGATTTTTTAGCATTATCCCACGCACCTCCGGCATTGTTTTGAAAAACTGCCCATAGCACACCTGAAACAGTAACTCCGGCCATATATCCGCCTAACATTTCGGCGATTAATTGATTATTGTCTGAGTAAACTAATTTCCCCAGCAATACAATTGCAATAGGAAAACCAATTGTTAAGATTCCTGGCAACATCATTTCGCGCAAAGCAGCTTTTGTTGATATTTCGACACATTTACCATATTCCGGTTTTCCGGTTCCTTCCATAATCCCAGGAATTTCTTTAAACTGGCGACGTACTTCATAAACCATATCCATCGCAGCTTTCCCAACAGAATTCATAGCCAAAGCTGAGAAAACTACCGGAATCATTCCTCCCACAAATAACATCGCTAAAACCGGTGCTTTAAAAATATTGATTCCGTCGATTCCTGTAAAGGTTACATAGGCAGCAAATAAAGCTAGTGAAGTTAAGGCTGCAGAAGCAATTGCAAAACCTTTTCCGGTTGCTGCAGTCGTGTTTCCTACAGAGTCTAAAATATCCGTTCTGGTACGAACTTCTTTTGGTAATTCGCTCATTTCTGCAATTCCTCCGGCGTTATCCGATATAGGTCCAAAAGCATCAATTGCTAATTGCATAGCGGTTGTTGCCATCATTGCTGAAGCTGCCAAAGCCACTCCGTAAAATCCTGCCAACGCATATGAAATCCAGATTGCTGCAGCGAATAATAGTACGGTTGGAAAAGTAGAAATCATTCCCGTTGCCAAACCTGCAATTACGTTTGTTCCCGCTCCCGTTGAAGATTTTTGTACGATAGCCATAACTGGTTTTGTACCTAATCCTGTGTAATATTCTGTTACTGATGAAATTGCTCCACCAACAATTAATCCAACCAATGTTGCATAAAAAACACGCATGGATGAAATGTCTTTTGCTCCTTCGCCAAAAAAGCTCATTTGCATGGTTTCCGGCAACATATATTTCACTAAAAAGAAACAGGCAATTGCAGTTAAAACAATTGAAACCCAGTTACCAATATTAAGTGCTTTTTGAACTTGTGCTTCTTTTGCATTATCATCAGAAATTTTTACTAATGTTGTTCCCACTATTGAAAATAAAATTCCGAAACCGGCAATGGTCATTGGAAGTAAAATTGGGCCAATTCCTCCGAAAACATCCTGAATGTTTCCACCCATATCTTTAATTACGTAATTTCCTAAAACCATTGCCGCCAAAACGGTTGCTACATACGAACCGAATAAATCGGCGCCCATACCTGCAACATCTCCTACATTATCTCCTACATTATCTGCAATGGTTGCGGGATTACGAGGGTCATCTTCCGGTATTCCGGCTTCTACTTTCCCAACTAAATCAGCGCCAACATCAGCCGCTTTGGTGTAAATTCCCCCACCAACTCTTGCGAATAGAGCAATTGACTCTGCGCCAAGTGAAAATCCTGCTAATGTTTCCAATACCACCGTCATCGTTTCTGTATCTTTCCAAACTCCGTCAGACAAAAGATTAAAGAAAAGGATAAAAAAACCTGTTAAACCTAAAACGGCTAAACCTGCAACACCTAAACCCATTACGGTTCCGCCGCCAAAAGATACTTTTAAAGCCTGAGGCAAACTCGTTCGTGCTGCCTGAGTGGTTCTAACGTTTGTTTTGGTTGCTATTTTCATACCTATATTACCTGCGTAAGCTGAAAATAATGCTCCAAAAATGAATGCGACTACTATTAATAAATGTGTTTTTACCCCTGGGATAAAAGTAATTCCTGCTAAAGCGATACTTGCAATAATTACAAAGATTGTCAATAATTTATATTCTGCTTTTAAAAATGCGAGGGCTCCTTCATAAATGTGATCTGAGATCTCTTTCATTTTGCCGTCGCCGGCATCTTGTTTTAAAACCCAAGTCCTTTTTATTCCCATGAAAAGTAATCCAATAATTGCCATAACAATTGGCAAGTAAATCATAAATGCATTCATAATGTTTAGTGGTTTTGGTTAATAATCAACAAACTAACTGAACGAATTTAAACAAAAAAGCAATACTCCTGACGGTAGTATTGCTTTTTTTATAATAGAATAGGGTTAAAATTATTTAATACTAAATAATCCCTCTGGTTTGTTTTCAATATCGTTAAAACGCTTGGTACACTCTTCAATAATCGCGAATGCTTCGTTTATGTCTCCCAACCTTCTACATCTACTTTTTTGTTTTCAAGATCTTTGTAAACCTGAAAAAAGTGTTCGATCTCTTTTAGTAAGTGCGGGTTAATATCTGAAAGATCATTTAAAGAATTCCAGATTGGATCAGAAACTGGTACACAGATAATTTTTTCATCTGGTCCTTTATCGTCTGCCATGTGGAAAACACCAATTGGTTTTACTTCGATAACACATCCTGGAAAAGTTGGTTCATTTATTAAAACCAATACATCAAGAGGGTCTCCGTCAAGTGCTAAAGTTTCAGGAATAAACCCGTAATCAGCCGGGTACATCATTGAAGAGAATAACATTCTGTCGAAACGCATTCTTTTGATTTCAAAATCGTACTCGTATTTATTTCTGCTTCCTCTTGGTATTTCGATCAATACATCGAAAGTCGTTAGTTTGTCTGCGGTCATTTTCGTTTTTTATTATGTCTATAATTGCGATTGCAAAAGTAACCAAAGAATCCTTTTTTACAATAAAAAACTGCATTAATCTACCTACTTTTCTTTTAAATAACAGACAGTTAATATGTAATTTTCCTGTTTCGCTTATTTAGGTAATAATGCCACAGTAAATATGTCGCATAAGATCGATAGGGACTCCATTGTTGGGCGTGAATTTCCATTTCTTGTTTATCTTGAATATCGAGTAATTCTTTGATTGTATTTACGACTGCAATATCGCCTAACGGAATCAAATCAGGCTCCTCTAAACAAAACATTAAATAAATATCGATTGTCCAGTTTCCTATCCCTTTTAATTTGATTAATTCTTCCCGAACTTGTTTTGCAGGTTTTGAAGCTAAACTTTCAAGATCCAGTTCTTTATTTAAAACGGCATCAGCCAAAACTTTTATATATTTTGTTTTCTGACGACTTACGCCGAGACTTCTAAATTCTTCATCTGACAAAACCGACATCGTTTCAGGATTGCAAGTTGTAAATGCTTTGATTTTTAAAAATGTGGCTTTCGCCGAATCTATAGAAACCTGTTGCTCAAGAATAAGCAATACTAAAGTTTCAAAACCTTGTGGGCGTTTTGGAATGGGCGGTAATCCGTACTTTTGTATAATTTCCTGAAAGATTGAATTTTTAGTTGATAGAAAATCAATGGCTTCTTGCATACCTAAGAGTTTTTAGTCCCGATAGAAGCGGTATCGTTTTTCTAGCTTCTTTAGCTAGGAAAACGATACAGACAAATAGCGGGAATAGCTTCTAAAATTAATAAAAAATCTCGCGAAGGCGCGAAGTTTTTTTGAACGCAGATTTCGCCGATTTAAGCAGATAAACGCCGATTTTTAATTTTAATCGAACAAAAAAACTGCGTGAAATAATTCAATTGCATTTTTAAATAAAATGACAAAAACGCCAAACTGCAAGAATAAAACTTAGCGGCTTGGCGTCTTTGTGGCATGACTTTAATTTATTAGAAATAGAATCCGAAAGATCCTTTTACTGCAAATTTATTGGCATCCGGCGTATTTAAATAGCTTCCCCGCCAGGAGAAATCGATTCTGAAAACTTTAAATATATTTCCAATTCCGGCATTATATTCCCAATATACATTTTCTGGCGCGTTATAAGGCTGATCTGACGCATTGATAGCCCTGTTAGCAGTCGAAATAGTTCCGTGCACTCCTTTTACACCCACGAATTCTCTCCAGTTTAATTTTCTCATAAATGGAATTCTGGCAAATAATCTTCCTCCAAAATCGTGATTCCACTGCAAAGTAGTATATTGATCGGTTATGAATTCGTAAAAGTTTAAGTTACTGAACGTATTTTCAATTGTAAAATAAGTCTGGTTACCCGGAATTACACTCATTAATCCTAACGGAATTGTACCAAAGGTTTTTCCGGTTTCAAGGATAATATTAGATCTCCCTAAAGGTCCTATAATAATAGGCTGTTTATAAAATAATTGTATCTTTTCGTATGCAAAATCACTTTGCATCACGCCCTTAAGTCCATAACTAAAATTAACAAAGAAATGACTAAACGGGCTATCAACAAGATCACGTTCTACACCAAACCCAATTGTTTTACGTTTTGGCATAAGTTCGAACTGAACATTGGCTTCAAACTGTTTTACCTCACCGGCAATAACACCAACAGGATTTTCAGCAGTAGGCAAAGTGGTATAATAATCCAAACTAAAAGTTGGTGAAGCTGATGCTAATGTTCTATAAGAAATACCGGCCTGAATAACAAAGTTTTTAATGGGCTCCATTTCGACAGAAACATTGCTCAAATTGATATTGGTTAATTTTCCGTTGCTTCCGGTGGTAAATAAAGCCGATGATGCAAAACTTCGCCCTAAAATATCATTGGTAGTCGTTAAGCTGGCTCCAATTTGCTCGATGTCACGCCTGTTTCCACCAGAAATAATAACTCGTTTTTTCTTATCCACCATCCACTTTCCGGAAACTCCGTATTTGAATTTACTATCGTCAAAACCATAAGCTGTATAAGCTTGTATTCGCCACGGATCATTAGGACCAAAGTAGGTTCTTCCACCTACTCTTAATCTTAATCCTTCGACTTCATTATATCCAAATGTGGAGAAAATAGGCCCATAATCGAAATTTTTAAACTCGACGTAACCACTTCCTAAAATGGAAACTAAATTATAAAGCTGCTTAAATTTTTTGACAGTTTGCAGCGTATCAAGCATTTTATAGATTCCCTGCTCGTCTTTGTTTAATTTCTCAAAACGATTTTCTTCCCAAAATTCCTCGGACCGTTCATAAACAGCGTTATCAATAAAATTGACTTCTTCTTTATAAAATTTCTCGGGTTTTTGAATATTAAATTTATGATTACGATATAAAGTCGTTCGCTTGCCGTAAACTCCTTTGGATTTCTCCTTTTTATTTAAAGCAAAATCAGACATCATATAATCACGTGTCAGCAGAAAAACAGAATCATTTTCAACATCAAATTCCTGTTCGATATAGATATCTTTTACCCAGTTAATATTGGCGCTTTTAGTAACGCCCATATTAATTTTTTTGATTGCAAAAGTGGTATCGTTTACCCAAAAATCTCCTTTAAAAGTCAATTCGTTTTTGCGTCTTGGATAAAAAACAATATTGTAACACCATTTTTTGTCTATATAAGCACTGTCTTTAAGCACATAATTATAAACGTCGATCCCGGTTTTAGAAAGCGGACTTGTAAAACTTTTATCAAAAAACGTAAGGTGATTGTCGTAGATATTATAATCTGAGTAAAGATCTTTTACGAATGACAAAATCTGCTGGTTTCCATTGAAACCTGATGTTTTGCTACCGTTAATATTTTCTTTTACTTTCTTTAATTTATTATCGCCGTAAACATCGTAGACAGATTCATTGATAAAAATTGGCAGATATGTTTTTCCGGTAACGTCAGAAGTATCAACATGATCAAATACAAACTCCATTCCTTTAAAAAGTTTGTTTTTCATAAAAGCACTGTCAATTGTGTTCATATCAAACTCAACTTTCTCATACTTTTCCATCTGATATTGATTGAATTGGTAAAGACCGTTTTTACGTTTTCTTTCCCATATTTTCCTCAAAATATCTAACGCCGGATTGTTCTTTTTAGATGTTTTTCCGGTAAAAATCACCACTTCATTCAAAGCTTCGGCTTCGCCTAAAACAATTTTAAAATCATAATTTACCGCCTTTTCTAATGGAACTTCTTTATCTGAAAATCCTGCAGATGTAACTAATAAAGCAGTATATGTATTTGGTGATTCCAAATAAAAACGTCCGTCTTCGTTAGAAACTATTCCGGTGTTTGATCCTTTAAAAACAACATTTGCAAACGGAATTGGCTGATTCGATTTATCCAAAACAATTCCACTCACTTTAGTTTGTGCAGTAGCAATATTTGCGAATGCAAATACAAAAAATAGGCTGAGTAAAATTAGTCTTTTTATCATCTGGCAAAAAAAAACTTCATCAATAATATGACTGATGAAGTTTAATAAGTATCGTTTAATTTACTATTTTTTGTACATTACTTTCTTCACTGCTTTTACTACATCTGCTGCATTTGGCAACCAGTCTTTTAGTAAAACAGGAGAGTAAGGAGCAGGAGTATCTGCAGTTGTAATACGCTGAATAGGCGCATCAAGAAAATCAAAAGCTTGTTCCTGAACGATATAAGTAATTTCAGAAGAAATACTTGCAAATGGCCATGCTTCTTCTAAAATTACTAAACGGTTTGTTTTCTTAACAGATTTTAAGATCGCTTCGTTATCCATTGGACGAACGGTTCTTAAATCGATAATCTCACATGAAATTCCTTCTTTAGCTAATTCATCAGCTGCAATAAAAGCTTCTTTAATGATTTTCCCAAAAGAAACGATGGTAACATCTGTTCCTTCACGTTTAATATCAGCAACACCTAATGGAATTGTATATTCACCGTCTGGCACTTCACCTTTGTCACCGTACATTTGCTCTGATTCCATAAAAATTACAGGATCGTTATCACGAATTGCAGATTTTAAAAGTCCTTTTGCATCATATGGAGTTGAAGGCACAACAACCTTAAGACCCGGAGTATTAGCAAACCAGTTTTCTAAAGCCTGAGAGTGTGTTGCTCCTAATTGACCTGCAGAAGCAGTTGGTCCACGAAAAACGATTGGTACATTAAATTGTCCACCGGTCATTTGACGCATTTTAGCAGCATTATTTATAATTTGATCAATACCTACTAAACAGAAGTTGAATGTCATATACTCAACAATAGGGCGACAACCGTTCATAGCTGATCCTACTGCAATTCCTGTAAAACCAAGCTCAGCAATTGGAGTATCAATTACTCTTTTTTCGCCAAACTCAGCAAGCATTCCTTTTGAAGCTTTGTAAGCTCCGTTATATTCTGCAACTTCTTCGCCCATTAAATATATGGATTCATCGTGACGCATTTCTTCGCTCATCGCTTCACAAATGGCCTCTCTAAATTGTATTGTTCTCATATTTATATTGTATGTTGAATTTTCTGAAGAGCAAAAATAAATATTTTAAATAACTTAAAAGCATAAATTGAATTTAAAATCACATGAACTTGGGTATCGCTTTAG
>Ga0247813_10001348_pt1 | contig 18866 bp, 15 predicted proteins | sample UWRJL169409C1_FD_180719 | JGI IMG/M metagenome (GOLD analysis project Ga0247813, IMG submission 180719) | Plant litter microbial communities from Arlington Agricultural Research Station in Wisconsin, United States - UWRJ-L169-409C-1 | ecosystem: Environmental > Terrestrial > Plant litter >... | reverse complement strand
ACCTCAGAACCTAAAAAAAAATATGGGAGTATTTAAAATCGAAGGAGGAATTCCTTTAAAAGGAGAAATAACGCCACAAGGAGCAAAAAATGAGGCATTACAAATTTTATGTGCCGTGCTTCTAACGGGGGATAAAGTAAAAATTAATAATATTCCCGATATTATTGACATCAATAAATTAATCACTTTGTTGGGTAATTTAGGAGTTAAAATTCAACGCAATGAACCGGGTTCGATTACGTTTCAGGCTGATGAAGTTAACGTTGGATATTTAGAAACCGAAGCTTTCAAAAAAGAAGGTGGGGCACTTCGTGGTTCTATTATGATTGTTGGACCATTATTGGCCCGTTTTGGAAAAGGATATATTCCTAAACCTGGAGGAGATAAAATAGGTCGTCGTAGATTAGATACTCACTTTGAAGGTTTTATTAACCTTGGAGCAAAATTCAGATACAATAGAGAAGACCACTTTTATGGAGTAGAAGCCCCGGCAGAAGGACTTAAAGGAACAGATATGTTACTTGACGAAGCATCTGTAACCGGAACTGCAAATATTGTAATGGCAGCTGTTTTGGCAAAAGGAACAACCACAGTTTACAACGCAGCTTGTGAGCCTTACTTACAACAGTTGTGTAAAATGCTAAACTCTATGGGAGCTAAAATCACTGGAGTGGGGTCGAACTTATTAACTATCGAAGGTGTTGAAAGTCTTGGAGGTTGTGAGCACAGAATTTTACCTGATATGATCGAAATTGGTTCTTGGATTGGTCTTGCGGCTATGACAAAAAGCGAAATTACGATTAAAAATGTAAGTTGGGAAAATTTAGGTTTGATTCCGAATACTTTTAGAAAACTAGGTATTACAATCGAAAAACGTAATGATGATATTTACATTCCGGCTCATAAAGATGGATATGAAGTAAAAACAGATATTGATGGTTCTATTTTAACAATCGCAGATGCGCCTTGGCCAGGATTTACACCTGACTTATTAAGTATCGTTTTGGTTGTGGCAACACAAGCAAAAGGAGATGTTTTAATTCACCAGAAAATGTTCGAAAGCCGTTTGTTTTTCGTAGATAAATTAATCGATATGGGAGCAAAAATTATGTTATGCGATCCGCACAGAGCGGTGGTTATGGGACATAATTTTGAATCTCAACTAAAAGCAACAACAATGTCATCTCCGGATATTCGTGCCGGGATTTCATTATTAATTGCAGCGCTATCAGCAAAAGGAACAAGTACAATTCAAAATATCGAACAAATCGATCGTGGATACGAGCGTATCGACGAACGTTTAAGAGCAATTGGAGCAAAAATCGTGAGAGCGTAAAAATATTTGCCACGAATTCAGGAATTAAACGAAGATTAAGATTGTTTTTATTACACTAATTTTTAAATAAAATTAGTGTAATTGAATTCTAAAATTTAAGGGTTTTTATAATTCGTGAATTCGTGGCGAAAAAAAATAGTCTAAATGACAGATGAACAAAAAGCTGTAAAAGCTACTATATTTAGTATAGTTGGGAACACCTGCTTAGCCTTGGTAAAAGGTTTGGCAGGTTTTTTTGGCAATTCTTATGCCTTAATTGCAGATGCGATCGAGTCTACTGCAGATATATTTTCATCTTGTTTGGTTTTGTTCGGAATCAAATATTCTAATAAACCGGCAGATGAAAACCATCCTTACGGCCACGGTCGTGCAGAGCCTTTAATTACCTTTTTGGTTGTTGGATTTTTAATTACCTCGGCCACAATTATTGCGTACGAAAGTATTTCAAATATCCAAACTCCTCACGGATTGCCAAAATCATGGACATTGTATGTTTTGGGTGTAATCATTGTTTGGAAAGAATATTCATTTCGGCTGGTAATGAAACGAAGTAAAGAAACTAATAGTTCTTCTTTGGCGGCCGACGCTTGGCATCATCGCAGTGATGCTGTTACCTCAGTCGCCGCGTTTATTGGTATCTCGATTGCGTTGATTATGGGAAAAGGCTATGAATCAGCAGATGATTGGGCGGCACTTTTTGCTGCTTTTTTTATCTTATATAACAGCTATAAAATTTTCAGACCTGCGCTTGGAGAGATTATGGATGAAAATTTGAATGATGATTTAGTCGAAGAAATTCGTGTAAAAGCATTAACTGTACAAGGAATTTTGGGAACCGAGAAATGTTTTATCCGTAAAGCAGGAATGAAATATCACGTAGATCTTCATGCCATAGTTTCGGCAAAAATTTCAGTAAAAGAAGGACATGATTTGTCTCATAAATTGCAAGATACTTTAAAAGAAAAAATTCCTCAATTGGGGAATGTTTTGATACATATTGAACCGGATGATTATCATTGATTCTGAGGTTCAAAGGGGCAAAGGTTCAAAGGTGCTAAGGTTTTGAATCTGGAAAAAAATCCGTTTATTCTTTTTTTAAAGAGTAAGCGGATTTTTTTATAGATAAAGTTTGTCACTTCGACGAAGGAGAAGTCACATAAAGTAGATCACGTCACGTAATTTCTCTTTCGAATGACAAAATTGACAATTTGATGGTTTATTCGAAATGATAATTAAGAAATTCCATGCCTGAATTGAAACTTTGTATTAATTCTATTTTCTTTTCTCTTCTCCATTTTTTTAATTCTTTTTCTCGAGCAATTGCTTCTTGGATCCAAACAAATTTTTCATAATAAACTAGAAATTCTATACTGTATTTTGAAGCGAAAGTTTTGTTTCCATTTCCTAAATTGTCTTTATGTTGTTGTAATCTTAATTTTAAATTGTTAGTTACGCCGATATAAAAAGTAGAACGATATTTATTGGTTAAAATGTACACATAATAGGAATGAAATCCTTCTTGTGGATTAAACATAATTTTTAATGTTTTTATAGTTTTTTGTCACTTTAAAAAAAGCATATGCAGAAGTTACTTTGTGTGACTTCTCCTTCGTCGAAGTGACAAGATTGTCTTTAATCTAATCAAGGACATTCAAAATCTTCAACCCAAACACAACACCATTTTGTTCAATTCCACCTTGATAAGAATGAACATAATCTACCCTGAACAATTTAAATTTTCCGAATCCAAGATTGTCTAAACCAACCGTAAATTCAGTATAAGGTTTTCTATCCGGAATGGCCAACGAATGAAATCCAAGATTCATGGTAGATTTTAAAAGATTCAATAGCGGAATTTTATTCATGATAAATCCGGTATCGTTGTGCTCTAAATGCATCTCAAAATAACTGTCGTTTGTGCTGTTAGCGTAGTATGGCATCAAATTAAAAACATTCAAATAACGATCGCTTGTTCCTATATGAGTTTGGTTTCCGTTAAAATGTCTGTAATCGATAAAAGAAATATTTTCGGCATTAAAGAATTTTCCTGTTCTAATATTCATTCCCAGAGTTCCCTTGTTGCCTAATGATAAATCGTAAACAACAGAAGCGCCAATGCGTTCAAACTCGTATTTTTTTTCACTGGCAGCAAATGCTTTTTCAAATGCTAAAAATACGGTTGGATATTTATCATTTTTAATGTTATATCTTCCATCAGGTCTTGAAATGTATTTGTTGCCAAAATTAATGCGGGTACTTATAGCGGCCTTAAATAAATGATGCTGATTAAAAGCCGGTGTTGTAAAATCATTTGGTAGCACCGGATTGTTTGAAGAGTAGATATCATCTTTTTTAAAGAAAGAATAATCTGTGGTATTAAAAAGAGGTTTTCGCTGTTCATAAGCTACTTTTCCAAACAAATTCACGCCATTTAGAATGTTTTGCGAATAGTTAATCTGAGCGTATTCAAGGTTGTATAATTTCATATAATTGTCTTTAAAAAATAAAGAACTTACAGAATTGACCAGCTTCGTTATAGGTTCGAAACTATTAAACTGTGTGACCTTTGTTCCTCCGGAAACTCCAATGGTCGCAAAATTCAGGTTATTGAATTTATGACTGAATTCACCAACAATGCGAAAACGCTCATCCGAAAAACCGTAGTTAAATGTCGTACTTATCGAAGTGCTTTTTCCTTTGTCTTCATCCCATTTTCTAAAGGAAAAGCCAGAATCTAAATTAAATCCCTGAACGGTATTAAAGCTTAAAGAAGCAATGTTTAATAATCCTTTGTAATCAAAAGAATATTTTTTGAAAGTGTTTTTATAATCATAACCCATTAAAATATCGGTGACTTTAAACTTATTGTTTTTTGCATCTACAGAATCGATATATTTTTGAGATTTTCTAATGGTTTGCAGACTATCCTTTTTAGTATAATCTGTGCTTTCTTCGATCGTTAGCGGAATGGGTCTGATCTGGTTCCAGAAAGCATCATCTTTTTTGTTGGCATTGGCTTCAAAGGCAACAATTTCATTTCCAAATGTTTTCTTCTCAAACGAAGCAGGAAACTCGTAATTAGAATACACATAATTAAATTTGCCAGAGAATTTTACGCCAAAGATACCGGCATTAAAATCCAGTGTTTGCGCATTTTTAGTCCAGATTTTATTTTTTGCATTGTAACTAAAGCTTTGTTTTAAGGTCATTACTTCAGTAAATTCATTCTTCATGCGGTACCCTTTTATATCTAAATCCAGGGCATAAATGGCAAAACTATCGTCGACAATATAAATGTAACCTTCAAAAACAGGTTCTTTATCACGTTTGGGAATTACCTTAATTTTATAAATCTGTTGATTGTTATCATCATAAAATGTCGCTTCGAGTTTGTACTTGTAATAACTAAAAGCATTATCAGCAATAGGAGAGATGAGCTTGACATCAAAGTCCAGCGTGTTGTCATAAAAGTCATAAGTCGATAGCGAAGCAGTATTGTAACTATATCCTTTATTATTTCCCGAAATTTTAGAGGCAATAATCTTCTCTTTTAATTTGTCGGGTTTTTCAAAAATAATTTTAGAAATAGTTTCAGACAAATATAAAATTCCGCTTCCGGTAGAATCCAGGTTGGATGCCATATCTTGTCCCAGATCTACTTTTTTGCCCAGAATTTTTTTAGGCAAATCCTTAACTTTAAACATTCCTTTCGAATAAAAATCAGCTGTATATCTACCGGTTTTGTCTGAGTTGTCTTTTTTTTCTGCTATAGCACTTCTTATAATAGCATCAGCAGGATTTTTTTTAGGATCAATTACAACTTCATTTAGAGCAAAGCTTTCTTCAGGCATTTTTACATCTAAAATAATTGTTTTTGAATCTCCCGAAACGGATATCTTTTGAGTTTTAAAACCTAAATATTGAAAAACGATTTTATTTTTACCAATTTCCTTGACATTTAGCTGATATTTTCCTTGTTCGTTCGAAGTGGTTCCGCTATAAGTGTTTTCTTCAAATACAGAAACAAAAGGCAGCGGATTTCCTTTTTCATCCGTTATAGTTCCCTTTATCTGGGCGAAATTTGAAATTGAAAAAAATAAAAAGGCAAGTAAAGTATAGTTTTTCATGAAATAGGTTTCTCTAACAAAAATAGAATAAGTTAAAAATGAGCTTATTAAAAATTTGTTAAATAAAAACCTATAAGAAAGACTGAATAGCGAGATTGTAACTTTTGAGTCCAAAACCTAAAATTACACCTTTTGCATTGCCTGATAAATACGATTGGTGTCTGAAACTTTCACGGGCATAGGTATTCGAAATATGTACTTCGATTACTGGTGTAGTTACCGCTTTAATAGCATCTCCCAAACCTATAGAGGTATGTGTATAAGCGCCGGCATTCAAAATGATTCCGTCGTATGTAAAACCAAATTCCTGAATTTTGCCAATCAGTTCGCCTTCAATATTACTTTGATAATAGGACAGTTCAATATTTGGATACGTTTTTTGCAACGTTTCAAAATAATCTTCAAAAGTTTGACTTCCGTAAACTTCCGGTTCTCTTTTTCCTAAAAGATTTAAATTGGGTCCGTTGATTATAGCGATTTTCATATTTAAGTTATTTTGAAAATATTAGATTTTTTTAAACCATATAAGTAATATAAGTTCATTTAATCTAAGTTATTGTATTGTTGATTTTTTAGTTGATTGATATTGCAATTGACATTGACATTGCCATTGATTTTTGCTATTGCCATTACCATTGAACTTGGTAAAAATAAAAAAACCGTTCTAATTAATAGAACGGTTTTTGTAAAAGTATGTGATATATTTTTTAGAACATGAATCCTGCTGAAATCTGGAATACAGAATTTTTAACATCAGCATTTTTAGAAGCTTCTGTCAATCCTAAACCATAACGTCCTTGTAAAAAGAAGTTTTCGGTAAGTTTTACTCCCAATCCGGCATTTACACCAAATTCAAAAGTTTCTCCATTTTTAACATCAAAATCATTTTTCTCACTAACTAGGAAAGAAGCTTGTGGACCCACTTCTAAACTAAATGTATTATTTAAATAAAATTTAGCCATTACAGGAATAGAGATATATCCTAGCTCATTTTTAATATCCTCGCTCACGTCATCAAATTTATAAGATGCACCAGTTGTAGAGTATAAAAGCTCTGGCTGAATAGAAAATTTATCTAATAATTTTACTTCTGCAACAAGACCTGCGTGGTAACTTGTGATACCTTCTTTATCAACGGAAATTCCATCAAAGTTTCCTCCAGTTTGATTTGCAAAGTTAACCCCTGCCTTAACTCCAATTTTTAATAATTGAGCCTGAATTGTAGCTGATGTTGCCATAAACAAAACAGCTGCTAAAATTATCTTTTTCATAAAAGTGTTTTTTAAAATTTGGTATTTTTTAACGTTATCTATAAGTCAAAACTACATTTTTTTGATTTTATTGTTTTATATATTGCTTTAAATAATTAATAAAATTCGCACTCATTTTTGTTTTTTGCGCTTCTTATTTCACGTTTTTGCCTTTAATCCTTTGTCTTTCAGTTTTTTGTTTCCTTATCAATTGTGGCTTATTTTAATACTTTTCAGTCTTATGATGGACTTTTTTTAACAAGTATAAGATTAGTTTTACGGGATAATAATAAATAAAAATTGTAAACATGAAAAAAATTATTTTAGCTGCTATTGCAGTAATGGGATTTAGTTTTGCTAATGCGCAAACTGGAGGATTTTCAAAAGGTGATGCTTTTATTTCTGGAGCGTTAAGTGTAAATTCTACAAAAGAAGGGGATAGTAAAAGTAATAATTTTATAGTTGAACCAAGAGTAGGTTATTTTGTAACTGAAAATGTGGCTATTGGTGCTAAATTAGGTTTTGGAACACATAAGGTAAATGATGACAAAACTAATGATTTCACAGTTGGCGCTTTTGGTAGATATTACTTTACTCCAGCTTCTCAGTTTTCTGTATATGGTCAGGCAGGTGTTGATTTTACAAACTCAAAAAGTGGAGATTATAAAGAAAATGAAATTGGAGCAAATGTTGGTTTAGGTTTAAGCTATTTCTTATCAAGCCATTTTGCAATCGAAGCTACTTGGCTTGGTCTAGGATATAGTGTAAACAACAATGGTGGACATGATGCTGACAAAATTAATACTTTTAATTTTGGTACTGATTTGAGAGATGTAAGCTTTGGAGTGGTTTACAAATTCTAATTTGGAATTACAATAATTTTGAAAAGCCTTCCTAATTTAGGAAGGCTTTTTTTTGTTTAGAATTGTTTAATTTAAAACAAATTAAAGATTCTTCGTTTGCTTTTAATGCGGTTAAGTGTCTAATTACCACTTTATTTGTTAAATTCCAAATAATTTTTTGTGAAGTATATTTTTATATTTGATTATTAAATTTAATAAAAACAAATTAAAATGAAGAAAATTATTTTAGCTGCGATAGCAGTAATGGCATTTGGATTTGCTAATGCACAACAAACAAGATTTGGAATAAAAGGAGGTCTTAACATGTCAACTGTAGTTGGCGGAGATGTTGATAATACTAAATCATTAGTTGGTTTTCACGTGGGAGGTTTTGCGGAAATTCATGTTGTTGAGAAATTTTTTATACAACCAGAACTTTTATTTTCAACTCAGGGAACTAAATTTGATGGTCCTTTTGGAGAAGATTACGATACTAAGCTGAACTACTTAAATATTCCGGTATTGGCAAAATATTATATCGTAGATAAAAAATTTAGTGTTGAAGCTGGACCACAGTTAGGTATTTTATTGTCCGCTAAAGTTGACGGTGAAGACATTAAAGATTTTACCAGATCAGTAGATCTTGGTTTTAATATAGGAGCAGGATATAATTTTACAGATAATCTTTCAATTGGTCTTCGATATACTCTTGGTTTATCTCCTCTTTCTGATAAAGATATTGATAATGAAGATGATTATTATGATAGTGCTAAAAATAGTAACCTTGCGTTATCTTTGGCTTATAAATTCTAATTTTTAAGAATTTGATTAATGTCAAAAACCTTTCTGAAATTCAGGAAGGTTTTTTTTATGTGTAATGTTTTTTATAACAAGAATTTTTGTCTATTACGTGGGATTTATTATTAATTTATAATTTAATTTTTAATAGGAATATTTATATATTTGGCAAAAATAAATTAACCAAAAATATAAAATGAAAAAAGTAATTTTCTCTGCAATTGCAGTGATGGCATTTGGTTTTTCAAATGCACAAGATGTTAAGTACGGTCTTAAAGGAGCCTTAAACGTTTCAACTTTTACCGGAGATACAGATGGAGCTAATCTGAAATCACGAATAGGTTTTAATGTTGGAGGTTTTGTAGAAATAAAACTTTCTGAGAAATTTGCTTTGCAGCCAGAGCTTCTGTATTCTGATCAAGGAACTAAATTTACAAATATTGGAGATTACTTAGATGGAGATTTTTACACTGGAGATATTAAATTTAATTTGGCTTATATAAATGTACCTGTAATGGCTAAATATTATGTAGCAGAAAAATTTAGTATTGAGGCTGGTCCGCAAATTGGCTTTTTAGTTTCTGCAAAAACAAAAACAAAGTTGGATGGATTTAGTCAGACTGTTGAAAATGATATTAAAGATAGTTTCGAATCAATTGATTTTGGATTAAATTTTGGAGCAGGATATGACTTTACAGAACATTTTGGGATAGGGGTAAGATATAATGTAGGATTAGCAAATATTGCAAAAACCGAAGCAGGTGATGATACTAAACTTCATAATAGTGTTTTTTCGTTTTCTGCAGCTTATACATTCTAGTAATATAAAAAATTGAAAGCCTTTCTAATTTTGAAAGGCTTTTTTTTGTAAGAAAAATTCGTTTTTAATAAGATTTTGCGCCTAGTTACTACAAAAAATGTTAAAATACAAATAATTTTTTGGTAAGTATATTTCTATATTTGCCCTCGAATTAATTTAACCAAAACAATTAAAAATGAAAAAAGTTCTTTTATCTGCAGTTGCAGTTATGGCATTTATGAGTGTAAGCGCTCAAGAAACAAGATTTGGAGTTAAAGCTGGGGCAAACCTTTCTACATTTGGTGGAGATGCTGAAGATGCAAAATCTCTAGTTGGTTTTCAAGTAGGTGGTTTCGCTGAAATTAAACTAACTGACAAATTCGCTATTCAACCTGAGATCTTATTCTCAACACAAGGTGCAAAAAGTGAGGAATCAGCTTTAGGATCTACTGCTGAATATAAGTCAAATTTAAGCTATTTAAACATTCCGGTAATGGCTAAATATTATGTTGCAGAAAAATTTAGTCTTGAGGCAGGTCCACAAATTGGGTTTTTGTTAAGTGCAAAAGAGAAATACGAATTTTCTGGAAATGGTGTATCTGAGTCTGGAAAAGAAGATGTTAAAGATAGTTACGAATCAATTGATTTTGGAGTAAACTTTGGTGCAGGATATGATTTTACTGAAAATCTTTCTGTAGGTTTACGTTACAACCTTGGTTTGTCAAACATTGCTAAAACAGAAGATGGTGAAGATTTTAAAATGAACAACAGCGTTTTCTCTTTATCTGTAGGATACAAATTCTAATCTAATTAGATATTTCATACTAAGAAACCTTCCTGATTCAGGAAGGTTTTTTTATGCCCAAAAATGTTTTACTTTGTAAGTATGAATTGGAACCGGTATATCAAAGATTATCAATCGTATTTAAGGATCGAAAGAGGGCTGTCTAAAAACACCATCGAAAATTATGGTTTTGATATCGAGCGATTGTGTCTTTTTTTAGAAACAAATCAAATTGAAGTTTCTCCTTTAAAAATAAATGAAGAAACGATACAGCAATTTATATACGCGGTTGCAAAAGAGGTGAATCCTCGATCGCAGGCGAGAATTATTTCGGGATTAAAAAGTTTTTTTAATTATTTGGTTTTTGAAGATTATAGAAATGATAATCCGCTCGAATTAATCGAAACACCCAAAACAGGCCGAAAATTACCTGATACTTTATCTGTACAAGAAATTGATGCGCTTATTGCTGCCATTGATTTAAGTTCGAACGAAGGCGAGCGAAATCGCGCCATGCTGGAAACCTTATACGGTTGCGGACTTCGTGTTTCTGAACTCGTTTCGCTTAAAATTTCTGATTTGTTTTTTGATGAAGGCTTTATAAAAATTACCGGAAAAGGAAACAAAGAGCGTTTTGTGCCTATTGGGAAATTGACTCAAAAATACATACAGATTTATCACAAAGAAGTCCGTGTAAATATAACGATTAAAAAAGGTCACGAGGATACTTTGTTTCTTAATCGAAGAGGAAATCAGCTTACACGTGCCATGATATTTACGATTATCAAAGATTTGGCGGTAAAAATCAATTTGCATAAAAGCATTAGCCCGCATACTTTGCGCCATTCATTTGCTACTCACTTACTTGAAAATGGAGCCGATTTAAGATCGATTCAATTAATGTTAGGGCATGAGTCTATCACAACTACCGAAATTTATGTGCATTTGGATCGAAGTTTTCTAAAAGAAGTGATGCATTCCTATCATCCTCGAAAATAATTTTTTTGCTCTGACAAGTCATTTTAAGTGAAAATTTAATATATTGTGATGTATTTTCTACTAAAAGCAGATAAGATCGACAAACAGCACTTTTATTGTTTTAAATGTTATTTTGATCACTAAATTTAAGTAAAATAAGTAGCATATGGTTTTTGATTTATATGGAAATGAAGATTGCTTAGAGGTGAATAATTTTTACAAGAAGTTATTTGCAGAAATGCCCGATTTACTTTTTCAGTTTATTATTGATTGTGATAACAATTATACTTTCCCCCTTGTCAGTAAATCTGCTGATGAAATTTTAGAACTTAATACAGAAATGTTTTTAAGTAATCCGGAACTTATTATTTACAATAGAATTTTTCCTCAGGATCAGGATATTTTTTTTCAGTCTTTAGTCAAAGCAAGAAAAGAGATCAAACCCTGGAATATTGAGTTTAGAGCTGTTTTGCCAAAAAAAGGATTGCGTTGGTTTAAAATTTCTTCTAAAACAGAATTGTCTTCAAATGGCTGCGTGAGTTTTTACGGACATGTTTCGGATATTACAGCATTAAAAGATAAGGAAGAAAAGCTCCGTTTATCCGAGGAGCGTTTTCAGTTTGCTTTAGAAGCTTCAACAGCCGGAATTTGGGATTGGGATATGGTAACCAATAATGTTTTCTATTCTTCTTTATCGCTTAAAATTTTAGAATTAGATTCTTCGGATATTTTTGATGACCCCGAGCGCTGGGATAAAATTGTACATCCCGATGATCTTCCAAAATACTATTCGGATATTCAGGAACACTTTGATAATAAAATTCCGTATTATGAAAATTATCATCGTGTAATGACTTCCAGTGGTAATTATAAATGGATTCTGGATCGCGGAAAAGTGATTAAACGGGATGAAAATGGAAAGCCGTTACGCGTTATTGGTACACATACTGATGTTTCTTTACAAAAGGAAAAAGAGTTAGAGCTTTTAAAAACCATGAAATTATACAGTGATCAAAACAGCCGACTGGTGAATTTTTCGCATATCGTTTCGCATAATTTAAATACACAGGCAGGAAATATAAAATCGATTTTGGACTTTATTGATGCCGATATCGAACGACAAACCGTTAATGAAATGCTAGAGCATTTAAGAACCGTTTCTAACGATTTGAATGATACTATAGCCAATCTGACTCAGATTGTAAAGACACAAAGCAATATAAATATTGCTGTTGTGCCAGTAAAACTTTGTGAATATATCGACAAAACGATTTCGACTATCAAAGGATTTGATAAACAAAAGAATGTTACGATAATAAATAATGTTCCTAAATATTTGACAATTAATTTTAATCCGGCTTATATGGAGAGTGTTTTGTTGAATTTTGCAACAAATGCCATAAAATATGCGCATCCTGAGCGGGATCCTGTTATTGTGTTCGATTTTTCGATTGAACCCGAAGGACATAAATCATTAAAAATTACAGATAACGGATTAGGTATCGATTTGAATGTATACGGTGATTTATTATTTGGGATGTATAAAACTTTTCATAAACATCAGGAAGCCCGAGGAATTGGTTTGTATATAACCAGAAATCAAATTGAGGCTATGAAAGGAACTATTTCTGTAGAAAGTGAAGTTGGAGTAGGGACTAGTTTTAAAATCATCTTTAACGATATTTAAAATCCTAAATTGATATAAAACAACAAAGGCTATCTGTAGAAGATAGCCTTTGTTGTTTTATAGAATGTTGAGATTATTTAGCGATATTAACTGCTCTTGTTTCTCTAATTACAGTAACTTTTACCTGACCTGGATAAGTCATTTCGGTTTGAATTTTTTGTGAAATTTCGAAAGATAAGTTGGCTGCATTGTCATCAGAAACTTTTTCGCTTTCTACAATTACACGTAGTTCTCTACCGGCCTGAATTGCATATGCATTTTTTACACCGCTAAAACCGTAAGCTACTTCTTCAAGATCTTTCAAACGTTGAATGTATGAATCTAAAACCTGACGTCTTGCTCCTGGTCTTGCTCCTGAAATAGCATCACAAACCTGAACAATAGGAGAAAGTAATGATTTCATTTCGATCTCGTCGTGGTGAGCTCCAATGGCGTTGCAAACTTCTTCTTTTTCACCATATTTCTCCGCCCATTGCATACCTAACAATGCGTGAGGTAAATCACTTTCAGTATCCGGAACTTTACCAATATCATGTAGTAAACCTGCTCTTTTAGCTAGTTTTACATTCAGGCCTAATTCAGCTGCCATGATACCACAAAGTTTAGAAACTTCTCTTGAGTGTTGTAATAAGTTTTGTCCGTAAGATGAACGGTATTTCATTCTACCAACTACTTTTATCAATTCTGGGTGTAAACCGTGAATTCCTAAATCGATAACCGTACGTTTACCAACTTCGATAATTTCGTCATCGATTTGTTTGGCTGTTTTAGCTACAACTTCTTCAATTCTTGCCGGGTGAATACGTCCGTCAGTTACCAATTTGTGCAATGACAAACGTGCAATTTCTCTACGAACCGGATCAAAACAAGAAAGTATAATAGCTTCCGGCGTATCATCAACAATGATTTCTACTCCCGTTGCAGCTTCAAGTGCTCTAATGTTACGACCTTCACGACCAATAATTCTACCTTTTACATCATCAGATTCAATGTTAAATACAGAAACGCAATTCTCAACCGCTTCTTCTGTACCCACTCTCTGAATAGTGTTGATGATAATTTTCTTCGCTTCTTGCTGAGCTGTAAGTTTTGCCTCTTCAATAGTATCCTGAATATGAGACATGGCTTTACTCTTAGCTTCAGCTTTTAAGCCTTCAACCAATTGTTCTTTTGCTTCTTCAGCAGAAAGTCCTGAAATTACTTCAAGTTGCTGCAATTGACTTTTGTGTAATTTGTCAACTTCAGCTTGTTTTTTATCTAAAACTTCAATTTTGTTATTGTACTCGTTTGTTTTAGCTTCAAAATCGTCGTTTACTTTTTTGGCTTTAGAAAGTTCATTGGAAATTTGAGATTCTTTATCGCGAACTCTTTTTTCTACTTCGGCTACTTTTTTGTCTCTGGCTAAAATTACTTGTTCGTGCTCAGATTTTAATTCAATGAATTTTTCTTTTGCCTGAAGAATTTTATCTTTTTTAATGTTTTCGGCTTCTAAATTAGCATCTTTTAAAATTGAAGAAGCCTCTTTTTTTGCGTTCTTGATTAGATTAGAAATATTGCTTTTTTCGATAATTTTAGCTATTGCAAAACCTGCCGCAATCCCTATAATACCTGAAATAATGATCGTTATTATGTCCATGTTTGTTAAAATTTATATATAAAAAAAGCCTACATTAATTGCTTGAATAAACTCGTAAAGACAAGTTTTGAGCTAACTCACTGTTCAAGTTTCCTTGCCGAAGCATGGCATACTATAGTAGCGAAGATTCACTCACTTTAATTTGTTAGTGTTGAGTTTACCAATTGTGAACTAATGTAGGCAGTATCTTAGTTTCTGTAAAGAACGTTTAATTTTCGAGATATTGATCTAATAGCGAATTTAATCTTTTAATTCTTTCGATGGTTTCTTCTCCATCGATTGCGTTATCAATTTGTTTTTGTTCTACTTGTGATGCAAATTGTAAAGCACACATAGCCAGAACATCTTGTTTGTCACGAACCGCGTAACTTTCTTCGAATTGCTTGATCATAGCATCAATTTTTTTTGAAGCACTTCTAAGTCCTTCTTCCTGAGTAGGTTCTACCGTTAGCGGGTAAACCCTGTCTGCAATTGATATTTTAATTCTTAGCTTTCCGTCCATGTCTTTCTAGTCTGATAGTTGTGCTATACAGTAATCAATTTCGCGAATTAATGAATTTATTTTAAGCTTTGTCTCTCTCTTGTTATTGTCGCTGCCGAGCAACGAATTGGCTATTTTAAGTGTATCATATTGCTTCTTCAAAGCCTCCATTTCTTCAGATTGTTTCTGGATAATTTGCGCAGCTTTGGCTAGTTCTAATCGTAATACCTGATTATTTTTTTCTAGAGCTTTTGACTTCTCAAAAAGCTTTTCGACTTTATATTCAAGAGTATCAATTATTTCTGCAATTACACTCATTGTAAATCCTATTCATTACTTAATCATACAAAGTTAGTATTCCTTTTTATTAATGCAATTTTTTATCGATTTTTTTACATTAAAAATAACCAATTAAATGAAATTCAATCAATTGTATTTTTGTAGCTTTTTACTCGGTTTTGGCTTCTTATTTTTTTATCTTAGCAAAAATGTTGCTTATGAAATTCTCACTACTCACCTTATTTTTTTGCCCTTTTATTTTTGCTCAGACGCAATATCCAAAGAATGATTTTCGTGCTCCGCTTGATATTCCGATGCAGCTTTCCGGTAATTTCGGGGAGTTAAGGCCCAATCATTTTCATGCGGGATTCGATTTAAAAACCAATCAAAGAGAAGGTTTAAGTGTGCATGCAATTGCTGATGGTTATGTTTCAAGAATAAAAATCTCAACTTTTGGCAACGGAAAATGTATCTATATTACGCACCCGAACGGATATACCTCAGTTTACGGACATTTACAAACTACTGTGGATGAAATTCAGGAGTATGTAAAAAAAACACATTATAAAGAAAAAGCATACGAAATCGAAATGTTTCTGAAACCAAACGAATTGCCTGTTACAAAAGGACAGATAATTGCGCTTTCCGGAAATACAGGTTCTTCTGAAGGGCCGCATTTGCATTTTGAAATTCGGGATAGTAAAACAGAATTTGTAATCAATCCACTGTTTTTTGGATTCGATAAAAATATTAAGGATACCCAAAAACCCACGCTTACGAGTTTATATGTTTATCCTTTAGATAATGCAACGGTCAATCAGTCGAAACAGCCTTTGCTGGTAAATATGACACTTCAAAAAGACGGAACTTATTTGGCAGGAAAAGTAAAAACAAACGGAAAAATTGGTTTTGGAATTAATGCAGTTGATAACGATGATGTTTCTCATAATAAAAACGGGGTCTTTAATGTATCCGGTTTTTTAAACGGAAATCAAAATTATAATTATCAGTTTAATACCTATTCGTTTGACGAAATGCGTTACATCAATGCTTTTATTGATTATTCGAGATATAAAAAGACAAGTCAGCGTATTCAAAAGCTTTTCATGAAAACGCCTTTTGCATTAAGTATTGTTAAAACAGATTCAGACCGAGGTATAATTTCGGCTCAGCCCAATCTGGCTTCGACGTATAGAATTGAAGTTTCTGACTATTTTGGAAATCAAAATTCAATTACAGTTCCAATTGAATACGATACTGCAACACCGCTTGTACAGGCGGAACCTGTTATGTCGAAATATTTTATTAAATATAATAAGGACTCCAATTTCGAGAAAGATAATATGTCGGTTTTCTTTCCCGCAGGAACTTTCTATGAAGATTTTAATATGAATTTTGATGTAAGGAACAATAAAATCTATATTCATGATGATACGGTTCCGGTACATTCGAATTTTACCATTACTATTAGAGATACTGTTTATCCTGAATCTTTGCGTGATAAATTGTATATCGGGAAAGGTACCAGTTATAACGGAACCATTAGAAAAGGAGATGTTTTTACTGCAAAAGCTAAAATACTGGGGCAATACGGTTTGGTTCTCGATACAATTGCTCCCGTTATTAGGATTGCAAAACCTGTTGAAGGAAAATGGATAAGTGACCAGAAAAAAATCGATTTTACAATTAGCGATGCTGCATCCGGCATAAAATCATACAATGGATATTTAAACGGAAACTGGGTTTTATTTGAATATGAAAATAAAGCAAGAAGAATTACGCACACTTTTGATAATGAATTGTTGCTGGATGGAGAAAATGTTTTAAAAATAGAAGTGATTGATAATGTGGGTAATTCTGCTATCTTTGAAACTCGTTTTTTTAGAAGTCAACAAAAATAAAACCAAAGCGATTGAACCATAATAAGCAATTATTCGTTTTTCTTTTTTTATGTATTACGTGTTTTTCATTTGCTCAAAATGCTCATGTAAAAGGTGTTATTTTAGATGATCATAACCGTCCTGTTCCTGATGTAAATATTACTTCTTTAGGAACTACAAGGCAATCTGATGAAAATGGTTTTTTTGAAATCAATATCCCTTCAAACAAAAAAACTTCGCTGATTTTTACTCACATTTCTTTAAAAATGATGAGTCTTACGGTGAATTTAAATCCCAATGAAGTTTTTGTTTTTAATCCCGTTATGAGCAGCTCAGAAGAGCAAATGGGAGAAGTTTTTGTTTCTACCAAAAATAAAAAGCGTGTTCAGGGAATTGCTACTGTTGATGCGGCTACAATTAAGAAAATTCCCGGAGCAAATGCAGGGATCGAAAATATTCTAAAAACATTACCTGGAGTAAATTCAAACAATGAACTCAGTACCCAATATGCAGTTCGTGGGGGTAATTACGATGAAAATTTAGTGTATGTAAACGAAGTAGAGGTTTATCGTCCGTTTTTGATTCGTTCCGGACAACAAGAAGGTTTGAGTTTTACGAATACAGATCTGGTCCAGAATGTTGATTTTTCGGCAGGAGGATTTCAAACTAAATTTGGCGATAAATTATCTTCAGTTTTAGATATTACTTATAGAAAGCCAACTGAGTTTGGTGCTTCGTTAGAGGCTAGTTTATTGGGCGGAAGTATTTCTGTTGATGCTGTTTCTAAAAATAAAAAGTGGTCAGCGGTGACTGGAGTTCGTTATCGAAACAACAGTTTGCTCGTAAATAGTCAGGACACGCAAACCAATTATACGCCTACTTTTGCCGATATTCAGACAAATGTCAATTATGATATTTCGGATAAATGGCAGGTGAGTTTTTTAGGTAATATTTCTCAGAATAAATATTTGTATCAGCCATTAACACGCGAAACAAAATTTGGAACAATAGATCAGCCTATGTCGCTGGCGGTGTATTACGAAGGAAAAGAACGAGATCAATACGATACGTATTTTGGTGCTTTAAAAACAACTTACAAGGTTTCGCCAAGTTTTGCTTTAAAATTTATAGGTTCGCTGTTTCATACGAAAGAGGAGGAGCATTTTGATATTTTGGCACAATATCGTTTAGGAAATGTAGGAGACGACGGATCAACTCAAGTCGATTTTACACGCGGAATTGGTTCGCAGCTCAATCACGCCAGAAATGATTTGGATGCTTTAATTGCGAATGCAGAGATTAAAGGTTTTAAGGAATGGAAAAATGACAGCCAGTTAGAGTGTGGTCTAAAATATACCAGAGAATCGATTCGTGACAGAATTGTAGAGTGGGAGATGATTGACTCGGCAGGTTTTTCTATTAATCCGCCTATTGTTATTTTACCTAAAAACAATCAGCCTTACGAACCTTATACAGGGCCACTTTTGCCGTATCAGGATATTCGTGCGACTAATTTTAATACTATCAACAGATTTTCGGGATACGCCCAATACAATAAGAAATCAGAACTGGGATCCAATCAGATTTGGTATAATATAGGTGCTCGTTTTCAGAGTTGGGATGTTTCCGGAGCCTCGGTTGAAGGAAAAAATCAAATTGTTTTTAGCCCGCGTGCTCAGTTTGCCATAAAACCCGATTGGGATATGGATATGGTTTTTAGACTTTCGGGAGGATTGTATCATCAGCCGCCTTTCTATAGAGAACTCCGTGAACTGGATGGCGTTGTGAATCCAAATGTAAAAGCGCAGGAATCCGTGCATATTGTTTTGAGTAATGACTATAATTTCAAGATGTGGAACCGCCCGTTTAAATGGGTAACGGAATTGTATTATAAATCACTTTCAGATGTCAATGTATATTCGATCGATAATGTGAGAATTCGTTATATCGCCAATAATAATGCAACTGCTTACGCACAAGGTCTTGATT
>Ga0247813_10001347_pt1 | contig 18869 bp, 18 predicted proteins | sample UWRJL169409C1_FD_180719 | JGI IMG/M metagenome (GOLD analysis project Ga0247813, IMG submission 180719) | Plant litter microbial communities from Arlington Agricultural Research Station in Wisconsin, United States - UWRJ-L169-409C-1 | ecosystem: Environmental > Terrestrial > Plant litter >... | reverse complement strand
GGTCATGTTCATCATATTTATGGCGGTTAAGCCGTGAAGAATAGACCAAAACGTATGAAATTTTAAGCGTACTTTTTGTTCATCGTTGAGAGGAGGATGTATACTTCGAATGGTGTCGATAACCAAAGAACCAAATGTGGCAATTTCGGCAATCTGTTTAACACGTTCGCAGCTGGGCATCCCTAAACCAAACATCATTTGATAATATTCTCTTTTATCGAAAGCAAATTGGTAGTAGGTTATTGCCATAGCGGTTAATTGCTCTTCGGGGGTTTTCGATTGATCCTTGGCTGCGCGGATTTCTTCAGTTAAGGAGGAGAAGCCCAGCTTTACAAATTCTTCGAGAATGGCATCTTTACTTTCGAAATGCGTATAGACCACAGGCAGGCTATACCCGATGGCATCGGCTATTTTACGGATGGAAACCGCCTGCCAACCTTCTTGTAAAACAATCTGTCTAGCTACTGATAAAATAGAATCACGTACCTCTTCTTTTTGTTTTAATCTTCTCGCTGTAACCATGTTTTTAAAAAGTTAACACTGTTAGCAAAAGTAGAATTTAGGAATGATTTATAATAGCCTATGAATTGGTTATGACTTAAGGATGATAAGAAGGGCTTTTTTTTCCTAACAAAACGGCGATTTTCTATGTTTAATTCACATGCAAGCATAGCGTGTATGCTATTTGTTCACAAAATATATTATTATGAAAAAGTTATTTTTATTTGCAGTTGCTTTAGCGGTCTCATCGACTACCTTATTTGCCCAAGAAGGAAGAGGATTTTATTTAAAACCTAACGGGAGTTATTTTTTAAAAGTTACGCCGGTAGAATTTCCTAATGTAGGTACGTTACAACCACGCGATTATTCATTTTCCATAAATCCAACTACAGGAGCACAATCGCTGATTTCTGAAAGAAACATAACGGGTTCATTTGGACAAGGTTGGCGTGCTGGTATAAGTGGTGGTTTTAGGTTTAATGATATCGTTGCCCTAGAAATGGGTGTAAATTATTTTAAAAGTGACGAAAATACCATGGCTAAGCAAGCTGGTTTCATCGCTGCCAATCAAGTGCTCGCCCTAGAAGCGGTAGGGCAGGTAACTGCGATAGATCTGACCCCGAGTTTGGTTTTCCACCTGCCCACCACGGCCAAGTTTAAACCGTATGTAAAGGTAGGAGCGGTAGTACCTGTTTATGGTTATCTGACCATTAATACTGCGGTTAACGATAAAGTTGGAGCGATTGCACGAACGGTTAATCCTAATTTCGTAGCCATTACGCTAACAAGGTCTGAAGAAGTGAAGCCGACTCCAACCGTTGGCTTTTTAGGCGGCGCTGGATTTAATTATCCTTTAGGAAAAAACATCAGTTTTTTCAGTGAAATAGAATACAGAAATGTATCGGTAAATAGTGATAGTAAAGAGGTTAAAAGCTTTAGTGGCGTAGGCACATTAGCAAACGGAACGCAAGTTAATGTGGGCTTAAATGATTTGCCTACCGCTGTTAGGGAAGTAAATTATACGCGCAAGTTGACATCGAGTTCAAATGTTGCGGGGCAAGCTGGTTATAATCCAAATAAGGCGAGTGATGATTTAAAATCGTATATCAATATTGGCGGATTGGGATTGAATGTGGGGATTAAAATCGGTATATAGCGAGTGAAATTTTCTAAAATTAACTATTGGTTAATTTTAGAAAATGCATTTAAACGCTGTGAGCGCAATAAGTGAAGAATTGGGACCCACGGTAGACCGACGGTACACCGAGCCTAGACCGACGGCAAACGGACGGTAGACGGTGATATTAATTTAAAGTTAATAAAAAGCTCGAACAAATTGTTCGAGCTTTTTGGGTTCTTCGTTAGCGCTCTGTAGGAATCTAAGCTACAACTTCTTCTTCTAAGTAACTTTCTATCGGTGGGCAAGCGCAGATTAAGGATCTATCGCCATGACTATCATTTACGCGGCCCACGGATGGCCAAAATTTATAATCGGCAACATAGGGTAAGGGGAAGGCCGCGGTTTGGCGACTATATCCATGCGCCCATTCGTTTGCCGTAACTACTGCTGAAGTATGTGGTGCATTTTTAAGTGGATTATCTATTTTATCTAACTCGCCGTTTTCTACCGCAGTAATTTCTTTTCTGATGGCGATTAATGCATCGCAGAAACGGTCTAATTCGTGCTTAGGTTCGCTTTCTGTGGGCTCTACCATTAAGGTACCCGCAACTGGGAATGAAACCGTTGGTGCGTGGAAACCATAATCCATTAAACGTTTAGCAATATCAACTACTTCAATACCGAAATTTTTAAAGCCTCGGCAATCTAAAATCATCTCGTGGGCGCAACGGCCTTGGCTTCCTGAATATAAAACTGGATAATGCGCTTCTAAACGAGCTTTCATGTAATTGGCGTTCAGAATGGCATATTTTGTAGCGTCAGTTAAACCTTCACCGCCCATCATCGCAATATAAGCATGCGAAATAATTAAGATGGATGCAGAGCCCCAAGGTGCAGAAGAAACTGCAGGTATCGATTTTTCGTTATTGATATCAACTACCGCGTGACCAGGTAAATATTTCACCAAATGTGCAGCTACGCCTATTGGACCCATACCAGGACCGCCTCCGCCGTGCGGAATGCAGAAGGTTTTATGCAAGTTCAGGTGACAAACATCGGCACCGATATTTGCAGGACTGGTTAAGCCAACCTGTGCATTCATGTTTGCGCCATCCATATAGACTTGTCCGCCATTCTCGTGAATAATGGTACAGATATCGATAATACTCTCTTCAAATACGCCGTGAGTAGAGGGATAAGTTACCATTAAGCAAGAAAGGTTAGCCGCATGTTCTTCAGCTTTTGCTTTTAAATCGTCTACATCGATATTTCCATTCTCTAAAGATTTAACGACCACAATCTTCATGCCTGCCATTGCTGCCGAAGCAGGGTTAGTACCATGTGCCGAAGCGGGTATTAGGGCGATGTTACGGTGATGGTCGCCTCTGTCTTGGTGGTAAGCTCTAATGACCATTAAACCTGCGTATTCACCCTGCGCGCCAGCATTCGGTTGCAAGCTCATAGCGGCAAAGCCAGTAATTTCACTTAACCATTTATCTAATTCGTCAAAAACCGTATAACAACCTAAAACCTGGTCGGCAGGAGCAAATGGATGTACTTTGCCAAACTCTGGCCAGGTAACAGGAATCATTTCGCTAGTTGCATTTAGTTTCATGGTACATGAGCCTAACGCAATCATCGAGTGGCAAAGTGAAAGGTCTTTGGTTTCTAATGACTTGATATAACGCAACATCTCATGTTCTGAATGATGCGAATTAAATACCGGATGGGTTAAATAAGAAGATTGGCGCTGTAAGTTTGAAGCGATCGTTGTTTCGACACCTTCTACAATCGTTAAATTGTCGGCAGAAATACCTTTAACCTTCGAGAAAATGCGAATTAATAATTTTACATCTTCAAAGCTTACGGTTTCGTCTAAGGCTATGCTAACGCGATCTTCTTTGTAGTTTAAATTGATGTTGTTATCTAAACACTCTTTGTGGATAGAGCCAGATAGTTCGCCAACTTGGACTTCAATGGTATCAAAATAAGAGGTGTTTAATACGTTATATCCAATTTCTGCAAGCGATTGCGCTAATGTTATGGTTAAACCATGCGTACGTTCGGCAATTAATTTTAAGCCTTTAGGACCATGATAAACCGCATAAAAGCCAGCCATTATGGCCAATAATGCTTGTGCGGTGCAGATATTAGAAGTTGCTTTATCTCTACGGATGTGTTGCTCGCGCGTTTGTAGAGCCATGCGCAACGCATAATTGTTATTGCTATCAATGGTTACACCAATAATACGACCAGGAATGGAACGCTTATATTCGTCTTTGGTAGCAAAGTAAGCGGCATGCGGACCGCCGAAGCCCATGGGTACCCCAAAACGTTGCGTGGTTCCCACCACTACATCTGCTCCCCATTCGCCTGGAGGCGTTAATAAGGTTAAGCTCAATAGATCGGCAATTACCGTTAATTTAATATTGTCTTGATGAAGGGCATTAGCAAAGTCTGTGTAGTTATATACTTCGCCATTACCTGCTGGATATTGAACAATAGCGCCAAAAAATTCTGACGTAGCGGTAAATTGTTCGTGGTTTCCGATAACTAATTCGATGCCAAAAGGCTGGGCACGGGTTTTTAAAATGTCTATCGTTTGTGCAAAAATTAAGTCAGAAACAAAATATTTCTTCGCTTGTTGGTTTTTGCGCAAGCTGTATTGCATAAACATGGCTTCCGCTGCTGCGGTACCCTCGTCTAATAAAGAAGCATTTGCAATTTCCATTCCGGTTAAATCGATAACCATCGTTTGGAAATTTAAGAGCGCTTGTAAACGACCTTGAGCAATCTCGGCTTGATACGGTGTGTATTGCGTATACCATCCGGGGTTCTCCATTACATTACGTAAAATTACGCCAGGCGTAAGGGTGTCGTAATAACCTTGACCGATGTAAGATTTGTATACCTTATTTAACGAAGCAGTTTGCCTTAAACTAGTTAAATATTCGATTTCAGACTTCGCCTTTGGTAAGTTTAAAGGAGCTTTTAGCCTAATTTTTTGAGGCACCGTTTGGGCGATTAATTCGTCTATAGAATTTACGCCAATAGCCTGTAACATTGCCGATGTATCGTTCGCATTAGGCGCGATATGACGGTCTTGAAAATCTTCTTGGTAATGAATATTTAAACCCATGCAGTTTCAATAATAAGTTGCCGCAAAGGTAAGAAATTGGCACCTATTTAACAACCTTCCAGCCTTCTATCTTATCGAGTTTTAACCGGTACGTTCTGGTGATAAATTCACTGTTATCGCTCTGGTTTTTCTGAAAGGGTGCAAAAACAGTATTTGCTTTCTTTAAGGAAACGGTAACTTTTGCATTATTATCATTTACTTGGTTAAAATTAACTGGTTTTTCACTAGCCAATTCATACAATACGGCTTTAACATTGGCCTTATCCTCGTCTTGCTTAAGAACAAAGTCGCTCGCCTTTTCCGTTAATTTGATGATATATACAAAGCTGCTGTCTCTAGATAGAAATTTCTTTTTACCTTCTTGCAATTCCATCGAAATGTAGCCCTCGTCTTCCAAAGTTTTATACTTATCGAGTTCGATCATGTCTTTCTTACTGTTGAATTTCATTTCGCCAAAATGGAAGCGAGCTACTTTATATTCTTGGTTTGCCTTTAAGTAGTCGGTAATTACGTCTCCGGCTTCTTCGGCATTGATTTTGGCAACGTCTTTACAGCCGGCAACAGCAACGGTAAACAAGAGTAGGATGGCGAAAATTCGATTTTTCATAGTTTTATTTTTAAGGTTTTTCTGAAGCGCTCGGTTTAAAGATATTCTGCTTTTTTATCTTTTCCAAATTTGGAAGTATTAGCGAGCTTAAAATTAAAATAACGCCTAGCCAACGAATTAAGTTTACTTCTTCGTGTAAAATTAAACTGCTCATGAGTACGGCCACGGGTAACTCGACCGAACTTAAAATAGAACTTAGCGTTAAACCGATTTTAGGTATGCCGCTTGCAAAGCAGATCGGCGGAATAAAGGTGCCAAAAACGGCTAAAATAATTCCCCATTTTAATAAACTTCCCGATAAAGCACCGTTTACTAAAAAGGTTGGTGGTAGGACAATAAATATCAAAATACACGCTCCGGTAATCATTAAAGCGCTCTTTTTTAAAGGAGGGTAATCAATTCCCAATTTACCATTGAGCATTAAGAATATAGCGTAACAAAGAGCAGCCAGTAGGCCGAAAAATATACCTTTAAAATTAATTTGATCGGCAGTTGTTACCATAAATCCACTGGCTAGCACCGTGCCGAAAAGAATAACTACGATGGCCAATATTTGCAGCTTACTGGGCTTCTTCTTATAGATAAAGAGCTCTAGCAAAACGCTAATCCACACAAATTGCATCAATAAAATAATGGCTACAGATGCCGGCACTAATTTAACACACTGGTAATAGAACATACTCACTAGTCCCGTAAATGTGCCAGCGGCGAGTAATTTAAACCAGTGGGTATTTGATGTTGGATAGACTTTCTTGGTAACTTTTGTTTGCAAGAAATAAAATGACCATAGTAAAATAGCGCCAAAAAAGGCCTGAGTTCCGGTAACATCACTTAGGGAGTAGCCATCGGCATACGCTAGTTTAACGAAAGTAGAAAGAATGCCGAAGCTGCAGGCGCCAAGAAGAACAAGAAGTATACCTTTAAGCATATAATTTAAGATATCATTAGCTTAAGCTAATTGCTTTAAATAAAGCTGTATGGTATTTTCTAATCCTAAGTATAGCGCATCGCTGATGAGTGCATGGCCGATAGAGACTTCTGCCAAATTAGGAATGTTTTGGGCGAAATATTGAAGATTTTGTAAATCTAAATCATGTCCGGCATTAATACCTAAACCTAGCTCGTTGGCTTTATTAGCCGCTTCTACATAGGGGGCAATTGCTTCTTCTCTATTTTGATGATAATTGCTTGCATAAGCTTCGGTATATAGCTCAATTCGGTCGGTACCGGTGGCAAATGCGCCTTCAATCATCTCGATTACAGGATCTACAAAAATAGAAACTCGAATGCCTTCGCTTTTAAAGACGCTTACCATTTCTTTAAGATAGGCCTGTTCTTTTACCGTGTCCCAGCCGTGATTGGAAGTAATTTGTCCGAGCACATCGGGCACCAGCGTAACCTGCGCAGGTTTATTAGCTAAAACGAGGTCGATAAATTTTTGTTCGCGGCAATTGCCTTCGATGTTAAATTCGGTAGCAATTACAGCTTTTAAATCAAAGGTATCTTGATAGCGGATATGCCGCTCATCTGGACGTGGATGTACGGTAATGCCTTGTGCACCAAAACGCTCACAATCTAATGCAACTTTAACCAAATCTGGATTATTGCCGCCACGACTATTACGGAGTGTAGCTATCTTGTTGATGTTAACCGAAAGGTGTGTCATTTTTTATTTCTTTTCAGGAAGTAACGTTATCGTTTTTGCTTTAAATCTATTATTAACGATTTCTCCAGTTACTTCTGCTTTTTTAATCACATTACAAAAGCCATGCTTCTCATCGTGTGCATCACCAAAGTCATCCACCGATTTTCCATCTACGAAATACGGTTTCCCGTCTATTCTAATGGCCAAGTCGCAACTTTTTCCCGCCATTTTAAATTTGCATTCACCACAAGCAATTTCTACGGTTTGGTTTTTAATCTCTTTAGCAGCGGTAGCTTTTTTAGTAGAAGTTTGTGCGTTAGCATTAAAACAGGCAAAGGCAACAAGTAGAGTGAAGATTAATTTTTTCATTTTATGAAATATTAAATGGAATTTATGAATACAAAAGTACAACTATGAATAGTTATTCTTGTAATAACCATGTTATTAAATCTTTGGGCTCTGCGATGCTCCAAGAATGTGGATGTATCTGATTTCCGTTCCTAATTCCCTTGTTTTTTGTTAAAATGAGCTCCACTTTTTGAGGGTTTTCTTTTTGAAGTAAGGTGTTGATATAACCTGCACAATCTGTTACATTCATATCTGATAAATCCATGTTCCTATTTTTTATCCACCATAAAATATCAGGTTCACAGTAAATTCTTAATGCAGTTTGTTTATAATCTGGTAATTTTTGAATTGTTGAAAAGTTAGGATTATAAACAGATAATTCTTCTAGAGCTTTTACTGGCTCTTGTATGTTTTTAATTAATGAATCTAATTTTACAACCATGCCCTTTTCTCTACCTTTCAATAATGATTTCCTAAGTCTAACCATGTCTAGCGGTGGGTCTATTGCAAATACTTTGTTGATTTTAAATTCGCTATTTTTTAGTGTATAGAATTTCAAAGCTGTAGTACCGCCAATTGAAAACCCACCAAGGTACAAAGGAGTGGTTGGTCTAAGCTTTTCGTACGCATAAAAATCCTTAATCATTTTTGCGAGCCTCAGCATAGAAGTACTATCTATTGGCAAGCTTTCGTTGTTTGGTGTAAGATTAACCATCATTACGGCTAGTCCATTTTGATCTGCTTCTTTGAGGATGGATGTTTGTACGCTAACTGCATATGGGTGCTCTCCATAACCCGGAATTAAAACTAAAAGGCCTTTAATGTCGTTGTTTTTTGGAAGTTGTTTTAAGTAATAACAGCCTTTGCTAAATAGGCTGTCGTTTTCAGTTTTAACAGGTATTTGAGCCTTTGAGTAGATTAAAGGAAAACATAATAATAGGAATATGATGGTTTTCATTTGATGAGATATAGGGATTAAAATATGCTAACAAAAAAGGGACATGTTTATCACATATCCCTTTTGTACATTTTATAATAGAAACTAGTATCTATATGTATCAGCTTTAAATGGTCCTTCTACCGGAACACCTATATAATCTGCTTGATATTGGTCTAAAACATCTAATTCTACACCGATTTTTTCTAAGTGTAAACGCGCAACTTTCTCGTCTAAATGCTTAGGTAAAACGTAAACTTTGTTTTCATATTTCCCTGGGTTCATCCACAACTCTAATTGTGCTAAAGTTTGGTTAGTAAATGAGTTACTCATTACAAAACTTGGGTGGCCAGTTGCGCAACCTAGATTAACCAAACGACCTTCGGCTAAAACGATGACGTCTTTACCATCGATGGTGTATTTATCAACCTGTGGTTTAATTTCAATTTTAGTATCGCCATAAGCGCTATTTAACCAAGCCATATCAATTTCGTTATCGAAGTGGCCAATGTTACATACAATAGCTTTGTCTTTTAAGGCTCTAAAATGTTGTTCGCGAACAATATCACAGTTACCAGTAGTGGTTACTACAATATCAGCTTCTTTAATGGCTGTAGCTAATTTTTTAACTTCGTAACCTTCCATTGCAGCCTGTAACGCACAAATTGGATCAATTTCAGTTACGATTACACGCACGCCTTGTGAGCTTAAAGATTCTGCTGAACCTTTACCTACATCTCCATAACCACAAACAACGGCCACTTTACCAGCCATCATCACGTCGGTAGCGCGGCGAATTGCATCAACTAATGATTCGCGGCAACCGTATTTGTTATCGAATTTAGATTTGGTTACCGAGTCGTTAACGTTAATTGCAGGTAAATGCAAAGTTCCGTTTTTCATGCGCTCGTATAAACGATGAACACCGGTAGTGGTTTCTTCTGATAACCCTTTAATTGCAGCAATTAACTCAGGATATCTATCAAACACCATGTTAGTTAAATCACCGCCATCATCTAAGATCATATTTAAAGGCTGACGGTCAGGACCGAAATGTAAAGTTTGTTCAATACACCAATCGAATTCCGTTTCGTTTAAACCTTTCCATGCATAAACCTGGATGCCTGCAGCAGCAATTGCAGCAGCAGCGTGATCTTGTGTAGAAAAAATGTTGCAAGATGACCAAGTAACTTCTGCACCTAATTCAACCAAAGTTTCGATTAGAACGGCAGTTTGAATGGTCATGTGCAAGCAGCCGGCAATGCGTGCGCCTGCTAGTGGTTTAGATGGTCCGAATTCTTTTCTCAAGCTCATTAAGCCAGGCATTTCTGCCTCTGCTAATCCGATTTCTTTGCGGCCCCATTCTGCCAGTGAAATGTCCTTAACTTTATAAGGAACGTAAGTTGTCTCTACTGATGACATATATTTGTTTTTTAAATGTTTGAATTGAAAGATGGTGCAAAATTACACATTAGTTTAGTCAATATCAAAAGCATACAATTTATGACAAGCTTGTTATAATACATGTATATTTAAGGTATGACAGGGATGGCCTATTTATTAATCTTCTTAATGGCAGTGCTGTTGCTAGTGTACCATTTTCGAAAGAATAAACTAATTCTTATTCTACTAATAGTATTCTTTGTGTTAAGCGTAATAGGATATTATATACTACTTACCCGAGCATTAGATATTATGTAGTAAATACAGTAACAATCGTTAATTGAAATGATAAGCAAATGCCCCTGAAGCATAATGATAGGCCTTGGCAGCGCTCTCTACTTCTTTTGTTTTTAGGGTAACGATAATCTTCGAGCTTAATCGACCCCATGCGAAATTAAAACCAATTTGCTGAGAATATACCCAGTTTTTGATACCAAAAGTGACTGGCCCTTTGTCTGACCGGAATAACCCACCCTGAATGGTGGCATCGTAACTACTGTGGTACATCTTAATAAAGGGAAAGATAGGCAACTGTGTAATTTTCATTTACATAGTTTGCTAATTATCGTAAATCATACGCATAGAGGCAAACAATACCCCCTACATTTTACGTTAAGGGTTTCTTTATCTTATTCTTTTATTTGTTACAACACGTTATTTCGAGGGACAAAATTACACAATAGCTTAGCCAATATCAAAAATTGAAAAATTAAACAACATAACACTCTGGCAGATTTTATAGATTAGCTTAAAACAAATTATATTTACACAGTAATATTAATAATAAGCATATATAAATCACAAAGCCTATGCATTAGGAAATGTTCTCAAAGTTCAAAGATCAGTCCATGGTAAATTACAACAACATAGATTTATGATGGGAGGGAAGTAAATTTACTGACTAAGTCCGAGATGAAAAATATTCTTGGAGGAGTAGAAGAAGCTGGTAGATGTTATTCATTAATGGATGACATGATTTGCTGGTACGATCACGGGGGCACAAGTGTTAGTGGAGAATGCGGCTATTCTGACAATTGCAAGCAATGCAGTTGCATGGCTTGGGATGGCGTGTCTAGCAATTTTTTAAATTATAGCTATGAAGAAAAATTTGATAATTGCTGTTTTATGTTTTTTAATGATAAATTGTCTTGCTCAAGAAAAATTTATTCTTAGCGGTACTGTCCCTCCTGCTTTTAATAATCTTGCAATTTCGTTGCTGATTAAGGATGATATTGGGCGATATACCGAACAAACATTTACTAAAACGGTAAAGGACGGTAAGTTCCTTTTCGGCGGAACGTTAGATAACCCTACAAAAAACACTATCATTGAGATACAGAAAGGCAAAGAAAAAAAATATTTGCTTCACTTTTCTCTTGACACTGGACTTAATGAGCTGTCCATCAAAATCAAGGATTCTACTAACCGCATATTGTCGATCGCAGGCAAGTTATCACTTTCCAATATTATCAGAGGGAAACTTGATAGTCTAAGAAGGGCTGTAATTGATGCATACCGTGCCAAAAATAGATTAGCTCAGTCTTCAGTCGCATTGCCCGTCCAAGAAGGCCACCAGCTTGACCTTGATATGCTGAAGGTTATACAACAGTATCCAGACAATTATTATGCTTTGACAAGATTGTATCAGCTAAGTAAGCACATTACAATGCTTAACTATGGTGAACTGATTATAATTGCATTAAACTCCTTCAGCAAACATCTGCAGAGCAGTCAGTTGGGAATTGAAATATTAGAAAACCAAACGAGGGCCGCCACTGCAACCCAAGCCTCAAGGATTGGCCGACAAATGTTCGACTTTGAGCTCAAGAATGTTCTAGATGGGAAAGTATTGTCTAACAAAGATCTTGCAAATAGGCCTTACATCCTCGCCTTTAGTGCTACATGGTGCATTCCATGCCACGAGCAATTACCTACTTTAAAGGCTATATATGAAAAGTATAAAGGAAATGGACTTGAAGTAGTGTATTACAATCAAGATGACAATTTTAAGGAATGGGATGAAGACGTAAGGAAAAATAATCTAACCTGGAGAAGTATCTCGGAAAGTAAAAGCCCTAACTCACTAGGTATGAAGCTGGCTGTGCACTATATACCTACCTATCTGATAGTTAATAAAAACGGTCTGATAATTTACAATTCTGACCAGATGGACGTTTCCCTTAAATTATTAGAGGACTACATAAAAAAAGCTTTTTAGACAATTAGTTAGTTAGGCATTGAAATCTTTTCGCCATTATAAGCAGTCTCCAAAAACTAAGAGAGATTTGCGGCATAAATAAGCAAGGTGTGTCTTTATTAGGTTCGACGATATTACGTTTGCCTTCATAGACCTTCAGAACATCTCTAGATATATAAAGCAATCCTTTCAGCATCGATTTTATCTGTCTTGACTCTGACTCCGCCTAATACCCGAGCATTAGATATTATGTAGTAAATACAGTAACAATCGTTAATTGAAATGATAAGCAAAAGCCCCTGAAGCATAATGATAGGCCTTGGCAGCGCTCTCTACTTCTTTTGTTTTTAGGGTAACGATAATCTTCGAACTTAATCGACCCCATGCGAAATTAAAACCAATTTGCTGAGAATATACCCAGTTTTTGATACCAAAGGTGACTGGCCCTTTGTCTGATCGGAATAACCCACCCTGAATGGTGGCATCGTATGCAGCAAAGTTTAGTTGCGGTTTCGTGAAAATAAAAACTTCAAGGTCGGTTCTGCGGTTATCGCCTTTTTTGTTTTTAAGCCTACTATTGGCATAAGAAGATTCGTAAAAGGCATTCATATTACCGAATCGGAATAACAGGCCAGCGTTTGCGCCAGAAAAAGTATTGCCAAGTAATACGGCAGAGGAACCACTAATGTCTAATAGACGGTTGCTGGTATGGAAGAATAAGTGCTGATAGGAAAGGTCTAAATTTAAAGCAACTTCATTTTTAACCTGATAATCCCATCCCTCCACCGTATAGTAGGTATTCAAAATCTTTTCGTGGTAAAACGATTGCACTTCTTCTCCTAAGGCACTAGGTCCCAAGATACCGAGTTGAGCGGTAGCTTTTAGAATGGATTCGTTTTTATAAAACCAGCCCATCGATGCACTGCCGTAAGCATATCCTGCAAAAGGGCGATCGTGCGTTTTCGGATTTGGGAGGTGAGAAAAGTAGGAATTATAGATTCGTTGTCCAACTTCCAGATCAAGAATTTTCTTCTCGAACTTTGCATTTAGGTTTTCCTGTTTCAAGGCATGCCTAAAATAGGCGAAAGTGCCGTTAGTGTAGTATCGATCTTGATTAAACGCAATGTATAAATCATTGTCTGACATAAATCCAGCTTCGTTTTTATACGCTTGAGCGTAGCTTATTGTAGCTGAACATGCGAAGAATAAAAGGTAAATAAAGAAAGAAAAGACCTTGATTGGTGAGCACATAACTAAAAATTCCGGGTTAAAATTAGTATATTTTTTCTAATTGACTGAATAGAATTATCTTCGAAGCGAATGAAAAGTATAGCGCTACTGTTTTTAGTGATTGGAGAAGGTGTTTTGTCCTGGTTAAAAACGCATCTATTGAGCTGTCCAATAAAGCAATATACAGGCTTGGATTGTCCAGGTTGTGGATTTCAACGGTCGGTAATTGCATTAATGGAGGGCGATTTAATTAATTCTTTTCGATTGTATCCAGCGACTATGCCAATCGCAATTTTGCTTTTCTTCTCTATTGCACATTTAAAAATCGATTTTAAACACGGCGCTTTTTTAATTAAAATACTATATATTGCTATTAGTTTACTCATCGTAATCAATTATATTTATAAAATATTTACTCATCAATTAAGTTAGCATCATGTCTGAAGAACAAGAAACCCCTCAAGAACCTATTTCTGAACCGGTAAAATCTACACCTCCACCTTTTAATAGTGGGTTTAATTATGGAATACAACAATCGTTGCCCAATGCTACAGCGGTTTTAATCTTGGGTATTTTATCTATTGTAACTTGCTGTTGTTATGGTGTAATTGGTGTAATTTTAGGTGTAGTTGCTTTAATTTTAAGTAAAAGAGACCGAGCGCTGTATGCAGCAAACATGTCTTTCTATACAGAAGGATCATTTAAAAATCTGAATGCCGGTAGAGTTTGTGCTATTATCGGATTGATTTTGAATATTTTGGTGTTATTATCAATGATTATTGCTATTGCCATTTTGGGTTGGGCTACTGTATCTGATCAGGATGCATTAAGAGAAGCACTTCAAAATATGCAACATTCATAATAGTTATCAAATAACGATAAGCAATCCTTCTTAGGGTTGCTTTTTTTGTGCCTGTACGTCAGCAGAGTGTTATTTTATTCTGCAATAATTTATACCGCATCATATTTGTTATCTTTGTAACGCGAAAAGTGTATGGCCTTGGGCATTGTAAGTCGCTAATCGCCAAACTATAGAATAATTTTAATTAAAAAAAAGATGTATCCAGAATATTTAGTAGAGCCTATGCGTGCGGAATTAACCAACGTAGGTTTTGAAGAGTTAAAATCGGCAGAAGAGGTGGATAGCGCTATAAAAAGCGAAGGCACTGTTTTTGTAGTGGTCAATTCAGTTTGCGGATGTGCTGCGGCTAATGCTCGTCCAGCAGCTAAACTAGCGGCATCGAATGCAAAACACCCGGGCAAATTGGTTACTGTTTTTGCCGGTATGGAAAAAGATGCAGTAGATAGAGCGAGAGCGTACATGATGCCTTTCCCTCCTTCGTCGCCCGCGATGGCATTATTTAAAGATGGAAAGTTAGTGCATATGATTGAGCGTCATCAAATTGAAGGCCGCCCAGCACAGATGATAGCAGATAGCTTAATTGGTGCTTTTGAACAATATTGCTAAGTTATAAGATCAAAGATAAAGGAAGCAAGGAATAAGGATTAGATGCCTTGTCTTTGCTTTTTTATTTTAAAAATCTTTGTTCAGCAGTTTCTCTAATTCCCCAAAAGAGACATTCATGCGTACCCTGCCTTGTTTGGCATAGGCGATTTCTCCAGTTTCTTCTGAAATAATTACCGCAACCGCATCTGTATTCTCTGAAATTCCTATCCCAGCTCTATGGCGTAAGCCAAATTGAGGAGGTAATTTCTCGTTATCTGTAAGAGGTAAGATGCAACTTGCACTCTTGATTTTGTTTTCAGCAATCACTACTGCCCCATCGTGCAGCGGACTATGCTTTTGAAAAATACTTTCCAATAAGCGTTTAGATATTCTCGATTCGATAACCTCGCAGCTGTTGGCGAAGAGCTGGTCGTCATAAAACTTTACAAATACAATTAGTGCACCAGTTCGCGTTTTCTTCATGCTTTTACAGGCATCGATAACAGGCTTTATGCGTAATAAGTTATCTCTCTCTAAATCTTTACTGCCGAAAAGATTTCCCCACCAGGTTTTATTTTTTTGTAAAAAGGTGTTTTTTCCGATGTGCAAGAGAAAGCGCCTAATTTCGGGCTGAAAAATGACGACTAGCGCCATGATGCCAACACTCATGAATTTATTGATGATGGTAGACAATAAGTCCATGTGCAAACTGCTAACCAAATGGTAAAACAGGAAGATAATCAGAAGACCCAATAGTAAATTTACGGCAAGGGTATTTTTGATTAAGCTGTAGATATAATACAATAGAATTGCGACTACGATAATATCTATCACATTCACCCAAGTAATTTTAAGGAAATCGAAGTCTAGGCTCTTCATAATGCACAAGATAGGAATATTTGGGCTAATTGTTTAACCGATTAATCAAGGTAATACATTCTACGGCTTCTTTTACATCGTGAACCCTTAAAATTGACGCTCCTTTTAGTAAGGCGACCGTATTTAATACAGTTGTGCCATTTAAAGCGTCCTGAGTGTTGAGCTGTAGCACTTTAGTGATCATCGATTTTCTCGAAAAACCAACTAAAATAGGAAGTTCAAAAAATTCTAGAACCTCCATTTGCTCTAACAGCGCATAATTATGATCAATGTTTTTTGCAAATCCAAACCCGGGGTCAATTAGGAGGTCTTTAACACCCATTTGTTGTAGCGCGTGAATCTTTTGCGCAAAGTATTGAGTAAGCTCGGCAGCTATATTTTCGTATGTCGGATTTTCTTGCATGTTTTGTGGCGTACCTTTCATGTGCATGATACTATAGGGTACGTTAAGTTTAGCAATAGTGCTAAACATGTGATCATCTAAGCTTCCGGCAGAAATATCATTAATGAGGTGTGCTCCTGCATATACCGCTTCTTCTGCCACTTTTGCTCTAAAGGTGTCTACCGAAAGCAATGCTGTCGGAAATTCCTTCGCAAGAACCTCAATTATGGGAATTAGTCGTTGGAGCTCTTCTTCTTCACTAATGTGGATGGCACCTGGTCGGGAAGAGTAAGCGCCAATGTCGATGAATTTTGCCCCCGCTTTTAAAAACTGTTCCGTTCGTTGTACTGCTGAATCCGTAGTTTGTATTCTACTATCGCTGTAAAAGGAATCAGGTGTTAAATTTAAGATGGCCATTACAGCTGGACGAGTCAAATCAATCAAATTGCCCTTGCTATTTAGTGTATTTTTTCGGTTTAAAAATGTATCTTTAGCCATAATTATAATACAAAAATAAGCATTAAAATCGCTTTAAACTGACATCATCATCCTAATTTTTAAAAGGCTCACGGTGGCATTAAAACTAGTATTAATAATTTATACGGATAAAAAAAATAATTGGTTTGGCAGTAGATACTTCACAAGAATTTGACCACATAATAGCCGTTTGTAAAACGCTATTTTTAAAGAAGACAAAAGATTACGGTACCGCATGGCGTATTCTCAGGCCTGCATCCATTACGGATCAGATCTTTATCAAAGCGCAACGCATTCGAACACTGGAAGAAAAAAAGGTGTCCAAAGTTGGGGAAGATATTACTTCAGAATACATAGGCATTGTAAATTACTGTATCATTGCGATGCTGCAGTTAGAATTAACCGAAGCAGACCCGAATGAAATGGAGGTGAATTTGGTCGAAAGCCTTTTTGATAAAAGAGTAGTAGAAACCAAAGACTTGATGTTTGCTAAGAATCACGATTATGGGGAAGCTTGGCGCGATATGCGGATTAGCTCATTAACTGATTTAATTCTGATGAAAATTTTCAGAGTAAAGCAAATAGAAGATAATTTAGGTCAAACCTTGGCTTCGGAAGGGGTAAAGGCAAATTATCAAGATATGCTAAATTATGCTGTTTTTGCACTGATAAAAATAGGTGTATAGAAAAAAAATTAAGAATGTCGAAAGCAGTATTACAATTTTCTCGCTGGTTTGTTGGTCTCTTATTCATCTTTTCAGGACTGATTAAGGCGAATGATCCATTAGGTTTCGGGTATAAGCTGCAAGAGTATTTTGAAGTTTTTCATCTTAATTTTCTAAGCAATTGGGCAACAGGTATCGCTATTTTATTATGCGTACTCGAAATCGTGTTAGGTGCGTTGTTGTTATTTGGATTTTGGCGTAATCAAGTTTTAAAAGGCCTTTTAGGGCTCATTATTTTTTTTACTTTTTTAACCTTTGTTTCTGCAGCTTTTAAAGTGGTAACCTCTTGCGGTTGCTTTGGAGATGCCATCCCGCTTACGCCGTGGCAGTCGTTCGGAAAAGATCTAATTTTGTTGGTTCTTATTATCTATTTATTCATTCATCGCGAAAAAATTAATCCGATTACCAATCATCCCGGTTGGCAGGCCGGTTTGTTCTCCGCGGTTTTTGGGGCCGCCTTATTTTTCGGGACATTTACGTACAACTATTTACCCGTTATCGATTTTTTACCTTATAAAGTGGGATCAAGCATCCCTCAATCCATGGCAATTCCAGCCGATGCAGCTCCTGATGAGTTTTTGATCTTATATCAGCTCAAGCATAAAAAGACAGGAGAAACCAAAACCATGAGCGATAAGGACTACATGAAACTAGAAATTTGGAAGGATGAAGACTGGGAAGTGGTGGGTGAGCCTGAAAAGAAGCTTATCAAAAAAGGATATGAAGCTAAAATTAAAGATTTAATCATTAGTGATGGCTCGGGTACCGATTACACCAAAGAACTCATCGAAAATCCATTTTATAACTTGGTTGTTGTTGCTTACAACTTAAACGACGTAAATGAGGAAGCCGTGGCTAAAACCAATGCACTCGCTTTAAATGCGGTAGAGCAATTTAACATTCGAACGGTGTTGCTCACTTCAAACTCCGCGCAAGATGCCGCAGCTTTTAGTAAAAAAATGAAGTTATTTATGGAGGTTTTTTATGCAGACGCCGTGCCTTTGAAGAGTATGGTGAGAGCAAATCCAGGCGTGTTACTGCTAAAAAATGGTGTGATTGTAAATAAATGGCATTACCATACTTTACCCTCTTTTAACGAACTTTCGACCACTTACTTCAGTAAATAATGATAGCGTACGTTCTGCGGAAATTCTTATATGGCATTGCGGTAATGGCAGGTGTAATTCTGGTTGTTTTCGTCTTGTTTAATGTTTTGCCCGGCGATCCTGCACGTATGACACTAGGGCAACGCTCCGATGTACAATCGCTAGAGGCCGTTCGGAAGGAATTTGGTTTAGATCGTTCAAAACCCGTTCAGTTTTTCCTCTACATCAATGATTTATCCCCCATAAGTATTCATTCATTTGCTGCAGAAAATAAAGAGAAATACCACTATCAGCAACTTTTTCGGATAGGTGAAGATGTGCTGGTGATCAAGGCTCCTTACTTGCGACGGTCTTATCAAACTAAACGTAATGTAACCACTATTTTATCGGAGACGGTACCCAATACCTTTGTGCTGGCCTTAACAGCGATGCTTTTCGCTACGCTAATCGGTGTATTTTTGGGCGTTTTATCTGCCGTTCATCAAGGGACGTGGATAGATAATGCAGCTAATTCGTTTGCTATTTTAGGAATCTCCGCACCTTCTTTTTTTGCTGGAATTATTATTGCATGGTTTTTTGGCTTTGTGCTGGCCGATTATACGGGCTTAAACATGAGTGGGAGTCTGTATAGTTATGATCCTTTTAAAGGGGAAGTGATTACTTGGCGTAATCTGTGGTTACCTATG
>Ga0247813_10001345_pt1 | contig 18899 bp, 12 predicted proteins | sample UWRJL169409C1_FD_180719 | JGI IMG/M metagenome (GOLD analysis project Ga0247813, IMG submission 180719) | Plant litter microbial communities from Arlington Agricultural Research Station in Wisconsin, United States - UWRJ-L169-409C-1 | ecosystem: Environmental > Terrestrial > Plant litter >... | reverse complement strand
TACGGGGTCAAGACCTCGCCGTATATCGTGCGCGAGCAAGGGCCGCTGGTGACGGCCTGGACGCTGTTGATGTCGATGCAGACCGGCGAGCCCCTGTTGCTGTGCGATGCAGCCGAACTGACCACCGCGCGTACCGCCGCGACCACTGCGCTGGCGGTGGAGGCATTGGCCCCGCAAACGGCGCGGCGCCTGGCGATCATCGGCAGCGGCAAGGTGGCCCAGGCGCATCTGCACTACGTGAAAAACCTGCGGGACTGGCAGATCATCAGTGTGTTTTCGCCCAGCCTGGCCACTGCCAATACCGACGCCATCAAACGCCTGGATCCACGCTTGAGCGTCGCCGACAGCTGCGATGCGGCGGTGGCCGACGCCGATGTGATCCTGCTATGCACCTCATCGGCCGGCCCGGTGATCGACCCATCGTGCTTGAGCAAGCCGGCGCTGATCACCTCGATCAGCACCAACGCCCCGCGTGCCCATGAAGTGCCGCCCCAGAGCCTCAACGCCATGCAGGTGTTCTGCGACTATCGCCAGACCACCCCCGGCTCGGCCGGCGAGATGCTGATCGCCGCTGAACAGCACGGCTGGGACAAAAACGCCATCGTCGGCGACCTGCCCGAACTGCTCAGTGAGCAGGTACAGCGCCCGGCCTATGACCGCCACGTATTTTTCCGTTCCATCGGCCTGGGCCTGGAAGACATCGCCCTGGCCAATGCCCTCTGGAGACTGTTATGAGCCATGCCGACTTCATCATCATCGGCGGCGGCATTGCCGGCGCGTCCACGGGTTTCTGGTTGTCGCCCCATGGCAAGGTGCTGGTGCTGGAGCGTGAATCCCACCCGGCCTATCACTCCACCGGACGTTCGGCGGCGCTCTACACGGCGGCGTATGGCACCCCGCAGGTGCGTGCGTTGACCCAGGCCAGCCGCGCGTTTTTCGATAACCCGCCGCCGGGTTTCTGCGAGCATCCCCTGCTGACGCCGCGCGGCGAAATGACCGTGGACTTCAACGGCGACGCTGCCGAATTGCAGGCCCAGTACGTGAGCGCCAAGGCCACGGTGCCGCAGGTCGAACGGCTTACGGCGGATGAAGCCTGCGCGCGGCTGCCGATCCTGCGCCGGGAAAAAGTCCATGGCGCGCTGTATGACCCGACCGCCAGCGACATCGACACCGACGCCCTGCACCAGGGCTATTTGCGCGGTATCCGACGCAATCAGGGCGAAGTGCGCACCGGCAGCCACGTGCTGGGCTTGAGCCGTGACAACGCCGGCCTCTGGCACGTAAGCACCCAGGACGGGACCTACACCGCGCCCATCATCATCAACGCCGCCGGCGCCTGGGCCGATCATATCGGCGGGCTGGCGGGCGCCGCGTCCATCGGCCTGCAACCCAAGCGGCGCTCGGCGTTTATCTTCGCCGGCCCCGAAGGTGTGGACAGCCATGCCTGGCCGATGCTGGTGGCCCTCGACGAATCCTTCTACATGAAGCCCGACGCCGGCCTGTTCCTCGGCTCGCCAGCCAATGCCGACCCGGTAGAGCCCCAGGATGTACAGCCCGAAGAGCTGGACATCGCCATGGGCATCTACCAGATCGAAGAAGCCACCACCCTGACCATCCGCCGCCCGACGCGCACCTGGGCCGGCCTGCGCAGTTTTGTGCGCGATGGAGATCTGCTCAGCGGCTTCGACCCACAGGTGCCCGGCCTGTTCTGGGTGGCGGCGCAAGGTGGTTATGGGATCCAGACATCGCCCGCCATGGGCCAGGCCAGTGCAGCGCTGGTGCGCGGTGAAGCGTTGCCGGAGCCACTGACACGGTTCGGCCTCGACGCTGGTATGCTCTCCCTCGCCCGCCTGGAGCCGCATTGATGACCCCCACTGAACCCGAAAAAGTCATGCAGAATTTCCGCGCGATTGCCGATGCAATCGCCACGCTGTTCTTCCCCCACGCCGAAGTGGTGCTGCATGACCTGCGCACGCAAAAAGTCGATTACATTGCCAATAACCTGTCCAAACGGGGCATTGGCGACGACTCGGCGCTGGAGGACATGCTCAGCGCCGACGTCAGCGACGTGAATATCGGCCCCTACGAAAAGCTCAATTGGGACGGCCAGAAAATCCGCAGCCTGAGCACCGTGCTGCATGACCACACAGGTCGCCGGCTGGCGGTGCTGTGCATCAACCTGAATATCTCACTGTTCGAAAACGCCAAGGCCGCGCTGGACCTGTTCCTGTCGCCGAGCAAGCTGATCCCGCAACCGGACTCGCTGTTTCGCGATGACTGGCAGGAGCGTATCAACACGTTCCTGCATGCCTGGATGCGCGAGCGCCAGTTGAGCCTGAACCTGCTCACCCGTGACCACAAGCGCGAGTTGGTGCTGGCGCTGCATGCCGAGGGGGCGTTCAAGGGCAAGAGCGCCTCGAACTATGTGGCCAATGTGCTGGGCATGGGGCGGGCTACGGTCTACAAGCATTTGAAGGAACTCAAGGGCTGATCGAACACCGCCTATCAAATATGGAAGGGGCGGTGCGGCGATTCGACTTGCCCTGATGCCAGTCAGTTAAGAAGTAGAAAGGGTAAAAAGTAACCTGTGGCGAGGGCGCTTGCTCCCTCGCCACAGATACAGTGCTCGACCTTAACTGACGGGTATTCCCACGCGGAGCGTGGGAATGATCATATTACGAAGACTGTAAGCACCAAGCCCACCGAACTGTGCCTTGTGTCGCACATCCGACATCGTTCCATGCCCGGCGCCATAGAGCCCTGTTCGCCGCGTTGCAGTCTGTCTCCAGGCACAACCAATACTCGCCATCTGCCGGAACGGGCCAAGTCGTTACCGGGCCGTAGGCTTTCACCATTTCATCAATCCCACCGTAAAAACTCATTGCCCTGCCCCCCGGCAGCGAGTCACGCCACGCAATAGCTTGGGAGTAATTCACACCGCTCGCGTACTGACGTAAGTAATACACATTGCTGACGGTAACGTTATACGACACGGTGTGACCTCCCTGATCCTTCACATCAATTGTTGTACTGCCATTGACAACCCCTCTCACTTTCCCTGCCGCCGTTACCGAGGCGACAGCAGGGTTGCGGGAACTGTAGCTATAAGGCGGACGGCCGCCGGAGGCAACGCGAGTTTGGTTATTACCTGAATAATCCCCGGCAGGTTGTCCCCAGAACGCAATGATCGCAAATCCATTCAAGTTCATTGTGGTTTGATCAATGCTCAAGGGTGGATAGTTCACTAACGTGTAAGTCGTCGTCGGTAAAGTAATCACATCGTCAGGGCTCAAGCTGCCATTGAGTGTCACCTGGCTCCTCACATGGATCTGTTGGTTATTGGGCACAGACTCCAGCCAACTGCGCACCACCGTTTTATTCGTCAACCCGTACGCCGCTTCGGTATCCGTGATCGCCACGCCATTGAGCACATACAGGTCGGCGACCCCTGCACTGCTGCAGATAATCCACACCCGTTGTCCGCCAGCAATAAAAGGCCATCTCCCCAAGGCTGCCCATGCATTGCCGGCAAACGTGTTCAGGTCCAGCGTCCCGCCCGTAGGAATGTTATGAATGACCGCGCGAGGCAGGTTCGCTGCTGGGATCGGCGTCACCGTCACCGTTACCGTTCCGGAAGGCTTGGTCTCACTGCCACGGGTCACTTCATACCTGAGCGTAAATATTCGGTTGCTGTTACCGATATTGGCAGCGATGGCGCTCGCCGGAATCGGGAAATCAACGCTGCCGCTCGTGCTGCCGCCCTTGGCGGGGAGGACGGGAGAGCCTGCGGCGCCGTTGCCGACCATGATGACTCTGATGCTATCGGTGGTGAGCATACCGGTGTAGCTCACCCGGACCGTGCCCCCATTCAAGGCGCTCAATGGGGCCAGGGTTACCGAAGCACCACTGCCTGAAGCCTGGAGCAGCACGGGCAGGCGCAGGTCCCCGAGTGCCGAACGCACGATGTAGGTGGACGTGGGGAATTCCTGGGCAGTGGCCTCGACAGCGCTGCCGTCAAAACTCACTCTGCACGTGACTGTGATCTGCCGGTTATCCGGCAATGCCGCCAGCCAACTGCGCAGTACCGCCTTGTTCACCAGGCCGTTCGCCGCTTCCGCCGAAGTGATCGCCACCCCGTCAAGCACCGCCAAGTCATCTACACCGACGCTGCTGCACCTCAACCACACCCGTTGTCCCTGAGCACTCAACCGCCACTTGGCCAACGACGCAGTCGCGTTGCCAGTAAAGGTATTGAGGTCGAGTGTGCCGTTATGGGCAATGCCGTTGATCAGCGGTCTGGGCAAGTCCGACTCGCGCAGGGGTTGAACGGTCAGGGTCTGGACAAAGGAATCTACCGCGTCACCGTTAATAACGGCGATATAACGCAACTCGATGGTTTTGCCCACGCTGTCGGCCAGGATCTTCTGGCTGATGGCGAAGTCGACGCGACCGCCATCCAGGCCATCCTTGGCGGGAATAGTGGCCATGCTGCTATCGGGGTAGATCCACTGCAAATGAATCCGGTGCGTGCCATTCATCCCGTCGTAAGCCACCGTCACCGAAGCGGTGTTCTCGTAATCCAGCGGGTAAATACTCAGGGTCGGGGCAACCAGGTTGGCGAACGCCGGGGCCGGTAACGTCGAGGGAATGGCCTGCACGATGTGCTCGCGCACGCCAAACAGCACCGCCTGATCCTTACTGAAGCTTTCAGACAAGCTGACCCAGAAGCGGATGGTCAGCCGCGAGCCGTCCTTGAGCCGACGCAGTTTATCCACCGGCGCAGGGGGGGAAATGCCGTTGACGACACCGGTCTCTGTCACCAGATTGGCCGTGTAGGTGTGCTCGATAAACGGCGTGCCATCGTCAAACGTGCCCTCGTAGGTCATCCACATGCGCTGGTTGGCCGCGATGAAATTCCACACCGAAATACGCGTACGTGTCGCGTCGGTGAGCAGGGACAGTTGCAGCACCATGCTGTCGCCGATCCCGTCGAGGGTCGGTGTGGGCAGCCCGGTCAGCGGCAGCAATTCCAGGCTCAGGACATCCGATTCATAGGGAATGGCACCGCGGAAAAAATGGTACTGCACGCTGATGCGGTTGCCGTCTTCACGAATACCTTTAGCGATAACCTCCCTTGGAATGGGCACGCTCACCTCGTGGGTGGCGGGGTTGCCCTGCACTTCCGTGGCGTAGCTGCCATGGCCATCCGGGCTGAGCCAGTCGATAAAGATCCGATCGCTGGCGTGCATCGGCCGGAATTTCACCACCACGGTGGCCCCCGACAAGGCCGCCAACGGGTCGAGGCGATCCGGAAAGCGTTGGGCTTCGGCGACCTCCGGACGGTCCAGGACCACCCCCACGCCAACGCTGAGGTTCAGCACCTCCGAGCGCAGGATCTGCCGTGGCGGCCCCTTGCGTTCCAGGCTGTAACTGATGCGCAGGCTGCCGTTGAGGTTGAAGTCCAGGATGGCGCGGGTCACCGGGAACGTCAGTGCCACGCCTTCGGTCGCCGCATTGACCAGGATGGTGTCATTGGCCGAGCCGCCGAGGGCCGAGCCGATGCAGCTCCAATGGTATACGTCGCCCTCTCGGGCACCGAGATAGGGCAAGGTCAGCAGTACGGTGGGGCCGGCGATGTGGGCGGGGTTGATGTTGTTGCCTTCGGTGCCCTGCAGTTGTGGCGGCGGCAGTTCAGCGACACGTTCGCCCACCTGGGCACCCACCTCCACCGATTTGCGCGTGTTTTTACCGTCGGTGACCACGTAGTAAAAATAGATGATGCCCCGGCCGTTGAACCGTTGCAGTTCCTCCTTGCTCACATGGCGACTGCCACCCTGGGGGCCTGCCAGTTGGGACTCGACGTAGGTTTCGCCACCGCCACCAGGGACCCGCTGTTCGATGTACAAGGTCTCGAGCCAGTCCGGGTTATGAGGCTCATAGAACGGCAGGGTGACGTCGATATCGTGGTCGGGGTCAATCAGGCCCAACTCGATCGGGTTGATCGTCACTCCAGGCATCGACACCGGCGTGCCGATCACGGTGATGGTGACGCTGCCGGACTGGCCAAGGAAATCACCGTTCGCTTTTTGCCAGATGAATGAAACCCGGAACGAGCCGCCGACCAATTGTTCGATAATTTCGCGGTCAACGGAAACCGTTGTAAAACCCAGGTTGTTGTCCGTTGCGGCCGGCAGCGGGAAGAGCTGGGTTGAACCATCGACCAGGGTGGCGAACAGGCTGACGAAAATCTGGTGCCGGGGTGTCGGTGCCGGGAATTGCCGGGGCGTGAGCACCAGCACGTCAAAGATCGAGTTGCTTTGGGTGTCGAAATCGATCTGGCTGAACTCCTCGCCATCCACCAGGAAAATCGGCGCGCCGAGCAGGCTGGGGTCCAGCTCGCTGACCAGGAAGTAAGACTTGGAATACTGGTACTTTTCCCCGGAGAAGTTCTCCACCACGTCCTGTACCCGAAAGCGCAGGGTCAGGGTGCCCAACAGGCCGCCCTGGAGGATGATCGCCTCACTGACGAAAATCCGGATCGGCCCGCTGCCGGCCGCCTCGGCCGGGCTGACGATATGCGTGACGATGACGCCATCCCAGGACAGCTCGATGCGGTCGTTCTGGCGGATATGCTCATACAGCTCAATCAGGCACCACACGCCAGCACCGGCAATCAATCGGTCGATCGACGAACCTTCGGGCAGGCCCTCGACCGTCATGACCAGGCCGGTGTGCCAGGCGCTGCCCGGGTCGCGGTCGGTGCCGCCGGGGCGAGAGGTCTTGATCAGGCGGGTTTGCAGCGGCGAGGTGCTCTCCTGGAAGGTGCCTGCGCGCAATACCCGACCGTACATCGACACTTCGCCTTCAGGCACATGCTCCTCTGGCACAAAGAGATCGTAACGGGGCAGGTCGTCGAGGACGATGTCCGAGGCCACGGCATTGAGCAGGTCATCGAGGTAGAGGGCGTAATAGTCGTAGGCCGACCAGAGGTGCCACTTTTCAAAGATGAAATGCGCATAAGGACGCACATGGCGAATGCCCAGGCCGATGGGGGCGTTTTCAGGATACAGGGTGGAGCGCAATGAGATTGACGGGTAGGCGGAATAAGGTGGGTCGAGGTCTTCGACCCGTTGGGGGAGCGTCGTCGGCACCGTGGCAGGCGTAAAGGGGACAAGCTCTTGGGAGGGCGCCGGGGTTGGGGTGTCATCCATCGAATGACACTCGCAGGCTGGATCAACGGGTCGGTCGGACATGAAAGAGACTCCTTGCTGGAGGGTGTGCGCGAGTAAAAAGGCGCGTTCAGGCAAGGAAAATCAGACACCCGGTGGGGAGGGGCGTCTAGCTGTCAGAATTGACAGTGGCGACGAGTGGTTGCCGGCGTTGACCTGCAGGAGCCTGCACGCTTGTGCGCGTGCAGGCAACGTCGGCAGGTGTAACTGACCCACCGCCATCGGGGCAAGCCCCCTCCCCCATTGCGCCCGCGCAGGACGCTCAATCGCCGTAGATATCGGCCTTGAAGTACTGCTGTGAAATCTTCTGGTATTCACCACTGGCGCGAATACCATCGATGGCGCTGTTCAGTTCGCTGACCAGCGCGGTATTGCCCTTGCGCACCGCGATCCCGGCGCCCTCGCCCACGTATTTCGGGTCCTTGAGTTCCGGGCCGACAAACCCATAGCCCTTGCCCCGAGGCATCTGCAAAAAGTCATTCAAGGGAATGGTGTCGGCAAAGATCGCGTCCAGCCGGCCTGCCGCCAGGTCCATGTAGATCTCTTCGTTATTGCTGTAGCGCTTGACGTTGATGCCCTTGGGTTCGAACACCTCGGTGGCGTAACGGTCGGTGGTGGTGGCGCGCTGCACACCCACGGTCTTGCCCTTGAGGCTGGCGTACTGGTCGTCCACCACGGCACCGTCCTTCATCACCAGGCGCGACGAGGTGAAGTAGTACTTGTGGGAGAAATCCACCGACTTCCTGCGATCGTCATTGATGGTCATGGACGACAACGCCATGTCGATTTTCTTCACCTTGAGGGAAGGAATCAGACCGTCGAATTCACCTTCGACCCACACGCACTTGACCTTCATCTGCGCGCACAACGCATTGCCGATGTCGTAGTCGAAGCCGACGATCTTGCCCTCCTCGGTCTTGGACGCAAAGGGCGGGTAAGCCGCTTCGATACCGATACGCAGGGTTTTATCGGCGGCCAGCAGGTGGCTGGAGGCGAGCAGGCCCAAGGCCAGGGCGGTGATGAGGGGGAGTTTCTTCATGGTCGTGTCTCGCAAGGTGTTGTTGGTTTGGCAAGAGTGAAGAAAAAGCTGGAGCGGATATTTTGTACTTATAATTCCATACTGGACTTTTACGTATCAATCGTCAATTACCACTCGCCAGCCCTTATCACCCATGACTTTTTTGCACAACGCTCCGGTGTTTTTGAGCGTTTTGCTCTTATTTATGCGTGCCTATACTCGGTCCAGCCTCTCGGTGCACCCGAGGGGGTCAGTCCCCACAACAATAATTAAGGACACCGACCATGACCCAGTCCTTCCTGGCTGCCCGGGATTTCCTGCTCGCGCACCGCACCGACTACGCCACCGCCGCCCGGGATTTTCGTTGGCCACAGCTGAGCGAATTCAATTGGGCCCTGGACTACTTCGATGCCATGGCCGAGGGCAATGCCGCCGACGCGCTGTGGATCGTCGAAGAGGACGGCAGCGAGCAGCGCTACAGCTTCCAGCAACTGGCCGCGCGTTCCAACCAAGTCGCCAACCACCTGCGCGCCCTCGGTGTGCGGCGTGGCGAGCGTGTGCTGCTGATGCTCGGCAACGACGTGGCGCTGTGGGAAACCATGCTGGCGGCCTTCAAGCTCGGCGCGGTGGTGATCCCCGCCACCGCCCTGCTCAACCCGGTTGACCTGCACGACCGCATCGAGCGGGGCCAGGTACGCCACCTGGTGGTCGGCGCGGCGCATGTCGGCAAGTTCGAGGGCCTGGGCGAAGGTTGCAGCCGCGTCTGCGTGGGGGCGGCGCCTACTGGCTGGGTCGCGCACAGCGCCGCCTTCGAATACCCCGAGCGGTTCGAGGTCGAAGGCCGTACCTTGGCCACGGACCCGATGCTGCTGTATTTCACCTCCGGTACCACTTCAAAACCGAAGATGGTGCTGCACAGCCACCAGAGCTACCCGGTCGGCCATCTGTCGACCATGTACTGGATCGGCCTGCAACCCGGCGACCTGCACCTGAACATCTCCTCGCCGGGCTGGGCCAAGCATGCCTGGAGTTGCCTGTTCGCACCGTGGAATGCCGGCGCCTGCATCTTTATCCATAACGTCGCGCGGTTCAGTGCCCAGGCGTTGCTCGGCGCGCTGGAGCAGTACCGGGTGACCAGCCTGTGCGCCCCGCCCACGGTGTGGCGCATGCTGATCCAGGAAGACCTGGCCAGCTACAAAACGCGCCTGAACCTGCGCGAACTGGTGGGTGCGGGTGAACCGCTGAACCCGGAGATCATCGAGCAGATCCAACAGGCCTGGGGCCTGCCGCTGCGCGACGGCTTCGGCCAGTCGGAAACCACCGCGTTGGTGGGCAATACGCCGGGCCAGGTGCTCAAGCCAGGCTCCATGGGCCGCCCGTTGCCGGGCTACCAGGTGGCCCTGCTGGACGCCGACGGTGTGCCGGGCACCGAGGGTGAAGTCGCCCTGCCCCTGGATATACGCCCACTGGGCCTGATGCTCTGCTACGAAGACAGCCCGGAGAAAACCGCCGAGGTGATGCGCGACGGTTACTACCGCACCGGCGACACCGCGCAGATCGACGCCGACGGCTACATCACCTTTGTCGGGCGCGCCGACGATGTGTTCAAGGCCTCCGACTACCGCATCAGCCCCTTCGAGCTGGAAAGCGCACTGATCGAACACCCGGCAGTGATGGAAGTGGCCGTGGTGCCCAGCCCCGATCCGTTGCGCCTGGCGGTGCCCAAGGCGTTCCTGATCCTGGCCCATGACGCCCCGGGCAGTGCCGAGCTGGCACGCCACATCCTTGAGTTCGCCCGCGAGCATCTGGCGCCCTACAAGCGGGTGCGGCGGATCGAGTTTGTCAGCGAATTGCCCAAGACCATTTCCGGCAAAATCCGCCGGGTGGAGTTGCGGCAGATGGAGGTGGTGCGACGCCAGAGTGATACACGGGGTGAACAGGAACACTTCGAGGAAGATTTCAGCTGAAAAAAAGCCCGGGGGCCGCTAAAGGCTCCACCGGGCAAAACGAAGCGACCAGCTTCAGAAACGCGGTTTGACAGTCTTCCAATCCGGTTGATAGCGCTGCATCTGCTTCACGTCGTCGCGCTGGCGAATGCCGCAGCTGAGGTATTGGTCATGCAGCTTGCCCAGTTGGTCAGGGTCCAGTTCCAGGCCCAGCCCCGGTGCGCGGGTGATCTTCACGCAGCCGTCGACAATCGGCAGTTTGCCGCCCTTGATCACCTCTTCGTCCGGTTCTTGCCAGGGGTAGTGGGTGTCGCAGGCATAGTCGAGGTTGGGCACCGACGCGGCCACGTGGGCCATGGCCATCAGGCTGATGCCCAGGTGTGAGTTGGAGTGCATCGACACGCCCAGGCCAAAGGTCTGGCACATCTTCGCCAATACCTGGGTGTCGCGCAGGCCGCCCCAGTAATGATGGTCGGCGAGCACGATCTGCACGCTGTTCAGGGCCACGCTGCGGCGGAACTCGTCGAAATCGGTGACCACCATGTTGGTCGCCAGGGGCAAGCCGGTGCGTGTGTGCAACTCGGCCATGCCTTCCAGGCCGGGGGTCGGGTCTTCGTAGTACTGCAGGTCATCGCCGAGCAGTTCGGCCATGCGGATCGAGGTTTCCAGGGACCAGTTGCCATTCGGGTCAATGCGCAGCGGCACGCCGGGGAAAGCCTTTTTCAAGGCCTTGATGCACGCCACTTCATGCTCAGGGTCCAGCGCACCGGCCTTGAGCTTGATGCTTTTGAAGCCATAGGTGTCGATCATCCGCCGCGCCTGGGCGACGATCTGTACTTCGTTGAGGGCTTCGCCCCAGCTGTCGGGTTTATAGGGCGAGTCGATATGCTCGGCGTACTTGAAGAACAGGTAGGCGCTGAACGGGATCCGGTCGCGGATCGCGCCGCCCAGCTGGTCCACCAGCGGCACATTCAGTGAGTGCGCCTGCAGGTCGAGAAACGCCACCTCAAACGCCGAATAGGCATTGCTCACTGCCTTGCTCGCATGGGAACCGGGGGCCAGTTCGGCGCCGGCAATGCTCGCGGGTTTGTGCGCCGCCACGGTGGCCTGCACGATGGCGCGCAGGTGGTTGAGGTTGAACGGATCGAGGCCGATCAGTTGATCCTTGACCTGTTGCTGGATCGCCAGCGCCGGGGCATCGCCGTAGCTCTCGCCAAGGCCGATGTAGCCGGTGTCGCTCTCGATTTCGATGATCGAGCGCAGCGCAAAGGCTTCGTGGATACCGCTGGCGTTGAGCAGCGGCGGGTCGCGAAACGCGATGGGGGTGACGGTGACGCGGACGATTTTCAAGAGGCGGCTCCCTGTGGGCCTGGACGCAAGGCGTGATGATGAGTCGGTTTGGAGGTGGGCGGCACACCGGGCCGTGGTGCGGTGCGCGCAAAGAACACCACCACCGCGGCCACCAGCGAAGTCGCGGCCAGGCCGTACAGCCCGCCTTCAATCGAACCGGTGGTCTGCTCCAGCAGGCCGAAGGTGGTGGGTGCAACAAAACCGCCGAGGTTGCCGACCGAATTGATCAAGGCGATCACCGCCGCGGCGATGCGCGCATCCAGGTAACCCTGGGGGATCGGCCAGAACAGCGCCGAGGCGGCCTTGAAGCCAATCGCGGCAAAACAGATGGCGACAAATGCAAACACCGGCCCGCCAGTGGTGGACATGAACATGCCGACGGCGGCGATCACCAGCATCAGCGCCACCCACGCCTGCTGGTGTTTCCACTTGCTGGCCAAGGCGGCGAACCCATACATGGCGACGATGGAAATCAACCACGGAATCGAGTTGAACAACCCCACCTGGAAGTCGCCCAGGTTGCCCATTTTCTTGATCATGCTCGGCAGCCAGAACGTGGCACCGTAGATGGTCAGGGCGATGGAAAAGTAGATAAAGCAGAACAGCGCGATCTGCTTGTCGGCCAGCAGTTTGAACATCGACGGCCGCACGCTATGGGTGGCTTCACGGGCCGTTTGCTCAAGCGCGATGGCCGTCACCAGCGCGTGTTTTTCTTCGTCGCTGAGCCACCTGGCCTGATGGGGGTGAGACTGCAACCAGAACCACACAAACCCGCACAACAGGATGGAGGCAAAGCCCTCGATCAGGAACATCCACTGCCAGCCATGCAGGCTCAAACCGCTGACGTTGAGCAACGCCCCCGACACCGGCCCGGAAATCACCGAGGCGATGGCCGAACCGCTGAGGAAAATCGCCATCGCCTTACCGCGCTCGGCGGCCGGCAGCCATTGGGTGAAGTAGTAGATGATGCCCGGGAAAAAACCGGCTTCGGCCGCGCCGAGCACGAAGCGCAGGATATAGAAACTGGTTTCGCCTTTGACAAAGGCCATGGCCATCGCGGCCGCGCCCCAGGTGAACATGATGCGCGTCAACCAGGCCCGTGCGCCGTAACGCTGCAGCAGCAGGTTGGACGGCACTTCGAAGATCGCGTAACCGATGAAGAACAGCCCGGCGCCCAAACCATAGGCGGCGGCGCCAATGCCCAGGTCGGTCTCCATATGGCTGCGCACAAAGCCGATATTGACCCGATCGATGTAATTAACGATGAACATCACCACGAACAACGGCAGTACATGGCGCTTGACCTTGGCGGCTGCGCGGGCGAGCACGCTCGGGTCGGGCGGATTCTGGACGGTATCCAAGGGCAACTCCCACTCATTGTTTTTTTTAGGGACGCACCGATGATGGACGCCGGGGATTGTTCCCGTCTAATCTAACTTGGCATTCGATTGATACCTGGATTAGATCAATGTTCGAACTCACGCAACTGCGCTGCTTCACCACCGTGGCCACCGAGCTGAATTTTCGCCGCGCCGCCGAACGCCTGAACATGACCCAGCCGCCCCTCAGCCGGCAGATCCAATTACTGGAGCATCACCTCGGCGTGGAGCTGTTTACCCGCACCACCCGCAGTGTGGCCCTCACCGCCGCCGGGCGCGCGTTTTTCATCGAGGCGCAGAACCTGCTGGAGCGCGCCCAGCAGGCAGCCGTGACCGCACGGCGCTTTGCCGAGGGCGATATCGGCACGGTGAATATCAGCTTCGTCGGCAGCGCGGTGTATGAGTTCTTGCCCAGGGTCATTGCCGAGGCACGGCTCAAGCAGCCCCAGGTCAGGATCGACCTCTCGGAGATGAACACCTACCAGCAATACGAAGCCCTGCGTGCGCGGCGCATCGACCTGGGCATCGTCCGCGCGCCCCTGCTGGAACCCGGTTATGCCACCGAATGCCTGGTGCGCGAGCCCTTTGTGCTGGCGGTGCCGAGCAGCCATCGACTGGCCAGCGCCGACAGCGTCAGCGTCCACGACCTCGACGCCCAGCCCTTCCTGATGTACGCCCATTCGGCCTACCCGCCGTTCAACGAACTGCTCACCGGGCTGCTGCGCTCGGCCCGTGTCGCCCCCGAATATGTGCAGTGGCTGGGCTCGTCCCTGACCATCCTGGCCCTGGTCAACGCCGGCATGGGGCTGGCGCTGGTACCGCGTTGCGCCAGCAGCGTGGTGTTCAAGAACGTGGTGTTTCGCGATATCGACCTGGGCGAAGGCGCCCAGAGTGAACTGCACCTGATCTGGCGCGAGAACAATGACAACCCGGCGTTCGCGATGTTGCTGGAGGGGATTCGCAGTGCGGTGCGTGACGGGTGGGCGGACTGACGGCGCGTGCCGACTCAGGTGCCGGTGGGTGATTGCGGCGTGTCAGGGTTGAGCTGCTGGCGCCTGAATTGCCCGGGTGGCTGGCCGTGTATCTGGCGAAAACGTCGGGAGAAATACGCCTCGTCGGCGAAACCGCACAACCTGGCCACCTCACCCACCGGTCGTGTGCCATTGAGCAAATAATTGCGCGCCGCGTGCATCCGGCGCTCAAGCACCAACTCCGTAAAAGTCTTGCCGATTTCCTTGCGCAACCAATGCGTCAGGTAGGTCGGTGACAGGTAAGTCGCCGCTGCCACCTTGATCAGGTTCAGATCGGGGTCTGCAATATTCTTGCGCAGGTATTCAGACATTCTGCTCAGTGCATCGCGCCGACTGAGTTCGGCGGCATTCTCTTCGGCCAAGTGCTTGAGCGGTTCGGCATACAACGCGCACACGCGTCCTACCAATTGCAGCAACAATCCCTTGAGCATCTCGCGAGTACCAAACTGGCGGTTTTCATCCAGGGCGCGCATCTGTTCGATCAAGCCACAGACGATGCCGAAGTCCTCATCGCCGAGGATGAAATCCAGATGTTCCTGGAAGCGGAACGGTGACAACTCGGGCGCCAGCAGGATCGAGACCTCTTCCAGATCCATCGGGTCGCACTGCAAATGCGGCAGCAGGAAGGTCTGGGAGAAATTGATCACAATGAAGTTGCTGTCTGCCGGATGGGGAATCACATGCACTCGATGCGGCAGGATGAAAGCCAGCGCATTGCGCGGAAACGGCCGTTCGGCATTGCCGATGTGCTGCACAGTGTCGCCACCCAGGTTGACCTGGATCTGGAAATACTCATGGCGGTGGGGGCTGGTTTCTGCGCGACGACCTTTTTTGTCGCGGATGTAAAAGTCGGTCAACTCGCTGCGTTGCTGCATGACGTAAGTGGGGACTCGACTGGGTGATGACATTGCCAGGCTCCTCGACAGGTACAGGATCGGGGTGATTGTGCAGGCGGACCGACGCGGCTTCAACATGTCATCTGATGACAGCCGGGTGTGACGCATTATTTTCACCTGCGTTGGCGATTTTCTCTGTCCAAAAAAATCGTGCGCACCATAAAATAATTAATCCTTAAAAAACAATGAATTATCGAATAAATACAGAGTTTTTAGCGGAACAGGTTGATGCGTTTTTTCTTGGACTCCTGCATTCAAGGCCTTTTCATAAAGAAAAAACGATCTAACGCACGCGTTGATTTTGGGATGTTGTACGACCACTGTAATCACCCATGCAGCCCGAACCTTCCAAAAACAATCAAAAGGTGCGCACCCCATGAACCTGCTTTTTTGCCATATCCCCCCTCCCCCGATCCGGCCCGTGCGAAGGCATCTCTGAGCGCCTGACAGCGGCTGTCCGCGCCTCCCATTAATGCAGCGATTGCTCTGCCCCGGTACTGGGGGCATCGGCTTCGGCTGCGCGCGAACTTCACGATTCACCTGACAATAAAAAGGTCTACCCATGTCGAACTCGCACCTCTCCCCGTCCACCGCGCCGTCGGTGAGTGCCGGCGTACGGGACGCCGTCCTGCCCCAGCGGCTGCCGACCCGGCGTCGCTGGTTCATGCTGTCGTTGCTGCTGATTGCAACCATCATCAATTACATCGACCGCGTGAACATCTCGATTGCGGCACCCTTCATGGCCAAGGACCTGGGCCTGGACAAGATCGAAATGGGCCTGATTTTCTCCGCGTTTGCCTGGACTTATGCCCTCGCCCTGGTGCCTGCAGGCTTTGTGGCCGACCGCTTCGGCTCCCGGCTCACCTACGGCGTGTCGCTGATCAGTTGGTCAACCGTGACCGTATGCCAGGGCTTCGCCACAGGGTTTGCATCGTTATTCGGCTTGCGCCTGGCCGTCGGTGCCATGGAAGCACCGGCGTTTCCGGCCAACAGCCGCGCAGTGACGGTGTGGTTCCCGGCCCGCGAACGCGGCATGGCCAGCAGCATCTATGTGTGCGGCCAGTACCTGGGCACGGCCCTGTTTACCGGCGTGCTGCTATGGCTGGCCACCACTTATGACTGGCGCCATGTGTTCTACAGCACAGGGTTGCTCGGCATCGTGTTCGGCGTGGCCTGGCTGTACCTGTACCGCGACCCGTTGAGCTGCAAGCGCGTCAGCCAGGAAGAATTGAAGTACATCGAAGGCGGCGGTGGACTGGTCAAGAGCAGCCAGGAGCGCACCCGCTTCAATTGGCGGCAGATCACCGAGCTGTTCGGCTACCGGCAGATATGGGCCATTTGCATCGGCAAGTTCGCCAGTACCTCGGCGCTGTACTTCTTCCTGACCTGGTTCCCGACGTACCTGATCGAAGAGCGCAAGCTGACCATGATCAAGGCCGGGATCTTCGCGGTGCTGCCGTTCGTGGGCGCTACCGTCGGCATTCTATTGGCCGGCATCGTTTCCGACTTGCTGATACGCCGTGGTTACTCAATGTCCTTCGCGCGCAAGTTGCCCCTGGTGGTCGGCTCGATGCTGGGCATGTCGATTGTGCTGGTCAATTTCACCGACTCGAACGTGATCTGCATCGCGGTACTGACCATTGCCTTCTTTGCCCAGGGCATCGCGTCGTCGTCGTGGGCCGCCGTATCGGAAGTGGCACCGAAAGAGCTGATCGGCCTGACCGGTGGGATCACCAGCCTGGCCGCCAATATCGGCGGGATCGTCACCCCGATCGTGATCGGCGGCATCGTTCACGCGACAGGCTCGTTTGCCTACGCGTTCTGGTTTATCGGCGGTGTCGCGCTGATTGGCACCTTGTCTTACTCGTTGTTGCTCGGCCGCTTGTACCGCATCGAACTCAAGGCGCGCTGAGTCAACAACATGTTTTTCTCCAACACCAGGCCGCAATCGTCCAACTTCACCCATGAATGCCGCCGTAGGCTGCGGCTTCCAACAGGACACTGATAAAAATGACCATGACCGAGTATGTGTTTACCCCCGATCTGCCCGTGACCTTGCCGGTTGCCGGCAGCCTGCAGCGCTTTCCCGTCGGCCGGGTATTTTGCGTCGGCCGCAACTACCCGTGGCCGGATACCCAAGGCCAGTCCCGCCAGCCGCCGGTGTTCTTCATGAAGCCCGCGAGCAGCGTGGTGGACGCGACCGGTGAAGTGACGTTCCCGCCGTTGACCGAAGAGTTTGCCCACGAAATCGAATTGGTCGTGGCCATCGGTGAGGGTGGCGCTCATATTCCTGAGAGCCAGGCGCTGGCCTATGTGTGGGGCTATGCCGCCGGCCTGGACCTGACCCGCCGCGATGTGCAGCGCGCAGCCAAAAGCCAGGGCCTGCCCTGGGAAGGCGCCAAGGTGTTCGACGGCGCCGCGCCCATGACCGCCATTGTGCCGGTAACTCACGCCGGGCACCCGAGCGGCGAGTTGTGGCTCAACGTCAATGGCCAGGAGCGCCAGCGTGACAGCCTCGACAGCCAGATCTGGTCGGTCAGCGAGATCATCAGCCGGATCTCCCAGTCGGTATCGCTGCGGGCCGGTGACCTGATCATGACCGGCAGCCCGGCGGGCGTGGATGTGCTGCAACCGGGCGATCTCATCAACGCCGGGATCGACGGCATCGGCCAACTCGAAATGCGCGTCGGCCAGCGCGCTTGAACCCGGCACACCTACCCGTGAATGGAAAAAGGAGATAACACCATGTCGAATCTTTTGAAGGTGGCCCTGGTCACCGGCGCCGGCAGCGGAATCGGCCGCGCCGTGGCCCTGGGCTTGATGGCGGACGGTTTCACCCTGGTACTGGCCGGGCGCCGGCCGGAGCCGTTGCAGGCCTTGGCCGAGTTGGCGGCCAGCGAGGGCCACGAAGCCTTGGCCGTCCCCACTGATGTGCGCGACCCGGCCAGTGTCGACGCGCTGTTTGCAACCATTGCCGAGGTGTACGGACGTCTCGATGTGGTGTTCAACAACGCCGGGGTCAACGCCCCTGCCGTGCCGTTGGATGAACTGACGTTCGAGCAGTGGCGCAACGTGATCGATACCAACCTCAACGGGGTTTTCCTCTGCGCCCGTGGTGCCTTCGGGCAGATGCGCCGTCAACAGCCTCAGGGTGGACGCATCATCAATAACGGCTCGATTTCGGCGCATACCCCACGGCCTTTCAGCAGCGCCTACACCGCCAGCAAACATGCGGTGTTGGGGCTGACCAAATCCCTGGCCCTGGACGGGCGCGAATTCAACATTGCCTGCAGCCAGATCGACATCGGTAACGCCTTGACCGACATGTCGGTGCGCATGACCAAAGGCGTACGCCAGGCCAACGGCACCATCGCCGTGGAGCCGATGGTCGACGTCAAGCACGTGGCCGATGCCGTGCGCTACATCGCCGCGCTGCCCCTGGAAGCGAACGTCCTGAACATGACCGTCATGGCCAGCGCCATGCCGTTTGCCGGTCGCGGTTAAACCGGCCTTTTTATTCCGTGACACGAGGTTCCCAATGAAACCAGAAATCTTGCAGCTCAGCCCGATCCTGATCCCTGAAATCAACGCGCGGCTCGATGAGCTGTTTACCGTCAGACGTTACTTCCAGCAGGCCGACAAGCAGGCTTATTTACAGGAGCACGGGGCGAACATTCGCGGGGTGATCACCGGCGGGCATACCGGCATCAGCCAGGCGCTGATGGCGCAACTGCCGAGATTGGAAGTGGTGGCGGTCAATGGCGTGGGGACCGATGCGGTGGACCTGGCGTATGCCCGGGATCGCGGGATCCGCGTGACCGCAACGATCGGCGCGCTGACCGAGGACGTCGCCGACCTGGCCATCGGCTTGCTGATCGCCGTGTGCCGCGGGCTGTGCAGCAGTGATCGCTATGTGCGTTCGGGCCAGTGGCCACAGAGTCCGACACCGCTGGCGCCCTTGCCGTTGGCGCGCCAAGTGTCCGGCATGCGCATCGGCATCGTCGGCATGGGTCGAGTCGGGCGGGCAGTCGCCACCCGAGCGGCGGCCTT
>Ga0247813_10001344_pt1 | contig 18902 bp, 24 predicted proteins | sample UWRJL169409C1_FD_180719 | JGI IMG/M metagenome (GOLD analysis project Ga0247813, IMG submission 180719) | Plant litter microbial communities from Arlington Agricultural Research Station in Wisconsin, United States - UWRJ-L169-409C-1 | ecosystem: Environmental > Terrestrial > Plant litter >... | reverse complement strand
ATCAACGCTTTCAGGAGATTGACCGCGCTTGAGGAAGAGAACAAGAGGCTGCGGGAATTCGTTGTCCAATTTGTGGATCTTCTGGAATCAGGCGGAGATGGGATTTCAGGCATGGCCACCCTAGATGGAAGAATAAAATTCTATGACAAAGCATATCCCCTTCGTGGTAAAGCTTTGAAATATTTAGAGTCAATCAGCCCCGAAGCGGAGGAGGTGGAAGGGTGAGAGAACTAACCTCTAAAGAAAATAAGTGGCTGGACGAACTCCAAGAAGTCTTCAGCCGTTGCCCGGACACTTTGGACTTCGTAACTATTGGCGACCCGGATCTCACCGTTGTTTGCAGAAAAGAATGCGCGGTAACAGAATTTGATGGGATGGGAGTGCCTGAAAACCTGCCACTCCGATACATTTCTACCGGCGGTCATATCCATTCCACCACCGGCTAATCCTCCTCCCCGGCTCCCCCCGCCACGGCTCGCAATCGAAAGGTTGCGGGCCTTTGGGGTGAAGAGATTACACTTATGAAAGCAACAGGATACATCATCGCAACGCTGGCAATCATCGCCTCTCCCATTCTAAACGGCTGGGTCCTTTCCAAAATATGGGTTTGGTTTGTCGCCAACAAGTTCGGACTTCCGATCCTCAGTATCCCGGAGGCCATCGGAATCACCATCATCGCCGCGATGCTAACCCATCAGTTCCGGCCAGCGATCCAAGAAGACAAGCGGCCATTGCGAGAAAGGACAATTGAGGCTTTTTCGCGTGCGATCTTTGGCCCGCTAATCACTCTAGGAGTCGCATCCATCGTCGGCAACTTCCTGTAACCCCCACCCCACCACTGATAATATGACAACTGAAAATACACAGCGACCCCGAAACAAGAAGCGAGGCGAAGCTATCCTCCGCGCTTCCGATCAAAGAAAGTCAGAAGTCACGGCAAAGATTCGGATCGTTCCCGTAACCGAATATGTTGGCGAATACGTTGCGGGCGATGATGGAAATATTTATTCGGCGCGCACGTGGAGAAAACTGGCGGGAGGGGTTAAATCAAATTACTTAGGAGTGACTCTCTGCATTGACGGTCGGCAGCGTCAGCATCTTGTTCATCGGGTGGTGGCCGAAGCATTCCACGGCCCTGCATATGGCAGACAGGTAAATCACAAAAATGGAGACAAGCTCGATAACCGACCATCAAATTTGGAGTGGGTAACCCGAAGCGAAAACCAGATCCATGCTGCCAACACAGGTTTGAAACCGACCGGAGAAAAGTCGCACTTAGCGAAGCTCAACGAATCCCAAGTAAAAGAAATCCGTGTCCTCCTTTCTGAGGGTATTTCTCAGACTGAAATCGGCAGACGATACGGCGTCTCACAAACCGCTATTTCAAAAATAAAAATGCTCCGTAAATGGAAACAACTTTCCCAATAACATGAATACCGAACACATCATCACCGCATCCGAAGAAACCCAAGCGTTTGAACTCTCACAGAGACAGGCGAAGCTTCTTTCAACCAGCACCCTTGTCCCGAAGGAGTTCCAGAACAACATGGCCAATTGTGCCATCGGACTGAATATCGCAAAGCGGCTGGGAGCTGACCCGTTCATGGTCCTCCAGAACATCGACATCATCCACGGACGCCCATCCTTCCGAGCATCGTTCCTGATCGCTATGGTGAACGCGTCTGGAAGGTTCACGCCTCTACAATTCAAGCTCACTGGAGAAGGTCAGACGCGGGCGTGTGTCGCCTACGCAACCAACAAGGAGACAAGCGAAGTTGTGGAAGGCCCGGAGATCACAATGGCTATGGCCAAGGCCGAAGGTTGGTCCACAAAGGCCGGGAGCAAGTGGCTGACAATGCCCGAGCTAATGCTTCGTTATCGCTCTGCCGCATTCTTTGCCCGGATCTACGCGCCTGACATCACACTCGGCATGCAGACGAGCGAGGAGCAGTCAGAGATCGCACCGGAACCACGCTATGCCCAAGGCCGAGTGGTGACGGATAAGAACCCCTACGAAGACACCCCCGAAGCCCTGCCTGAGCCTACTCCAGAGCCGACACAAGAAATCCCAGCGGAGGGAAAGGTCACATGGTAATTCACGATTGCGAGCAACGTTCGATAGAGTGGTTCAACGCTAGACGTGGAGTCTTCACCGCATCCGAGTTTGAGGAATGGTGCGTCGATCCGGTAAAGGTGACGCTGACTGTTGACGACATAAAAGGCCTGCTTTTTGGATTAAAGATCCACTTCAAAGCGTCCATGAAGCGAGACGAGCTACTTGCTCTCCTACCCTCTCTAGAGCCTTACAAGCGGCTCTCAACCGCAGCAAGGAACGGCATCATCCGCAATATCAACTCAGCCCGTGAAAAGGACGCTTGGGAGATCGAGCTAGACACCCAGACCGAGAGCAAACTTGCCCGTAACATTCCGATTCAACGCGGGATCTCTCTGGAGCCGGAAGCTCGGGCATGGTATGAGGGCAAGCTGGGCGTCTCGGTTGTGGAAAAGGGGTTCATCACCCACGATTCAGGCGGATTCGGATGCAGCCCGGACGGGTTGATCTACGCGCTTGGAGTCCCTTGGATGGGAGTTGAAATCAAATGTCCGATGCCAGAGACTCATATCCGCTGGCTCCTTGACGGAGGATTACCAGACGATCACCGCTTGCAGGTTCACGGATCAATGGCAGTCACCGGATTGAAGCGATGGGATTTTTTGAGCTACTGTCCCGGCGAGGCCCCGCTTCTAGTGTCGGTTTTACGTGATGATTTTACGGACAAGCTGGAAGCCGGATTGATCGAGGTGGTGAAGCAAAAGGCCATCATCAAGAAGCAACTCCGCGACCTCTGGCAGGCCGCTTACGGAAAGGCGGACGAGTGAACACGAACCGATTCAAGTTCGCGACAGTTTACGGTGTGGAGGGCTTTGAGTTCGCCATCGTGGCAAGGACTATGAAGGACCTAGAAATCGCATGGCACAAAGCGGTCGGCGAAATCATCCCGTTCGATCCGGCCAAAGTGAGTAAAATCGTTATCAAGAAATCAGCAAAATGAACCAAAATAAAACAGTCATCGGAATTGATCCGGGAGCAATCGGAGGAATCTCGTGGATCACGAACGGTAAGGCATGCGCTGAAAAGATGCCCGACACATTGACAGATCTATGCGATCTAATTGAGTCCATCAGGGATAACGGAAATGATTGCAGTCTGGATGGCTGTGTTGCCTACCTAGAACAAGTCCATTCCAGCCCTCAGATGGGCGTTAAAAGCGCGTTCACCTTCGGGAATGGGTTCGGACACCTAGAAATGGCTCTGACGGCTCTAAAAGTGCCTTTCGTGCGAGTGCGGCCGCAGGTATGGCAGAAGGCCATGAGCTGCATGACAGGAGGAAAGAAGAGCGTCTCCAAGCGTCGAGCGCAGGAGCTATTCCCGGAAATCAAGATCACCCATGCGATTGCCGATTCGCTGTTGATCGCTCGCTATGGGACGACGCTATGAAAGCCGCAAAGATCACCCTGATCGTCTTCTTCTACGCCGTCCTCATCTGGTGGATTCACAACGGGATGAATATGCTATGAATGGACGAACTGAAAGCCGCACGCATCCCGAGCGATCAGGCGTGAAAGAACGAGGATTCGGATTCTTTTACGACGTGGAAATAGCCTGCCATAACTGGCTGCTAAAGCACGATTCCAAGTTCATTGAAAACTCAGAACGCGAGAAACTAAAACGGGAATCAAGTTATCAAGGATTCCTTGACGACTCGGACGATCCAGCGTAATCCTTCCACGCACCCTTCGCACGGTGCTCGCCGATTGGAACCGGCCAGAGAACAAAAATCACATGCCATCATTATTAAACATCCTTCTGACAGCCTGTTCGCCGCTCCATTTTTGGCGGGTTCCAACGGGCAGGCTCTCAGAGGGATTTTTTGTGCCTAAATTATGACGCGAGAACGCAAGCAAAGGATCTCCCAGAGGTTTGAGGAGCTTCTTGATAAATACGTTCATGGGAATGCCACGGCTCTAGAGATCGCAAAAATGGAGCGGTGGGGACACCTCCGAACATCTGGACTCTTCAAAAGACAGTGCTCATGCAGCAACCCCCGGACGGATTATGAATTCCGAAATACCATGAAGAACTTCGGGAAACTGATCCATGCAGCCGAGGCGACAATCGAATCCATGACAAAATGAGTGCAATAATCAACTGCTTCCCCCGCCCACCTGTCCCCACCTCTGAGGAATACCGGAGATATCGAGAATATTTAAAATCTCCCGCATGGAAGTGCAAGCGTGATGCGGTTTTCCAGAGAGAGAATGGAATCTGCCAAGGTTGCTTGGAAGAACCAATCGAGCACGTTCACCACCTGACATACTGGCATCTTTTCGATGAATTACTTTTCGAGCTAATCGGCATGTGTGAAAGCTGCCACCGGAAATCACATTGGCTCAATCCACTAGATCCGGGGGTGGAAATTGAATATTGAACCGCCTCCAACAACGGGCATTAACTTATGGTGTATTGCATCCGCTCGTAAATGCCAGATTGCCGGTATCTCAGCCGGTGAAGCGGAACAGCGGATCATGGCCTTCCAAGGACAGACGCGCCGTCCTCTCAAATCAAGCGAGGTCAGAAGAGCCGTAGAACGGGCATACAACACCACGCTTGCACCTGATCCTAATTTCCAAAAGAAGGAGAAAGAGAAGTGGATTCCCCGCAAGACCAACAACGCGTTCCGGCCATCTCGCCGAACGATTACAGAAGCTGACATCTGGGATCTTTCCCCGACACGAATTGATGACGGGATCACTCAGCGGATGGTTCTGGAATGGCTTTTCCCGGACCCGGAAGGATTGATTTGCGTGGGTAAATCTGCCTTTGAATTCCACACAGCAAGACTGAGCAAGTTCAAAGACCTCACCCAATGCCAATTCATCGTTCCTTGCTACATGAGCAGCAGGACCGGGAAAACGCAGGACGGCAAGGATTCCATGCATTGCCTCGATAATTGCGGGCCTCGGCGGTTTTTCGTTTGTGACTTCGATGAACCAAAGAGCCATCAGCACCCCTCAATCATCTGGCACCTGAAAGATTTGTTCCATCTTGTCATGGTCATCTCAAGCGGCGGCAAGTCGATGCATGCGTGGTTTTGGGTAGATCCAACGCAGGAAGATGATTTCTGGAAGATTGCCGTGCCGATGGGGGCCGATCCTGCCTTGATGCGGAATCGCTCTTCATTTGTGAGGATCCCGATGGGAACCAGAGATAACGGAAACACCCAACGACTGTTTTATTTTAACCAACCACCAACAATTTAAGGCCATGGCAGGAGACTGGATCAAGATGCAAAAGAGCCTCCCAAGAGACTCAAGAGTTGTCCGCATTTCGTCCGCATTGAATGCGGACAGAAACCGGACAGTTGGCGGACTTTTTTCCGCATGGTGTCTTTTCGATGAGCAGACAGAAGATGGAATTTTGAGTGGTTACACACCGGCCATTCTTGACGAGGTAGTCAACTTCCCCGGACTGGCCATGGCTATGCAGTCAGTGGGTTGGCTTGAGGTTGGCGACGGATTCCTTGCAGTTCCTAGGTTTGACGAGCATAACGGGAAAACCGCCAAGCGTAGAGCACAAGAAAATGTCCGCAAAGTGTCCGCACGCGATGCGGACAAAAATCCGCAATCCATGCAGACGTTTTGCGCACCAGAGAAGAGAAGAGAAGAGAAGATTAAAAAGAGTATGAAGAAGCCATCGATGGAAGAGGTGGCCAACTTCTGCGAGTCGATCGAACTCCCCCGATCAGATGGTGAATCAACATTTTGGAAGTGGGAAGCCAATGGCTGGATGAATGGTCAGAATCCAATCAAGAATTGGAAGGCCACAATCCGGCAATGGAAATCAAGCCGCTGGCTTCCGAGTCAAAAGGCCAATGCTCCGCAAAACGGGATTCGGCCCGTGCTCGAACTATTTTCCAAAACAACAAACGGAACACGATCACTTCATGACTGATGAAAATATTGAATGGCCACATGCGCCAGAGGCAGAGGCAGCAATCCTTTGCTGTATCATCGACAATCCGAAGACGTTTGTTGGCAAAGCTTGGGACTCTCAGATTTCTGCCGAATACTTCCACGGGAAAGCGAAAGCCCAAGTTTGGAAGCTTGTCACCCAGAGAGCACTTGCTGGAAAAGGCATAGATCCGGTGTCACTCCGGGAAGCTATCAACAACGATAAGCCGGAAGGGCTGGCCATTCTCGATCTTCATGAAATCTTGCAGGCCGAATATGACCCGGCTTCATGGCTTGGCTACGTCGAAACCATCCGGGATCGGTATGCGCGACGAATCAGCATCGAAGCAGGGAAATCGATCCACGACGGCAACACGGATGGAGCAACAGCAATTAGCGTGCTCAGGAAGGCCGCTGAGACCGCAGCCAACGCCTTGCAAGGCTCTTCCTTGGTGATGGACGCGGAAACCTCCGTCAAATCGTTTGTGGACTCATTTAAGGACCGTTACCAGAACGGAAGGATTCCCGGACTCTCAACCGGAATCGACCAGATCGATGCAATCACGGGCGGCTTGAGAAAGGGTGAGCTTTTCGTGGTAGGAGCAAAAACAAGCGGAGGAAAGTCCGTTCTCATGCTTCAAATCGTCGATAACGCCATCCGTGCCGGGAAAAGGGTTGCGGTATTCTCTCTCGAAATGGGAGTGGATGAGGTTATCGGGAGACTCTTGGCCTGCGGCGAAAGAATCCACATCGGCCACATCCTCAATCCAAGGGATCTTTGCCGCCCAGACATTCAGAAGATTGAAGCTGCATCGGAAGCGATGAAAAAGACGGGATTGATGGTCTGTGATGCCGGTGACATGACTATCGAAGCCATTTCGGGTCATTGTCAAAGGCTGGCCGACACAGGAGGACTTGATTTGATCGTGATTGATTACCTCCAGATGGTTACTTCTCCGAGAGTGAAGGGTCAGAACCGGGAGCAAGAGGTAGCCGCTATCTCGAAAGCCTGCAAACAGCTTGCAAAACGGATCAAATGCCCTGTGATAACCGCCACTCAGCTTAACGAACAGGGACAGGCTAGAGAGTCCCGAGCGATTGAAAACGATGCTGATACCGTGCTCTTGATCCAATCAAAACAGGATGGCGACAAGGTGCAGTCGGTCATTCAAGTTTGGAAGTGCCGCAATGGCAAGAGAGGCGATGAAATCCGGGTTTCACTTCACGGAGAGCACCAAAGATTTATTTTCCTGTAACCCCCACCCAACCAGAAATAACACAATGAACACTGTAAAATACAAGCAACCAGACCCAAACTTTATGGGAACACTTTTAACCGATCCTTCAACCGGTAAGGTTTACCTGTTGGGAGGATCGGGAGAAGGCCAATACATCTGCGTCTCGCTTCATGACGGATGCTCATGGAATGGACTTCGGCCAAGTGCTGAAGAAGCAATGGAAGGCCTTGTGATTATCCACACCTCCGCAGAAATCACCATCAAACCGATTCAATGAAAACAGCCATCTACGTTGAAGACGGACGCTCGCAAGTTGTCTTAACTCCAGAAAACGACTTCGATAAGGTCGCTCTGAAAGCCATCCAAGGGCCTGTGACGTGCAAGATCGTATCAGGAACCTTTTACGCGTGCCAAGGCGGCTTCACAAAGCTGCGGGACGACGGGCCGAACTCGTCAATCATCATCGTCATGGAGTCGCTGCCAGATCCGGGCAAGCAACCGCCAGCATTCCCACAAGGACATCCGTTTTACCAACCACAACACATCGAAGGAACACCAGCATGAACCAAACACTAGACACACTCACAGGCCTCACCATCGAATGGGGTGTAAACAAGCAGATCATCGGGCCTCAAGGAAAAGGAACGTCAGTAGGACAAGCCATTAAAATGATGGAGGAAGCGACCGAGACTCAAGAGGCCGCCAACATGCTCAAATATCTACTGGATGCCGGATTCCCCGAAGATGATCCCGAGGTGGAACATGAGCTTCACGAACTCAAAGACGGCATAGGAGACACATTCGTAACCCTCGTCCTACTCGCCAATATGCACGGCTGGACCATCCAAGAATGCGTGCAGACGGCTTACGATGTGATCTCGAAACGCACCGGCAAGATGGTTGACGGGATCTTCGTTAAGGACGGAAAGGAGAACGCATGAAAATCGACCCGAACGAACCGATCTGCATTTGCGAAGAAGCTGGATACCTTCCTCATCACCCCAAATGCCCAAGCCATACAAGGACGAAGCCACCAATTCAAACCTGCGCAGGCCTCACGATCCGCGCTGAGATCGCTAGCAGGTGCTTGCAGGGGATTCTAAGCAAAGGCCACGATTTTGCTTGGGCTTACGAAGAGTCCGCTCAGCTTTCAATTAAATTCGCAGACGCTCTCATCTCTGAACTCAACAAGGAATGAAACTCATCATTGCAGGTGGCAGAGACTACCATTTAACCAGCGAGGATTACGGTCTTCTTGATCGTATCCACGAAGCTCAACCTATTACCCGAGTAGTCAGCGGATCAGCCAAGGGCGCAGACGAGTGCGGAGAGAAATGGGCAAAAATCAAAGGAATTCCAGTCTCGGGATTCATCGCTGACTGGAAGCAACATGGCAAGAAAGCTGGCCCGATGCGTAACCGGCGAATGGCTGAGTATGCAGACGCGCTTGCGGCCTTCCCCGGTGGCAGAGGAACCGCCAACATGATCGAAGAAGCCCGCGCTAGGAACCTCCAAATATTCGACTTAACAAACACAGAACCACAATAAAACTAATGTCTGAACAATACCAAATAGCAGGGAAAATTATCGTAATCGACGAAACCCAAACCTTCCCGAGCGGATTCATGAAACGTGAGTTCGTCGTCACCACCGCCCACGACAAGTATTCTCAGGATATCAAGTTTGAGGTCTCAAAGGACAAATGCTCAACACTCGACTCACTGAAAGTCGGTCAAGATGTGCAGGTGCACTTCAACATCCGAGGAAACGAGCACAACGGGCGTTACTACATCAACCTCCAAGCTTGGAAGATCGATGCTGAATCCAGAGATCCCAACCAGAACGGTGCCAGACCTCCAGAAGGCGCACGTTCACCGGAGTATGGGAAGAAGGAGCAGCCACGAGACAACGGAGGCGCACAACCGGATGACGAAGATATTCCGTTTGCCCGCTTCGAACCGCCATTCTGATCAGCCACACGCATTCAACATCAACAACAGTCAGCCTCGCCTCACACGCGGGGCTTTCTTGTGCTCTCATAGCAGCAGGACAGCGCAGGAGCGATCGTAGCAATCAACCGGCTATCGGACACGCTCAGGGCATTCTCACGGGCATTCTCACGGGCATTCTCACGGGCATTCTCACGGGCTTATCGCATCACGTCGAGGCGACGTCTCCACGTATAATAGCAATCTCCTCTTAAAGGATACACAGACAACCACCCGATAGATCAAGGCCCAAATAAAGCCATCGTAGGATTAGGCAAGGATTTGGGGCATTTTTGGGCATTTATCCTCAAGATTGATAGGATTAGGCAAGTCCTCCAAAGCTGAGTTAGGCGGCGGAATCGGTAGCGGTAAAAGAACTTTTCCTTTCAACGTGCGCGACCGATGGCCGATGAATGCTTTGTGAATACATCGAGAGCCTTATTGAGACAGCCCTTATTGAGACTAGCCTCTCGCTAACAGTGGATCGTAGCAAATCCCTCATATTCAACATGAACAAACGTTTAATCTAGTCGGCATTAACACAGTTGGAACCCATCCAAGGCACGTGATGTTGTGAAAAGATTACATTGTAATCACCATCCTAGGGGGGAGGGGGTTGCGACCCGCCGTCCAAAAATTCCTTCAACCCATATAGCTCTCCTCTAAAAAATAGCCAAGTGGGCGAACCCTGAAACCGCCATGCATATCGGCAAAAGAAATCGAATTTATTCATATAGTGCCTAGGTTGAACGCCATTCATCATGGAAAGCATTGTTGTATTGTTGAACCCGAAATGAATGCTGGCAGCCCGTGATGATTCGAATTGAGTGATGACGGCGGATTGCTCTCTCCAGTGCCACGCGAGGAATTCGACCGGCTTTGACTTCGGGTTCTTTGCTCCGCACTTGGCGAGGGACATCTTTTCTCGGGTCTCTTTTGAGACCACCGCTCCTTTTCGCGCCTTAAGGAAGGCTGTCATTTTTTCCCGATATTCCGGATTCTTCCATTTATTGGTGAACCACTCGGTATTATTGGGGCCTAGTGCGTTGGGCGATCTATTGCAACAGCCAGTGGTTCCAAACAATAGGTTCAGGTATTCTTGTTCAGCGGCCCGCAGATTCTTTCGAACCTCATCAGGGTCTCCATCATCTATTTTTTGAAGATGGCAGCATCGGATTTCCCCAAACTTTACAAAAGCCGCCTGTAACATTGGGTTGGGATGAATTCCTTTTTTTAGTCTCCAGAGATGATCTCTTTTCCGCGACTCCATGTTCGATGTTGATCCGACATAAAACACATCGCCGCACTCGATTTTGTAAACACGTGGTTGCATTGTGATTTTGTGTAAGCCTTCCCATTGATCGGGTCAACTTTTAATTCCACCCTTGACACTCCCGTCAAATCCCCCGATAACCCGCGCATGAGAGGCGATAGCTACCAGTTGCAAGGCCAGCAAGGCGGGATCGTTCTGACGGCTGGTCAGAGTGCGCCGGGACCGTTCCGATGGATTCTTGTTGTGAACGATGCGATCCTTGCCGGGTTTGGAGGAAATCTTCGTCAAGATAGCGGGATGCAATCATCCGTGACGTTGCCAGCTGGGTTTGGTTTCGGAGGTGTGATTATCGACCTTGAGATCACATCCGGCATCGTGATTGCTTACGATTTGTAATCCATGCCGCGCTATCGATCAAACGGAGGGCTAGATGACGCCGTTGTTGACGATGGCGACATTGGCTTTCTGGGGATCAACTTGCGGAATCCGATTTGGCAGTTGGAGCCGGGGATATTGTCATTGTCTGAGAATGGGAGGATCGATGGTGAATGGACGCCGAGACGCGGGATGGAGGTTGTGTCCGAGGGGTCTCTTGCGCAAGGGAATGCGTTGCGGCTAAGGTTTTGGCTAATCGACCGTTCTGGAGGAGCAGCCGTTGCAGCCGCTTCACGGGTTGATGAGGTTGTGACCCTGACTGTCACTGGCCATGGATTGCCGACGAATGGAATGGCTCAGGCGATTGTTGATCCGAGCGGTTCACTCAACCGGATCCTCTACACGGCGGTTACGGCAGGAGATGTCGGCAACGCAATTTCGATTGTGTATCTGGCCGCTGTGACCGGAGCGGCATTCATGACGATCGACGTTAATGAGAACGAGATCCGCGTGACACCTGCGGAAAAATCAACGGTGACAGTTTCAGGTTCATTGACGGCAAGCGACGGAGTAACCTCGATTACATTTCCGCAGCTTTTCGGAAGCCCGTTCAATCCGGGAAACTGGAATCGCCAAACCGGAGGAGACTTCGGGGTTTCTGGAGGTCCCGGACTTTGGACTCTGACCTATTACAATTTCACGACTCTCAAAACGGCGGCATGGAGTTCTACGGACTTGGTGTCAACTCCCGACTTGGTAACCACTTGGACACCTCAAAGCCTTGAGACTGGAACTCCCGTTTTAACGCTTTCCGCCACGGTTGCTGACAACGTGATCGATATGATCAATGTTGACCCGATTGCATCCACTCTGGTTACAGCCGCGAATGATGGCCCCGGAACTGGAGCAATTGCACCGATCGGCCCGATTTTTTTGTCAGGTGGTTCGGAGGGGGCCGCTTACCTCATTCTGGAAGGGGTAGGCGGTTTCACCGAAGATCCGAATGGCTCATGGATGATGACGCCGACAGACCCAGATACTCTCACGTTTTCAATTCCGAATGCGTCCGGATCGGAAACCTACACCGGACTAGGGCCTGCCGTGGTTCTCGCCCGGCTAGACGATACCGCCACGACCAACGTTTTAGGTTCGTGCCTGTTCTCTGACCCATCGAGCAACAATGACGAATCGATCTTCATGGCTTTTGGAAGTCTGGTCCGGCAGGTATCGCTTTCCGATGGGACGGTAACGACGATCGGCCTTCCCGGATCGGAGACTCTGGATGCAGAGGTGAACATGATTCAGGCCATGGAGAAGGTCTTTATTTTCCGTGCCGGGGAAGCCGCGATGCAATGGCAGAAGGGCGACACGGATTTTTCATTGGTTCCATTTGGCACGTTCACCCAACCGCAGGTTTTCGATGTTACCGGAACGTTCGTGGACGTGGTTGATGGGCTATGCACGATCACGGGATTGACCAACAACACGGTTGCGACCGGCGACACCGTTTTCATCTACACGACGGATAACGCGAAGTTCCTGCCATTCATCGGTGAGAAGTATTTCGTGACGTTCGCGGACGCAACCTCGTTCCGGTTCTACATTTCGGTTGCGAATCTATCGACCATTGGCGCGAATACGCTGAGCATTGGCAAGCAAGTCTCGGTTGGTGGTGGTTACATCTTCCAGCCAGCTTTTCCGTGGGCGATCTACTTCCAGCGTCGTTTGTGGGGTCCTTACTGGTATGACTGGAGCACCGTTCCGACGCCGGATGCGTTTGTTTCTCGGGATATCCGGGACGAACTGGTCGCATCGGACATCCTCGATGCCGACACCTACGACACGATCGAGAACCAATTTCGGATCACTCCGGGAGTTGCTGATTACATCGTTGCGCTGCATACATTTTCCGAGGACAAGCTAATTGTCCTCAACCGGAATTCGATTCACCAGATCAAAGGCACTCAAGGAAGCCTTTTGGACACCGAAGTCACCGAGTTGACGCGGGAAATCGGCTGTCTCGCCCGCAAGTCGGTCGTCACCCAAGGCAATGCCATCTTCTTTCTGTCCGACAATGGCGTTTATGTTCTGGAATTCCTGAACGATTACAATTTGCGCGGGATGGAAGAGCCGCTTTCCAAGAAAATCCAACCGTATATCGATCGGATTTCCCAAGAACTGGCCCCTGAATCGGTCGGGATCTACTTCAACAACCGCTATTGGCTGGCCGTGCCATTGGATTCAACGCCAAAAGAAGGAGACGCCATCGGCAACAACTCGGTTTTGGTCTTCAACCTGCTAAATCGCGAGTGGGAAAGCGTCGATACGTTCGGAGACGAGAATTTCCTTATCACCAATTTCATTATTGGAAGCTCTGGAGCGAGAAACGACCTTTATGCGGTTACGGATTCGGGAGGAATTCACGCGATGGACAAATTGGACGAGGATTTCGACCGGATTGCGACCAATCCCGAGGTTGGTGCGTCGGATTTCCCGATTGCATCCATCTTGAGGACCCGAGGATTCCTGAATTCGACGGGAGAACGGAAACGGTTCATGGATTTGGCGATTCAAATGCAATCCGGCAACTCACAGACAGATATCGGCATCACATTCGCCACCGATGACCCCGATAACAACGGCGAGGAGATCCTTGCCAGTTCCACAATGTCAGGACCGCTGGAAGAGCAAGAAAACGCTGACGTTCGTACCCGAATTGGAGGCTTGCGCGGATTCAACGGAATGGCTACCATCCGGCGAGTCTTGGGAAGGCCGTCGATTCGTGGAGTCCGTGTATCGGCAACCACCGCAGCAAGAGCCAACCTAACGCAGAAGTAAAATGGGCGTAATCAATACCACTCAAAGTTTTTCGGACGGGGATCAAGTCACCAGCGGCAAGCTGAATGACATCACTCTGGCCTCGACGTTCACGAATGACGCCGTTTTTAACGCGACGTTGAAGGTAACAGGCGGGAAGCTCGAAGCCGGGGTCATGCAGGCCGCAAACCTTGGGGCAAACAGCGTCACCAATAGCGCGATTGCAGCTGGGGCGGTCCAAACGTCACAGATTGCAGTCGGGGCGGTTATCCTTTCCCGGCTTGGAGCGAATTCCGTGGATGCGTCCAAGATCATCAATAACAACGTCTTCATCTACCATTTCGATTCCAGCGTTTTCGCACTCAAGGCACAGGTCGAAGGAGAAGCCGAGGCTCTAATCCTCACACCAGAGCGGGCCAAGTTCGCGCTGGGAACATCCAAAGCGCACGGCGGTTTCCCGATTGGTGGAACCCCGAGAACTCTTCGCCCGAACAGCTACAACGTTTCCAGCATCACCCGGATCGATTCGACACATACGCAAGTCAACATCACCCGGAACATGAACAGCGTTAATTACGTGGCTTGGGCGCAGTTTGAATCTGGCGGAACCGAAAACCTTTCCTGCACGACTTATGACCGGCAAGTCGGATCTTTCAAGATCATGCACCCGGCGGAAGCGGCCAACAGGTCGGTATCATTTGGAATCCTTGGGGTTTATACATGATCGTAAATCCCCATCTTGAGAAAGCCATCCAGCTTTACGGCAAACACGGGAAGAGCTTTCATGAAGTTCTTTCTTGGCATTTGATCCATGGGTTTGTAATGATTGATACAGATTGGCTGTGCATGGGCTACTACTGTAACAAGGAAGAAGTCCATAAACCAAGGAAGATCGAAGATGCGGACACCGGATTCGTTAGCTTTCTTTCGGGATGTTTGCAGCGGCCTAAAACACTCGTTCGATTTGGGATTGCAAACGTGGCATTCATGAGATGGTTTAAAAACCAGAGGCCGGTAAGCATTTACCCACTCGAAAGATTCGAAAAACTAATCAAGTAAGACCATGGGCGGAGGATCACCAGAAACACCAAAAACCGATTACAACAAGGACATCACGTCCTTTGTAAACGGGCTTACGAATTCATTTCCGAAAGTTCTCAACGCGGAAAAGAAGTATCGAGGGGATTTCAGCGAACTGAATCTAAAGGATATTGATTCTTTCCTGCGTGGGACTGGCGGAACGAAAGGTCTGGCTGGACTCCAGAAGAATGCGACCAAAACCGCCAACGCGCAGCTTCTTTCCGCTCGGAATCAAGAGCTTCGAGGCATGCGGGATTCGTCATCGATCACAAGGTCACTCTTGGAATCCATTTCCCCGGAATCCGCAGCAGCTGTCAAGGCATCCAGCGAAGCCGCAGCCCGAGCAACGGAGTCGGCGAAAGGACTTTCAGGCCAAGAGGCTCGTTCGGCGCAGCAATTTGCCCGTGAAGGCTCCGCATCGAGGGGAAGGCTTCTCGATAACTCCTCGATTGCTTCGGAGGTCCTGAACCGGGAAAGCGTCTTGGGGCAGAAGCGACAGGAGGCTGCGTCCGCAAACCAGCAAGCCTACCAAATGGCAAATTCGTTCTATTCGGCCCCCGGATTGCAGGCTTTGTCATCGGTCCCAAATTCCTACCAGCAAGGGCAAGGACTTCTCGGAATCAGTCTGAGTTCTCTCGGATCTGCCAAGCCTCAACTTATCGATATCGGTGCCGGGTTGAATCTTGGAGCGGCAAATCGTCAAAACCAATTCGCGGCTAACTCCGCGCAACAGCAAGCACAAGCACAGCGTCAAGGATCATACGTAACCGCTGGGGCAACTGCCGGGGCAACCTATGGAAGCGCGTTCGGGCCGTGGGGGACTCTGATTGGAGGAGTTGCCGGGGCAGGAGCAGGATACGCAGCAGGATAAACGATCATGGACAACCTTGTAGGCTCAAACATCGATCCCCGGCTATTTCTTTACGATTATTCCGGTCACACCAACGCGGCCAACGCCGTAACCAATGGAGTTACGGGTGCCATCAATGCGGTAGGTGGCCAACTCAAGGACTACGCCAAGGAGCAAAAGGAAGCCAAGAACGCTCTCAAGGCATCCCAAGCCCAGATCGACGCGGCCATTACACTTTTCCCAGATCAGGCTGACCGGCTGACGAAAATCTCATCTGAGTTGAAGAATGAGGACGCGCCTTTGACCGAACGTGCCGCCATGGCTTCCTCCGTTGCTGAATTGATCGCAATGGGAGTCGGCGAAAAGCGTTACCAGACCGAACAGGAATGGAAGCAGAAGGATTACGATTTCATGAAGCGCGATCAAGATTTGCAGGAACGCGAATCCAACTTGCGGCAGATGGCGACCAGTTATGACATCAAGGCGGCTGAAAAAGGGTTTGCTCAGGCGGACATTGACCAGAAGACAAGGGAAACCATCGGCGGGCCGCTGCTTGATAGTGTTCTTGCCATGGCTCCTGAATCACTTTCTAAGGGGATCAAAGACAATCTGGCGAAAGGCCAGTATTCGGATGCTGACAAGTATTCTCTGGCTAATTCGATCACTGCATTGATCCCTAAATCGGAGCGGGTGAAAGCTCCTGCCGTGCAAGACGTGGCTGTTCCCGGTGGAACTCAGAAAGTTCAGTTTGATGAGAACACCGGCAAATGGGTTCCCATCCAAGTTGCCCAGAATCCTACATCTCCAAATCTTCCGATCTACACACCGATTGAAGCGGTCGATTCGGACCTAAGTCAGATATTGCCTCCGATTGAAGGAACGCCAGACGTTGTCTTGCCGGGAGGCGTGGTCAATCGTGGAACTCCTCCGGTCGGGTTTGTTCCAACATCCGCCGATCCGGCTGTTATTCGCCAAGCGGCGGAAGCGAAAGTGGTTAACGAGAAAAAGGCGGCAGACATCGCCAAATCTCAGCAACTTTTGACCGATCTCGATCAATTGGAGAAACATCCCGGATTCAGCAACCTTTTTGGAACGAATATCGGGATTCCAACGTGGGTTGCAGGATCAGACGCCGCCGACGCCAAAACCATTTTCAACAAGGTGAAAGGTTCCGGCTTCTTGGAAGCCGTCCAAGCCCTGAAAGGCATGGGAGCACTTACCGAAATCGAAGGTGCAAAAGCCACGGATGCATTCCTTGGTCTTTCCCCGTCCATGTCGGAAGCTGCCGCAAAGAAGCAGATCGAGAGCTTGAAGAAAACCGTTGCGGATGGAATCAAGCGTTCCGCCGAGGGAGTAGCGACGGCACCTGTGACCGAAACCGATCCATTTAAGGCCGCTTCCGAGAAGCTCCGCTCTTTCATCAAATAACATGGCCGAACCACAGGAAATCAACCGTGCGGTCAAGCAAGGTCTGGACGTGCTTGTTTCTGGCGATGGGGCGGAAGCCTACATGCAGCCGATCACCGGAGCAGAGGACCTGATTGCAAAGGGCCTGATGGATGCCAACGGGAACGCCACATCCAAAGGCGTTCTTTTCACCGATCTACAAGCATCCGGCATGCTGGACGACGAGGGCAAGCTTTCAGAGAAGGGCTGGGCTTATGCCATGCCTTACGAGGACGTTTTGAAGGACGGTTTCAGCGGAGAAGGAGAAGCCAAGACCTACGACCCAAAGCAAAATAACCTTTGGGCTTACAAGGTCCGTCATGAAGACGGAATCGATGATGCGGATTTGTCGTTTGGAGACATGGCAGGTGGTGTCGGGGAAATGCTTTGGGATGCGGGAGCGGGACTAGCAAAGAACATCGGCTATACGGCAAATCCGACATTCGGGGCAGAGATCGAAAGGAAACGCGCTTTGGCCGGCGCCGCGACGATGGAAGGAACGATCAACGCCACCGAAGAGCTTATTCAGATGGGCGCGATTGGCTCCGCATTGGTTGGAAAGCAGATCGGTGGATTGCTTGGAATGGAGAAAGAAGCCGATGACGCGCTTTGGTCGGCCCGTCAGACGCAAGACCGCGTGAGGCATGAGAATATGTCCGCGAAGGTCGGCGAGACTTTGGAGCAATTCGAAACCTTTGCTGGGGCCGCCGATTCCATGGCAAAGGTCTATTCCGAACTACCGAAAGAAGAGGCTGACAAGATCGTCAAGCAGGGCGGTGCTCTCGGTCAGTTTGCAGACCCTACGATTTTGCTGCCAGCCGGTGCAGCAGCAAAGGTTGGCAAGGTTGGGATCGTCACACGTGCCGCGCTCAAGGCTGAATCTGTTTTAGCCAAGACCGCCGCGATGGATTCCCGCTTGGCCAGCACAGCAGTGAGAATTGCCGAGGCGACCCGTGCAGCGACGATTGCCGACGCAACCGCACAGACCGCTGGAAGGCTATCAGACGAGATCGCCGCTCGCTTTGAGCAGACAGGCGACCAATTGCTTGCAAGGCGTTCTGTGCAGGCTCAGGAGATCGCAGGACGCGCCACACGTGAAGCTGCCAAGGCGACGGACGAAGCCGCGAGACTTTCCGAAGAAGCCGCAGGACTCTCAGCCGTTCGCAACCGGGCGTTGACCTTGATTCCAGAACAGGCGGCACTTGCCACCAAGAAAGCGGTGGATATTGGACGCGCTGCCAAATCCGTCCCGGTCACAGCCATTTCCAGAGCGGCGGAAGCCATTGGCGACGGCTTGATCCTTGCTGACGATCAGTTGCGGGCGATGTCCCGATATCTCGGAGTTGACAAGGCATGGCAAGTCACCAAGCTAGGAGCAGGAGCCGCAGGTTTCGGTATGGGATTACCCATCATCCCCGGAGCTGTAGCCGTATTGAACTCAGGGCCAATCCTCAGCGGCCTTGGCAAGTTCGGGCGAGTGGTTGGAAAGGAAATGAGCAAAGCGCGAGGACAGGTGCCTTTCTGGCAGCGTGTGGCCAACTATTCTGATCTCTCTCCGGCGCATCGGGCTTTGGCTCGGTTCGCTGACACCGCAACCATGGGCGGAGCGGTTCCCGGAGCTATTTCACGCACCGCAAGAGGAGTTGCGGCGGCTTACCCCATCGATCTTGCTTTCAACTATCTGGCGGAAGGCGGCGAACTCAACGCCAACACTTTAAAACAAGCGTTTGCAGAGTCGCTGGTTATCGGTGGGTCGTCAGCCATGCTTGGCGGCATGTTCCAAGGAACGAAGTCACGTCACCGCGAACTTGCGCTTGGGGATG
>Ga0247813_10001339_pt1 | contig 19010 bp, 17 predicted proteins | sample UWRJL169409C1_FD_180719 | JGI IMG/M metagenome (GOLD analysis project Ga0247813, IMG submission 180719) | Plant litter microbial communities from Arlington Agricultural Research Station in Wisconsin, United States - UWRJ-L169-409C-1 | ecosystem: Environmental > Terrestrial > Plant litter >... | reverse complement strand
GGACCAGCGCCTGCGCGGTCAGCGCCGTCTGGGCCGAGGCGTAGGCCGCGTCCCAGGTCACGGCCGTGATCGGCGTCGAGGCGTCGAACGAGTACTGTCCCAGCAGTGCGTCGATGCGGTCGAGCCGCAGCGCCCGCCGCGCCACGACCGGGAAGGTGTAGGCGAGCGCATCGCCGGTCCGGCCCGCCGCGAGCCAGCGGTCGTGGGCGCTCTTCAGGAAGGCGAGATAGTCGGCGTCGTGCACGGCCGCGAGCGGGGCCTCGCCGTGATCGGCGGCCGGCTCCATCGCCCCGAGCCGGGCCAGCACCGACCGCGCGCGATCGGCGACCTCGGAATAGGCCATCCAGTCGCCGTTGTGCAGCTCGCGCACCGGGGCATGGCCGAGCTGGCGGGGATCGAAGACGCCGCGCATCAGACGGCCTCCGGCTCAGCATGAACGCCCGCGATCATCAGCCCCTCCGTCGCCTCACGGAGTCCGCGCGACCCGCCCGCCTTTCTGGCATGCCGGCCGCGCAAGAAGGTCCCGCCACCGACGCCGGGCGCCGATGATCACGCCGCGGGCGCGCCGGACGGAGAAGGTTTCTCCGCCCGGACACTGCCGTCGATCACTTCGCCGCGGCGGCTTCCTCGATCAGGGTCGCGACCTGGTCGGGGTGCGAGATCATCACCACGTGCGAGCCGCCCTTCACGATCACGGTGCGCTTGGCGCCGGCTCGGGTGGACATGAAGGCCATGGTCTGCGGCGGGATGTTCAGGTCGGCGCTGCCATAGATCGACCAGGACGGGATGGTCTTCCAGGCCGGGACGCCGGCGGCTTCCGTCAGCGCGGCCTGGGTGACCGGGCGCTGGGCCACGGCCATCTGCACCGTCTTGGCGGCGGGCACGTCGGCCGCGAACTGGGCCTGGAACTTGGCCGGCTGGATGTAGAGATCGACGCCGCCGCCCGCGAGCGGGACCGGCGCCAGGGCGCCGCCCAGCGACGAGCCGGGATAGAGGCCGCTCAGGCCCAGCGCGCTCTCGCCGACGTCGGGCTCGAACGCATCGACATAGACCAGCGCCTTCACCTTGCCGGGCGCGGTGTCGATGCCCGAGATGACCATGCCGCCGTAGGAGTGGCCGACCAGCACGATCGGTCCCTGGATCGAGGCCAGCACGCTGTCGAGGTAGTTGGCGTCGTTGTCGACGCCGCGCAGCGGGTTGGCGGCGGCGACGACCGGATAGCCGTCCTTGACCAGCCGGGTGACCACGCCGTCCCAGCTCGAGGAGTCGGCGAAGGCGCCGTGCACCAGCACGATGGTGGGCTTGGCGGCCGGCGCGGCAGTCTGGGCGGAGGCGGCGGAGGCGACGCCGAGCAGCCCGATCACGGCGGCGGCGGAGACGGTCTTCAGGAACCTGTTCATGGCGCTTTCCTTGGTCGCGAGGGGCGGATCGCCGTGGAGGGCGCGGCGACTTCAACCGGACTGTGTCGCCAAACGCTATCACGCGTCTGGTACGCATCGGCTGTCTTTTCAGGATCGGCGCGGCCTGTGCGGCGCCCTTGCCGAAGCGGCGCGATGCTTTCCCGCTTTCCTGCCCTACCGTCAGCGAGGGATAGTCAGGAAAAACATAAAGGGGAGTCCGCCATGTCCTATCCGCTGCCCAACGCCTCGATCGACCTGACCGGCAAGGTCGCGCTGGTCACGGGAGCCTCCTCGGGCCTCGGCCGCCGCTTCGCCCAGGTTCTGGCGAGACAGGGCGCCAAGGTCGCCATCACCGGCCGCCGGCTCGACCGGCTGGAGGCGCTGGCCGCCGAGATCGCGGCCGACGGCGGCACAGCCGCGCCACTGCAGCTCGACGTCACCGACACCGACCAGCTGCTGGGCCTGTTCGAACGGGCCGAGGCGGCGCTGGGTCCGGTGGACATTCTCGTGAACAACGCCGGCATCCCCGACGCCCAGCGCGCCACCAAGATGTCGGTCGAGCTGATCGACGCGGTGCTCGGCACCAACCTGCGCGCGCCGTGGATCCTGGCCACCGAGTTCGCCAAGCGGCGGCTGGAGGCCAAGCTGCCGGGCCGGATCATCAACATCGCCTCGATGTCCGCCTACAGCTATCGCGGCGAGGGGGCGGCGCTCTATTCGGTCAGCAAGGCGGCCGTGGTGCGGATGACCGAGGCTCTGGCCGTCGAATGGTCCAAGTTCCACATCAACGTCAACGCCATCGCGCCGGGGGCTTTCGCCTCGGAGATGATGGACGGCATGCTGGAGCGCATGGGCGACATCAGCCAGCACATGCCGCGCAAGCGCCTGGGCGATCCGGCCCAGCTCGACAGCACGCTGCTCTACCTCTGCTCGCCCGCCTCCGACGCCGTCACCGGGACCTCGATCAAGGTCGACGACGGCCAGGGCGGCCGCTGACCCACACGCCACAGAACAACACGACAAAGGGAGACGCCAGATGGCTATCGATTTCGAAGTTCCCGCAGACGCCAAGGCGGTCCGCGAACGCGTGCGGCAGTGGGTGCATGACGAGTGCATCCCGGCCGAGAAGCGCCTGCTGGCCGGCGAGGACTACAAGACCGTCCTCGGCGAGCTGCGCGCCAAGGCCCGTTCGCAGGGCTTGTGGTGCCCCTTCATCCCGGTCGAGCACGGCGGCATGGGCCTTGGCCCGCTGGCCAACGCCCTGGTGCAGATGGAACTGGGCGAGAGCTACCTCGGCGCCCTGTCGCTGAACACGCAAGGCCCCGACGACGCCACCATGATGACCCTGCTGGCGCACGGCACCGACTACCAGAAGGAAAAGTTCCTCAAGCCCTTGCTGAACGGCGAGAAGCGCATCTGCTACTCGATGACCGAGAAGGCCGCCGGCGCCGACGCCACCGGCATGCGCACCACGGCGGTCAAGGACGGCAACGAGAGCTACGTCCTGAACGGAGAGAAGTGGTTCAGCTCTGCCGCCTCGGTGGCCGACATCGCGCTGGTCATGGCCCGCACCGACCCGGACGCGCCGCGCCACCAGCAGTTCTCGACCTTCATCGTCGAGCTGCCCAATCCCGGTTACCGCATCGTGCGCGACATCGAGACCATGGCCGCGCATGGCCCGCTGACCGACATCCTCGGCGGCGGCCACGCCGAGGTCGAGATCAAGGATCTGGTCGTGCCGGCCGAGAACCTGCTCGGCGGCGAGGGCCAGGGCTTCAACATGGGCCAGCATCGACTCGCCTACGGCCGCCTGCGCCACGGCATGCACAACGTCGCCATGGCCCAGCGCGCGCTCGACCTGGCCGTCGGCCACGTCACCAGCCGCTCGACCTTCGGCAAGCCGCTGCACGAGCGCCAGGGCGTCCAGTTCATGCTCGCCGACTGCGCGCAGGACATCTACATCGCGCGCCTGATGCTGCTGCACATCGCCTACAAGGCCGAGAAGGGCCTCGACCTTAGGCAGGAGAACGGCATCGCCAAGGTGTTCCTGGCCAACATGGTGCACCGGGTCGTCGACACCGCGATCCAGCTGCACGGCGCTCTCGGCTACTCGATGGATACGCCGCTGGCCCGCTGGTACACCCACATCCGCAGCCAGCGGCTGGTGGACGGGCCGGACGAGGTCCACCGCTGGACCACGGGCCGCAACGTGATCAAGGCCTTCCAGGAGCACGGCACCACCGCCTCGGCGGTCGGCGGCGACCTGCTCTAGAGACCGATAAGGCAGCCGCGCGCCTGGCGACAGGCGCGCGGCGGACCGATATCCATCCGACAAGTCCGGCGCAGATCGGACCGATACGACAGTGACAATGGGAGCGACGGTTGCATTACGCTGAACTCGACACGGCCTGGGCCGAACTGACGGCCGAGGGGCAACCCTTCGAAATCACCACCATCGAGGTGCGCGGCGCGCCGATGAAGACCTTCGTGGCCGCGCCGCCCAGCGTCCGCGCGCTGTGGCTGTCGACCCTGCAGTTCGCCGACCGCGACTACCTCGTCTACGAGGACGAGCGGATCACCTACGGCCAGGCGCACAGCCAGGTCGCGGCGATCGCCAACTGGCTGATGGACCAGGGCGTCAAGCCGGGCGACCGCATCGCCATCGCCATGCGCAACTATCCCGAATGGATGCTGGTCTACTGGGCCGGGGTCTCGATCGGCGTCGCCGTGGTCGGGATGAACGCCTGGTGGACCGCCTCGGAGATGGTCTACGGCTTCAAGGACGCCGCCCCCAAGGTGGTGTTCGCCGACGCCGAGCGGATCGCCCGCATCGCCGAACAACCCGACATGCTGGGCGACGCCACGCTGGTCGCCGTCCGCGCCGACAACGCCCCGGCCGGCGCCGTCCCCTACGCCGACGTCGTCGCCCGTGGCGGCGACCTGCCGGAGGTCGAGATCGACCCCGACGCCGATGCCAGCATCTTCTACACCTCGGGGACCACGGGCTTCCCGAAGGGCGCGCAGCTGACCCATCGGGGCTGCATCAACAACCTGATGAACATGATGTTCGCGGGCCAGGTCTCGAGCCTGGCGACCCAGCGCGGCACCGGCGTCTTCATCGACCCGGAGGTGCCCGTGCCGGTCCCGGTGACCCTCGTCACCACGCCGCTGTTCCACGTCACCGCCAACAACTGCGGCGCCTACGCGACCACGGCGGCGGGCGGCAAGATGGTGCTGATGTACCGCTGGGACGCGGGCGAGGCGCTGAAACTGGTCGAGCGCGAGAAGATCCTGACCGTCAGCGGCGTGCCGGTGATGGCCCGCGAACTGGTCACCCATCCCGACTTCCACAAGTATGACACCTCCAGCCTGCTCGCGGTCGGCGGCGGCGGGGCGCAGATCCAGCCCGACCTGGTCGAGAAGATCGAGGCCACCGTGGCGACCGCCCGGCCGAACACCGGCTACGGCATGACCGAGACCTGCGGCATCATCACCTCGATCGCCGGCGACTTCTTCGTCGACAAGCCCTCCAGCTGCGGCCGGGCGATGCCCAGCTTCGAGGCCAAGGTGGTCGACGACGACGGGAACACCCTGCCGCAGGGCCAGCCCGGCGAGCTGTGGGTCCGCGGCGCCTCGGTGATCAAGGGCTACATCAACCGCCCCGACGCCACCGCCGAGAGCATCACGGACGGCTGGCTGCACACCGGCGACGTCGCCCGCATCGACGACCAGGGCTTCATCTTCCTGGTCGACCGCAAGAAGGACATGGTCCTGCGCGGCGGCGAGAACGTCTACTGCGCCGAGGTCGAGGCGACCCTGCACCGCCATGCCGCCGTGGCCGAATGCTGCGTGTTCGGCGTGGCCGACGCGCGGCTCGGCGAGGAGGTGGGCGTGGCGATCAAGCTGGCTCCCGGCCAGACGGTCAGCCCGGCGGAACTGCGCGCCCACTGCCTGGAGATCGCGGCCAAGCACAAGGCGCCGCGCTACATCTGGCTGCGCGACGAGCCCCTGCCCCGCAACGCCAGCGGCAAGTTCCTGCGCCGCGAACTGCGCGAGGGCCTGAAGATCGAGGACGCCGCCGACCTCGCCTGACGGCGGCGCATGCCGATGACGTCCGCGGCGCGGACCGCGTAGCCGTCCTCCCCCTCTCCCGGAGGGAGGAAGAATTCTAGCCGGCCGCGTCCAGCCGCTCGGTGAGCAACGCCGCCAACGTCTCGACGTGCAGGGGCTCGATCATGCTGTCGTGGTCGCCCGGCGCGGTGACGGTCTCGACGCCGCCGCGCGCGACGATCGTCCACAGGGCGACCGGATCGAAACCGACAGGACGCGGCGTGCCGGCCCGCACGAACAGCAGGCCGCCCCCGTAGGGTCCGGGTCGGTAGAGGCCGGTGGCGGCGACGATGGCGTCGCGGACGGCCTGGATATGCGGCGGGATGTCGTGCGGCGGAGGCGCGGGCGGTTCACGATGCCCGGCGAGGGCGCGCAGGCGGGCGCGAACGTAGCCGAAAGCGCCGACCGGTCCCATGCCGGCGATCCGCGCGGCGTGGTGGGCCAGCCGGGTCCCGAGCAGCCTCAGTCGTTCGCCCCGCGGCAGGAAGGCCTTGTCCGGTTCGCTGTCGAGCAGCACCAGCGTCGCGACCGCCTCGCCGGCCGCCTCCAGCAGGCGGGCCATCTCGAACGCGACGAGACCGCCAAAGGAGAAGCCGCCGAGGTGGTAGGGCCCCTTCGGCTGCACGGCGCGGATCTGGGCGACGTAGTCGGCGGCCATCGCTTCGACGGTCTCGAGCGGCGCCTGGCCCTGGTCGAGGCCCTGCGCCTGGATGCCGTGGATCGGCCGCTTCGGCCCCATCGCCCGGATCAGGCTGTGCAGCTGCAGCACGTTGCCGGTCATGCTGTGGACCATGAAGAACGGCGCCCCGACGCCGGGCTTCAGAGGCACGACGCGCGACGGCGTCCGCCACTTGGGATCGTCGATCACCGCCGCCAGGGTCCGCACCGTCGGCGCATGCAGCAGGGTCGCCATCGGCAGGGCGCGGCCGGTGCGCCGATGCGCCTCCGCCAGCACCCGCGCGGCCGTCAACGAATGACCGCCGAGGTCGAAGAAGTTGTCGTCCAGCCCGATGCCGGAGGTCCGCAGCATCGCGGTCCAGACGGCCGTCAGCCAGACCTCGGTCGAGGCGCCGGGGTCGACCGCGATGACCGTGGTCTCGGTCTCGGCGGCGGCGCGAATCGCGTCGAGGCACTCGGGATTGCGCAGCGCCTCGCTGTTGCGCGCGCCCCGGCCGTTGACGGCGTCGGTCGCGGCGGCTTCCGAGAGCTTGCCGTTGTGTGTCACCGGCAGGGCGTCGACCGCGAGGATCACCTCGGGCGCGTGCGCGGCCGAGGCGCGGTCGGTCAGGGCGCGGCGGATCGTGGCTTTCAGCGCTGTGTCGAGTGCGGCGCCGGGCGCGAGCGTCACCAGCAGCACCATGCGGGCCTCGCCGCCGACGTCCTGCTCGACGGCGAGCGACTGGGCGATCTGCGGGATATCCTGCAGCACGGCGTAGATCTCGGCCGGGCCGACGCGGATGCCGCGCACGTTCAGGACGCCGTCCATCCGCCCCTTCATCCGCACCCCGCCGCGCGCGGTGATCGCGATCAGGTCGCCGTGGCCCCAGGCCTGGCCGTGGCGCGCGAAGTAGGCGTCGTGGAAGCGCCCGCCGCCCGGATCATCCAGGAACCGCAGCGGCCGGGACGGGAACGGCGTGGCGCAGATCAGCTCGCCGACGCCGCCCTCCCCCGCCGCGCGGACATCGAGGCCGAGGCCTATGCATTGCGCCTCGCCGGCGTAGGTCGGCAGGTTCGGGCTGCCGAGCACGAAGCAGCCGATGATGTCCGAGCCGCCGCTGACCGACTGCACCGGCAGCGACTTGACGGCGTCGCAGACCCAGCGCGCCTGGCCGTCCTGCAGGATCGAGCCGGTCGACAGTACGGCGCGCAGGGCCGTGAGGTCGAGCGCGGCGCCGGGCCTGAAACCGAGGGTCTCGCACAGGCGCAGGTAGGGCGGGCTGGTCCCGAAGACGGTGACGCCCTGCTCGGCGGCGACCCGCCACAGCGTCTCCGGTCCGCCGACCGGACCGTCGTAGAGCACGATGGCCGCGCCGGTCGCGAGGGCCGACAGCTGCCAGTGCCACATCATCCAGGCCGGAGAGGTCTGGAAGAACAGCCGGTCGCCGGGCCGCAGGTCGCCGTGCAGCCGGTGCTCCTTCAGATGCTCGACCAGCGTCCCGCCGGCGCCGTGCATGAAGCCCTTTGCCCGACCGGTGGTGCCGGAGGAGAACAGCACGAACAGCGGCTGGTTGAACGGGTGGCGCTCTAACGCGGCCGGCGGGCCGGTCAGCGTGGCGGCGCGGTGCAGCGGCAGGCGGCCGGATGAGACCGCGCCGTCGTCCAGCGCGATCACGGCCTCCAGAGTCGGCAGGCGCTCGGCCAGCGCCGCGACCCGTTCGGCCAGCGGCAGGCCCGTGTCGTGGGCGCGGGCTTCGGTCGCGGCGATCAGGACGCGCGGCGCGAAGGCGGTCAGGCGGTCAACGAGCAGGTCCACCCCGCTGTCCGCTGCCGCCGTCGCCAGCACCCCGCCGAGCGTCGCCACGGCCAGCGCCGCGATCACGGCCTCGGCGTCGTTGCGCAGGATGGCCACCACCGCATCGCCAGGCTCCAGGCCGAGGCCGCGCAGGCCGGCGGCCAGATGCTCGACACGGGTGCGGAGTTCGGCGCGGGTCAGCCGCACAGGCTCGCCGCCGTCGCGCACCGCAATCACGGCGAGGTCGTCGTCGCCGCCGGCGAGCAACGCTTCCGCATAGTTCAGGGTCAGGTTCGGAAAGAAGGTCGCGCGCTCGGAGGCGTCGTCGGTGCAGACCGGTTCGGCCGCGCCGGCGACCGGCAGCGCGGACCAGTCGAGGAAGGCGCTCCAGAAGCGGCGGTAGTGGGCGACGCTGAATCGATGCAGCGCGGCCTGGTCGGCGAAGGCCACGCCTTCGCGCGCTTCGAGCCAGCGGGTGAAGGCGGTCAGCTGCGAGGCGGCGATGGTCTCGACGGACGGCGTAAACAGCGGCTGGTCGGCGACGCTCGCGGCGCTACCATGGCCCCCTGTCGCGTCACGCTCATCGAGAGTCTCAAGCATCGCTCAGTCCCTCCCCGACCGGCTGGTCTCGGCCCTGGCGCTCATCGATACGCCGGTGATCGCGGTCGTCTGGACCCGGGACGGCGATCCGGCGGCCCTGCCCGGCCGGCTGCTGGCCAAGCTGGGCTGGGACGGGGCGCTGACCCGCACCGACCTCGGCGCGCCGGAGAGCGACTGGCTGACGGCGCGTGGGCTGTCGGTCAGCCTGACCCGCACCGACGGCCTGGCGGCCTGCGCCGTGGCGCGCGGCGGGATGGTCGGGGTCGATGCGGAGGCGGTTGACCCGGCCGTGGACACCGACGCTGTCGCGGCGATGCACTTCGGCGCCGACGCTGCGACGGGCGCGACCGAAGAGGAGAAGCGCGACCGCTTCTTCCGGCTCTGGGCTCTGCAGGAAGCGGCGCTGAAGGCGCTCGGGGTGGGCTTTTCGACGCCGGTCGACCTGGCCGTAACGCTTGACCCGGCGACGGTCACCGGCGGCGAGCCGGCGGGCCTGGTCTGGAAGACGTTCGAGATCGGCTGTGGCCCGGCGCACCGGCTGGCGGCGGCGATGGCCGTCGCGCCCGACCTCCAACCGCTGCTGATCGCCGGCGAGTTCATCTGATCGCCCCTACCGCGCGCCGGTGAAGGCGTCGGCGATGGCGAACCAGGCCGGCTTGCGGGTGAAGGCCTCGTCGAACGGCAACGGCCGCACCGCCTGACCGTCGGGGCGCGGGAACATGTCGATCTTCGAGGTGTAGCGGTCGCTCAGGCCCCAGGTCGTGACCATCTTCACCGCCGGCTCGCCCAGCACCGTATCGAGGAAGGCGCGGTAGATGCGGGCCACGGCCTCGTCGCGCTGGCGCAGGGTCCCTGGCGTCTTCTGGTCGTTCACGTCCAGCTCGGTGACGTAGATCTCCAGCCCGATCCGCGCCACGTCGCGCAGGAAGCCGCGCAGTCCGGCGCCGAACGCCGCCGGGCGGTCGCCGAGCAGATGGCCTTGGAGGCCCAGCGCATGGATCGGCGCGCCCTGCCGTTTGAGCCCCGCGAGCAGCTCCAGCATGGTGCCGCGCTTCTCGCGCATCCAGCTTTCGTCGTCGTACTCCAGCCCGTAGTCCGACAGCACCAGCCGCGCCGACGGATCGGCCCGGTGCGCGGTCTCGAAGGCCAGCGGGATGTAGTCGGGGCCGAGCGCGTTCAGCCAGAGCGACTGGCGCAGGCCGTCCGGGCGGCGGTCGTTGCGCTCCACCGGCTCGTTGACCACGTCCCAGGAGCGGACCTTGCCGGCGTAGCGGCCGACGACGCCGCCGATGTGCTCTTCGAGGATTTCCACGGCGGTGCGCGGAGTCAGCTCGCGCGCCAGCCAGTCGGGATTGGCCTCGTGCCAGATCAGGGCGTGGCCGTGCACGGCGGCGTTCTGGGACCGCGCGATCGCCACGACCCGGTCGGCGCCGCCGAAGTCGAACCGGCGCGGCGCGGGGCGCAGCACGTTCCACTTCATGTGATTCTCGGGCGTCAGCCCTGTGCACTCGCGGCGCAGCAGGGCGGCGAAGTCGTAGTCCTTGTCGACCGTGGCCGGCTCGATCGCCGCGCCGAAGATCACCCCGCGACGCCGCGCCAGCTCGCCGAGGCCGGGGTATGTCTGCGCATGGCAGGCGCCGGCGGCGGTCGAGAGCCCGGCGGCGATCAGGCCTCTGCGGGTCAGGGCGCCGGCCATCAGCGGGCGGCCCCGAGCGTCATGGACTGGGCAGCCTCGAAGCTTTCGGGCACGCCGATGTCGATGAAGGCGCCGTCGAAGACCAGCCCCTCCAGCCGGCGCACCTGCGCCAGGGCCGGCAGCACGCGCGCCTCCAGCGAGGCCGGCAGGGTGGTGATCCCGTCCAGCGCCGAGGCGCGCAAGCGGTAGACGCCGGCGTTGATCAGGCCCTGCTTGAGGCTGGCGTCGCGCGGCCGGATGACCGCGACGCGGCGGCCCATCAGCACGATGGTCTCGTAGCGGTCCGCGGGCGAGACGGCGCGCAGGGCCATGGCGGCGTCCGCGTCGTCCGACAGCGTCAGGGCCGACCAGTCGAAGTCGAACCAGGTGTCGCCGTTCAGCAGCAGAAAGGTGTCGTCCAGCAGCGCGCGCGCATGGACCAGCGCCCCGGCGGTGCCGAGCGGCGCCGCCTCGCGGCTGACGGTGATCGCAAGGCCCAGCTCCTCGGCCACGCCGCTGTCGCCGAGCCAGTCGTCCAGCACCTGGACCTGATGCCCGGCCAGCAGCAGCACGCGGTCGAAACCGTGCCCCCTCGCCTTGATCAGCAGCCATTCAAGGAACGGCCGGTCGCGCACCTGCAGCAGGGGCTTGGGAACATCGCGGGCCATGGCGCCCAGCCGCGTGCCCAGGCCGCCGACCAGGATCACGCACTGCCCGCTCATCCGCCGACGCTCCAGGCTTCGGCGCCGTCGAAGGTGAACTTGACCGCGCTGGCCTGTCCGCCCTCCGCGTTCAGCGCCGAGGTCAGTCGGTAGCGGTTCTCCGGGTCGGTGCAGAACATCAAAAATCCCCCGCCGCCCGCGCCGGAGACCTTGCCGCCCCAGGCGCCCTTGGCGATGGCCAGGTCGAACAGGCGGTCGACCTCCGGCGTGGCGATGCCCGAGGCGGTGCCCTTCTTGGCCTCCCACGAGCGCATCAGCACGCGGGCGACCTCGCGGATGTCGCCGGCCAGCAGCGCATCCTTCATCGAGGAGGCGTCGGCCTTGAGCTGGTGCATGTTGTCGATCACCGCGGCGTCCATCTGGCGCAGGCCCTCGACCTGCCGGCCGATGATGGTAGCCGACTCGCGCGACTGGCCGGTGAAACAGACCACCAGCGAGGACTCGAGCTCGTTCAGATAGCCGCGCCGGACCCGCAGCGGGTTCACCACCACGCGGTCGTCGGCCAGGAATTCGATGAAGTTGATGCCGCCGAAGGCCGCCGCATACTGGTCCTGGCGTCCGCCGGCGAGGCCCAGGTCCTGGCGCTCGATGCGCCAGGCCAGCTGCGCGACCTCGTAGGGGCCGAGCTGCAGATCCAGCGCCGCGCGGAACGCCTCGACCAGCGCCACGACCAGGGCCGAGGACGAGCCCAGGCCCGATCCGGGCGGGGCGTCGGTGGTGGTCGAGACGATCAGGGCCGGCGCGCGGCCGTCCAGATAGGTCGCGACCATGTGGTTGTAGACCGCCTTGTGCAGCATCAGCGGGCCGTTGGCCTTCATCGGCTCGCCGGGGCGGTAGACCTCCTCGGCGCCGATGTCGCTGGCCCGGAAGGCGACAAGGCCCTCGGGGTGCTCGGCCAGATGCGCGAAGGCGAAGCGGTCGATGGTCGCGTTCAGCACCGCGCCGCCGAACTGGTCGCAGTAGGGGGACAGGTCCGTGCCGCCGCCCGCCAGGCCCAGCCGCAGCGGCGCCCGGGCGCGGACGTTCCAGCGCGCGCGGGTCTCAATGAAGGCGGACGGGGCGGCGATCACGGTCATCCGACGACCCGCGAGCCTTGCCGGTCGATGGCGTAGTTCAGCCGCGGCATGTTCTGGCTGGCCATGTAGGCCTCAAGGTCCGCGCCGTCGCCCGGGCAAAACAGCATCAGGAACCCGCCGCCGCCGGCGCCGATCACCTTGCCGCCGGTCACGCCGAACGCGGCGCGCACGTGGTCGTAGAGCTGGTCCACGGCCGGCCAGCTGATCTGGCTGGAGAGCTTCTTCTTGTGCTGCCAATGCTCGTCGAGCATCCGGCCCCAGCCGTCCAGGTCGCCGGCGATCCAGGCGTCGCGGATGCGGTAGCCGAGGTCCTTGATGTAGCCGAGGCTGTCGCTGACCGAGGCCCGCTGCGGGGACGTGTCCGACAGCATGGCGCTGTTCTGGTCCGACAGGATCACCGCCGCGTCGCGGCGCAGGCCGGTGTAGTAGATGTGGGTGTGGCCGACGAAGGCCGCCTCGACGTCCGGCGCGATCTCGACGCGGCCGACCGTCACGACGCCGTCCGGCGCGATGTCCAGCGTGGTCAGGCCGCCGAACGCCGCCATGTACTGGTCCTGCTTGCCGATGCCCTTGTTCAGGGTCTGGATCTCCAACGTGCAGGCCTCTTCCGCCAGCGCCTGGGCGTCCGGGCTATGGCCCTTGATCGCATGCAGGGCGTTCAGGAACCCGACCAGGAAGCTGCTGGAGGAGCCCAGGCCCGTGCCGCCGGCGATGTCGGCCAGGGACGAGGCCTCCATCCGGTCGTCCAGGCCGTGCGCCATCAGGGCGGCGCGGACCAGCTCGTGCTTCACGTCCTCGGCCCGGGCAGAGACCTCGGGCTGCGGGCCGTAGAGCACCACGCGGCTGTCGAACGGCGGGCGGTGGGCAGTGATGTGGATGTGCTTGTCCAGCGCCATGGCGAAGATGAAGCCGCCGCCGTGGCGATAGTAGCTCTCCAGATCGGTGCCCCCGCCGCCGAGGGTCACGCGCAGAGGGGTCCGCGTCGAGATCATCGGATCAGGCCGCTTGCTCGTCGTTGTTGGCCGGGTTCGGGGCGATCTGCTCCCAGTGGCCCTTGCTCATGGCGAGCGCGGGATGGGAGACCAGCAGATGCCAGACCACGGCGGCCAGGCCCTCGACGATCGGGGTGATCAGCTGGGCGTCGACCGTCGGGATGACCACGCAGGCGTCGGCGATCTTCGCCGTGAAGCCGCCGTCGCGGCCGACGATGCCGGTCACGGTGGCGCCCTTGGACTTGGCGTACTGCATGGCGCGCACGAGGTTGGCGCTGACCGGGGGCTCGATGCTGCCGCCGCCGACCGAGAAGATCAGCAGGCCGTCCTCGGCGCGCAGGCGGCTGCTTTCCAGCCAGGTCGAGAAGACGCCTTCCCATCCCTCGTCGTTGATGCGGGCGGTCAGCTCCGAGACGTTGTCGGTCGGGCAGTAGGCTTCGAAGCCGCAGATCTTGCGGAAGTCGTTGGTGGCGTGGCTGGCATGGCCGGCGCTGCCGCCGACGCCGAGCAGGAACAGGCGGCCGCCGTTCTCGCGAACCTTGAGCAGGGCCTGGGCGACGGCCTCGACGGCCTTGTGGTCGATCTGGCCGATGGCGCGGGCCGTCACGTCGAAGAAGTGCTCGATGAACATGGTCAGGAGGCTTTCAGATAACCGGCCTGGCGCAGCCGCGGTTTGGCGAAACGACAGCTTAGGCGGGTTGGGTTGCAGAGGTGTTTCGGAGGATGAGACGAACGGCTTCTACTAGGTCGTCGGCGACCCAGTCGGCCCCGATGCCTGAGTTGTACGGACGATCCAGCAGGACAGTTCTGCACCCTGCCAACTTGCCGCAGGCGACGTCACGGTCCTGGTCTCCGACCATCCAGCTGGCGCCAAGATCGATGTTCCAGCGCGCCGCCAGATCGAGCAGCATCCCGGCCTTCGGCTTGCGGCAGGCGCAGGCGTCGCGGTCGTCGTGCAGGCAGGCGGCGATATCGTCCACGGCCAGGGACTCGACGAGCCGGGCGTGAATGTCGGTGAGGGTTTCGGCGGTCATCAGCCCGCGCCGGACGTCCGGCTGGTTGGTGACCACGAAGATGCGGTAGCCGCTGCGGCGCAGGCAACCCATGACCCGGGCCGCGCCGTCGGCGATCTCGAGCTCGCCCGGCGTGCGCGGCGAGGCGGGCTTGCCATCGCGCCAGACGACATTGTTCAGGACCCCGTCGCGGTCGAAGAAGACGGCGCGGTCTCCGCTCACAGCGACACCCTCCCCTCGTCCAGCAGCGCGACGCCGGCGGCGTAGCTCTCGGGGGTGTCGAGGCCGAGACAGTAGCCGGCGTCCTCGAGGACCCAGGCGTCCAGGCGGCGGTTCTGGGCCAGCATGGCCGGGAAGACGTCATGGCCGAAGTCGACGGCCCGGCCGGCCGGGATCAGGTCCAGGATCGAGGGCTCGACCATGTAGACGCCGGCGTTGACCAGCGGATCGACCACGGTCTCACCGACGCCTTCGAGGAAGCGCTCCACGGCCAGGTCGGGGGCGATGCGCACGCGGCCGCCGGCGATACCGGTGTGCGGGTGCCGGTCGCGGTCGTACAGGGCGATGGTCGCCTCGGCCTTGCGGACGTAGTGGCGCGCGGCCAGGGCGTCGAGATCGCAGCGCACGACGCTGTCGCCGTAGACCACCAGCATGGCTGCGTCGAACACCTGCCGGATGTTGCCCAGCGCCCCGGCCGTCCCGAGCAATTCCGGCTCATGGACGTAGGTGATGCGCAGGCCGAAGTCCGAGCCGTCGCCGATCGCCTCGCGGATCGCGTCCGCGGCGAAGTGCAGGTTGATCCAGACCTCGCGCACGCCGCCGGCGGCGAGCCAGCGCAGGTTGTGCGACAGGATGGTGTGGCCCCCGAAGGGGATCAGCGGCTTGGGCAGGCCGCCCGCCACGGAGCGGATACGGCTACCCAGGCCCGCCGCGAGGACGAGCGCTCGGGTCATGGCTGTCGGCGTCCCTAGAGCGAGAAGCCGGCGGCGACGGCGTCGGTGCGGAACATGGCCACGGTCTCGAGCGACAGCTCGCCGAGGTCCTTGCCCGACATGTCCAGCTTGCGCAGGATGTCCGGGGTGGCGGTGATGATGTGGCAGCCGCAGTCGCGGGCCTGGTAGAGGTTCAGCACCTCGCGGGGGCTGGCCCAGAGGACCTCGGCGTACGGCTTGCGGGCGGCCATGGCCACCGCGGCGCGCATGATCGGCATCGGGTCGACGCCGGTGTCGGCGATGCGGCCGGCGAACACCGAGATGATCCCCGGGACGTTGGGGTCCAGCGCATCGACCGTGCCGGCGACCTGTTCCAGCGTCAGCATGGCGGTGACGTTCAGCTTCACCCCGTCGCGCGACAGGCGCTGGACCAGCGGCAGGCTGCTTTCGCCGCGCGTGTTGGTGATCGGGATCTTGACGTAGACGTTGCCGCCCCAGCCGGCGATCAGCCGCGCCTGGCGCTCCATCTCGTCGAAGTCGTCGGAGAAGACCTCGAACGACAGCGGCATGTCCGGGATCAGGGCGACCAGCTCGCGGGCGAAGGCCTCGTAGTCGGCGATGCCGGCCTTGAACATCAGGGTCGGGTTGGTGGTGAACCCGACGACCCGGCCCTCGTCATACAGGCGGGAGAAGTCGGTGAGGCTCGCGCCGTCGCCGAACAGCTTGATGCCGTCGAGGACGGGCAGCGGCGACGCGGCGAGGGGGTGGGTCAGTTCGCGCATCATGGTCTCTCCAACAATTGGCCCAAATGGACACAGTCGGATCCATGTCTCCCAAGAAGCGCGCCAAACTCTCCTGTCGGTTGAGTATGGTAATCGGCTAATTAACGGGCGTGGTTACCGATGTATTGACGCCCGGCTCTGTAATGTACCCAACAGACTTTTTCCACCCGAGCTTCCCCCCACCATGGGCAATGAGCAGGCGAGCTCTAACGCGGGTCTTTGAACCGAATTCCCAGGTCGCGAGCGCCAGAACTGTACCTGCGGCGATCTGCGCAACCCCTTTGGCCATAAGGACTCCCCAGGCCAAGCGGGGGTGCTTTGCGCCGTCCAGATAGATGCTGACGTAGTGCTGGGTCTCCCGCCGGGTGCGTACCAAACGGTAACTCGGGAGGGTGCGGTGTATTGGCACAGTCTCGGTCACAAGCGCTTTTGTCGTCCAGACGATGCGCCGTCCCTTGCGGTGAAGACGCACGAACAATTCGGCGTCCTCGCCGCCTGCGTCGCCGAAGGATTCCCGCATCGGGCCGTGTCCCGGGACGTAACACCGTGCCAGATTGAACAGCGAGTTGCCCGTTCCGAGACCGTAGCGCGGCTTTCCGTCCGGCGCGGTCAGGTCGATCTCGGCCAGATCGGGCAGATGCAGGTCCCGCGTGAACTGCGAACCGGTCGGATCGTAGCTGGGCGGCGAACCGCCTTCGAACGCGGCCAGGCGCGGGCCGACCACCATGTCGGCGTCGGTCGCCTTGGCCGCGCCAAGCAGGGCGTCGGACCAGTCGGGATCGGCGATCTCGTCGTCATCGATGAAGGCCAGCCAGAGGCCCCTGGCCTCCGAGAAGCCCCGGTTGCGCAGGGTCGCCATGTTGCGGGTCAGGTCGGTCAGGTAGCGGACCGGCCTGCCGGTCTCCCCCGCCACCGCCTCGCAGACGGCCCGGCCGCTGCCGGACGGATGATTGTCGATGACGATCAGCTCGATGCCCAGGCCCAGCGCGTTGCGCTGCGCCAGACAGGAGCGAAGGGTGTCGGCGAGATGTTGCGGCCGGTCGTAGGTGGCCACCACGATGCTGAGATCGGGCGTCGGCGCGACCGAGGTCACCGGGCCTTTTCCTCGATGAAGCCGATCGGCGAGCGCCAGGTCAGCTTGCCCAGACCCTTGGCCATGCCGATGCGGTTGTCGAACACGCGGGGTTTCAGGAACTCGCCGCTGACCACATAAAGCCCGGCGTGCACCGCCATCTGGGCCAGGCCCAGCAGGGCGACCCGGACGGTGGTCAGCGCCTTGTGCTCGCTCGTGTCGATCCGGCAGACGGCATAGTGCTGCGAGCCGCGCTTCATGCGGGTGATCATGTAGTCGGGGCGGGCGCGCTCGATCTCGATGAACTCGCGGACCACGGCGTCCGGCGCCCAGACGAAGCGGCGGCCGGCCAAGGCCAGGCGGAACAGCAGCTGGGTGTCCTCGCCGTTGGCGTCGCCGAACTTGACGCTGAACGGCTCGTCCTCGGCCAGGCAGGTGGCGACGCGGAAGGCGGCGTTGCCGCTGCCCAGGCCCTTGCCCTTTTTCCGGAAGCGCCCGAACAGATGCAGCTCGGTGTCGGCGGGTAGGCGGAAGTCCAGCGTGTAGCGCCAACCCTGCGGGTCCCAGTCGGGGGCGGCCCCGCCCTCGAATTCCGGCAGCTTGGGCCCGAAGGCCGCGTCGGCGCCGGTGCGCTCCAGGCAGTTGTAGAGTTCGGCGATCCAGCCGGCGTCGGGCGCCTCGTCGTCGTCGATGAAGGCCACGTAGCGGCCCCGCGCGGCCTTGATGCCGACGTTGCGGACGATGGAGATGTTGCGGCGCGCGTCGCTCAGATAGACCAGCGGGATCGCCGAGCTGGCGGCCAGCCCCTCGACGAGGCCCTGGGCCAGGCGGTCGGGATGATTGTCGACGACGATGATCTCGAAGCCGGCGCCGGGCAGGACCTGGGCCAGACAGCCTTTCAGCGTCCGCTCCAGCAGGTGCACCCGGTCGTAGCTCAGCACCACGACGCTGATGTCGACGGCGCCGCTCATGCGCCGGTGCCCTTCAGCACCACGCCGACGGTGCGGAACAGGATGCGGATGTCGAGCCACAGCGACCAGTTGCGGATGTATTCCAGGTCCAGCTTGACCCACTCGTCGTAGTCGCTGATCCGGTGGCGGCCCTCGACCTGCCACAGGCAGGTGATGCCCTGTTTGGCGAGCAGCTTCTGGCGCTGGAAGTCGGTGAACTGCGCGTACTCGTGCTCGCGCGGTGGGCGCGGGCCGACTAGGCTGAGGTCGCCCTTCAGCACGCTCCACAGCTGCGGCAGCTCGTCGAGGCTGTACTTGCGCAGGAACCGGCCGAGCGGCGTGATGCGCGGGTCGTCGGCCATCTTGAAGGCCGGGCCCTGCATCTGGTTCTGCGCCTGCAGCGTGGCCTCAAGCGCGTCGGCGTCGGGAACCATGGTGCGGAACTTGTAGCCCCGGAAGCGCACGCCGCCCTGCCCGACCCAGTCGCAGCCGTAGAGCAGCGGCCCCGGCGAGCCGAGCTTCACCGCTGCGGCGATCGCGGCCAGCAGCGGCGCGAGGAGCACCAGCAGGACAGCCGAGCCGGCGATGTCCATCAGCCGCTTCACCGCCAGCTCCGCCGCGACATCGCGGCCGCCGGCGAGGCGGGATATGGACGGGGCTTGCGTCATCTGCGGCGGATCATCCTTGAGGCGGCTAAGGGGGTCCGGCATGGCCCGCCTTGTGCAATACGAGGCTTTGGACGCGGTCGGACCATCCGGGAGGTACAGGGTAGCGTGACGAAACGGGACGGACTCTATGCTGCGCAGCAACATGGGCGCCAAGCCCCGGTCGCGCCAGCCGACGCGTCGTCGCGGTTCCCGTCGGTGCGCTTCGCCGGCCTGCGCTTCACCCCGCTGAGCGTCGAGGAGACGCTGGCCGCCCTCGCCGCCCGCCCTGCAGACGCGCCGTTCGCCGCCTTCGTCACCCCCAACGCCGAGCACGCCTGGTTGCGCCGCACCGATCCGGAGTTCGCGGCCTGTGGCGAGACCTGCTGGATCAGCACCAACGACAGCCGCATTCTGGGCAAGGCCGCCGCCCTCGGCGGGCTGGACCTGAAGTTCGCGCCCGGCGCCTATGTCGTCGACCAGATGTTCCAGGACATCATCGGCCCGGACGACGCCCTGACCGTGGTCGGCGGCACGGACGCGGTGATCGACGCGCTGCGCCGCCGATTTGGCCTGAATCGCGTCTCGCA
>Ga0247813_10001338_pt1 | contig 19011 bp, 14 predicted proteins | sample UWRJL169409C1_FD_180719 | JGI IMG/M metagenome (GOLD analysis project Ga0247813, IMG submission 180719) | Plant litter microbial communities from Arlington Agricultural Research Station in Wisconsin, United States - UWRJ-L169-409C-1 | ecosystem: Environmental > Terrestrial > Plant litter >... | reverse complement strand
CACCGACACTGTCGCGGCTGTCCCGCCGACGCTGCCCTGCTCGAGGGCCCGCAGGTAGGCGACGGCACCGACCACTCCACCGAGCACGACTGCCACGGCGACGGGCTGCAGGACCGTGCCGAGCAGGTCGTCGGCTGCGTGCGCCGTGCGGGCTCCGAGCGCGGCCACCGAGTACCCCAGCCCCGCGGCGACGGAGAGCGCCCTGGAGGACCCTGACCTGTAGAGCAGCACCGTGGCGAGGGCGAGCAGCACGCTGCCCGTGACGAGCACGACCACGAAGCCTGCGGGTGGGGCTGTCGCGGGCTGCTCGCCGCCCGCTGCCCCGATGACGACGAGCGCGAGGACGACGGCGACCACAGCCGCGACGTCGACCCTGCGCAGGCGGGCTCCGAGGAACCAGCGAGCGAGCAGCACGACGACCACGACGGAGCCGGCGAGGACCGCCTGCACGAGGAAGAGCGGCAGCCTGTCGAGGGCGACGAGGGAGAGCAGCCACGCGAGGCCGTCGACGAGGAGGGCGGCGACCACGAGGGGCGTGGTGACGGCTGCGAGGCCGTGGGTGCTGCGGGTGGCGACGGCCTGCATGATCGTGCTGACGCCGTACCCGACCGCGGCGGCCAGGGCGGCCGCGAGGGACAGGATCATCGCGCGGTGCCCACAGCGCCGAGGAAGCGCCCGATGACGGGGATCTCGGTGACCCCCTCGGCGCCTGCGAGCACGACGGCCTGCGTCGCGATGAGCTCGGCGGAGTCGAGCACCACGTAGCGGGGCACCCAGGTGGGCTCGAACTTGTCGTTGAACTTGCCGAGGGTCTCCATCTGGGTGCCGCGCGAGAGCCTCTGCAGCAGGGGCCTGGTCACCTGGTCCAGCCTCGACGCGGTGCCGTCGGACTCGAGCACCTCGCGCATGACCGCGAAGTTGAGGCCGAGCCCGCGCTCGCCGCGCCGGACGAGCTCGGCGACCGTGTGCACGATGGTCGTGTCGACGAGCCCGTTGGGGATGTCGTCGGTGTCGAGGCGCCGACGCATGACGTCGAGCGACCAGCCGTCGACAGCGGCTGCGGGCACCCACTGGCAGAAGGCGTCGACCCGACCCTCGGCGGAGCGGGTGACGGAGAGCATGAGACCGGTGTCGGCGGGGTCGAAGAGGCGAGACAGCGTCATGGAGAAGCCGCGCTCGTCCTCGCCCCGGCGGGACTCCTCGGCCATCTCGGAGATCGCGGTGCGCAGGTCGGCGTCGAGGGTCGCGGGGTCGTGGAAGGTGGTGGTGTAGCCGGCGCGCTCGACCCTGTTCACAGCCTGGCGCAGCGACTTGTGCGCGCCGCCCGCGAGGGTGAAGGTCGGGCAGTCGACGACGGCCTCGTCGCCGAAGTACACGACGTGCAGGCCGCTCGCCTCGTAGACGGGGAGCCAGTCGGCGCTCGCGGCGACCACTGCCACGGACCAGCCGTTCGACGAGGCCATGCTGAGGAACTCGGCCCACACCAGCTCGCGCTCGTCGGCGGGGCCGATCGGGTCGGGCGAGACGAGGCACACGCCGCCCCGGACGGAGAAGGCGACGACCGAGTCGGCGACGAAGAACCAGTCTTTGTCGTCGCGGAGCGCGAAGTAGTCGAGGGTCCCTCCCCCGTGGCGCTCCACGACGCGCCGGGCGTGCTCACGCTCCTTGTCATGGTCTGCCGGGCTCAGGCGCACGGCGTCACGGGGCGAGGTGAGCGCCCAGAGCATCGTCACGACGAAGACGAGCGTGAGCGCGAAGGAGACGGGGTGCACGATGCTGGCGAGCTCTTCGGCCCGGGCCCGGCCGGAGTGCTCGGGCACGAGGGTCGCGACGAGGGCCACGGCTCCGGCCAGGCCAGCTGTCGACAGCCCGGTGACCCACGCGGCCCGGCGCACGGCCCGACGGGTCGGCAGCACGGGGAACGCGCTCCACCGCGAGGCGAGCCAGACCAGGGCGGCGAGGAGGACGAGGGTCTCGAAGACGTCGACGCCCTTGAGCAGGTGCAGCACGGCCGACAGCGCCAGGACCCCGAGAGCGAGGACCCAGGACAGCCTGTGCCCCTTGCGCAGTCCGCGCGCTGTGATGAGCAGGGCGATCGAGACGAGCAGGAGCGTCGGGCGGGCTGTCGCCTCGGTGAGGCCGGGGACGAGGTCGGCGACCGGGCTGAAGACGCGCCGCAGGCCGTGGGCGACGGCGGACACCAGGCCGAGGACGGCGAGGACGACGACCACCCGGGAGGCCAGGACCCGGGTCTCGACCCGCCGGCGGTGCGCCTCGACGGGGCTGGGCCCGCGCCGAGGCAGGAGGATCCCGTTGCTGCTCGCTGACATCCGCGTCCGTCCCCGTGGTCGAGTCGTGCCTGTGCCGTGCCGTGCCGTCCTGGCCTGTGGTGGGCCCACCGGCCCGAGGGCCCGGCGGTCGGCTCGTCGGCAGCTGGCCCACCGGGCGCCCAACCTACAGCGCGTGCTCGGCTGCCGTCATCTGCTGCTCGAAGAGCTCGAGGCCGTAGGGCACGGCTGTCATCGCGGTGACCCAGCTGTGGCCCAGCCCTGGTTCGGTCCGCAGCTGGACGGGCTGTCCTCGTGCCTCGAGCCGTCGTGCGAGGTCCTGAGCCGTCGCGGAGACCTGGGCGTCGGTGTCGGTGGCGCCGTAGTCGAGGAAGACGGCTGTGGGGTCGGTCAGGTCGATCGTGCTGACGTAGTCGCTCGGGCTGTGGGCGGCGACCTCCGCGTCCGTCGAGAGCCCGGCCCCGCGCATGTCCCCAGGATCGCCGTAGGGCATGATCGCGAGGATCGTCCCGTAGTCCGCAGAGTGCCGCAACCCTTGGTCGAGGGCGCAGTACGCCCCTGCGGACATGCCCCCGATCGCCTGGTACTCCCGCCCGGTCGCGACGGGGTAGCGCTGGTCGACCCACGGCAGCACGACGTCGCGCAGGTAGGTCTCGGTCTGGGAACCGCCGCGGGTCGAGTCGAGGCAGGAGACCTCACTCTGGCCACGGCCGTTCATGTCCGGGGCGACGACGATCATCGGTCGGATCTTCCCGGAGGTGATGAGCGAGTCGAGGACCGCCGGGAGGCCTGCACCGAACCAGTCGGCAGATCCTCCAGGGGAGCCGTGGACGAGCACCACGAGGGGGTACAGGGTCTTCCCCGAGGGGTCGAAGCCCGGGGGTGTGTAGATCCAGGTGTCGCTCGGGTCGACGCGGAGGTCGGCGGGTGCTGCGATCTTCACAGCGCCGAAGGCACCTGTCCCCGTCGGCGGGTCCGCGGAGATCGTCGCGACCGTCGCGCCCGGGACAGGGGCTGTCCGGACCGCAGGCACCTCGAGGCGTGGACCGAGGCCGAGGTGGATCGCGAGAGCGTCGACCGTCGGGATGTAGCCGACCCAGGTGTTGACACCGACACCGACGGCGAGCAGGAGCGCGCCGGCCCCCACCAGGAGGAGGTGCCAGGTGCGGGGGCGACGGACCGGCGGTGCGTCCGCGATCGTGGCTGGCACGGCGTCGAGCAGCGCCGCACTGGTCGCGCGCCTGTGCCGGACGCGACGACGGACCACGAGCACGACCGCGACCACCGCGACGAGGACCAGGACCGCGACGGTCCACCAGGAGGAGATCGCGTCGGTCGGGACGGGGTGGTCCACGACAGCGGGACCAGCGGGACCTGCAGCGACCTGACCGTCCACCCGACGACGCTCCTCACGAGCCTGTGGCTCTTCATGACGAGCCTAGATCGTCCCGCGCGGACCTGGACGTGAGCCGAGAGGCTGCAGACAGGCGCCTGGGACCGCTTAGCCTGGTGCCATGCCCCTCACTCCTCGACGGTCCGTCGCATGAGCACCACTCCTGTCCCCGACCCGTCGCCCGGCGTGCTGGTCATCCAGCACGCCGCATGGGAAGGGCCCGGCCTCGTGGGCCGGGCCCTCGACGAGCGCAGCATCGCCTGGCGCTCGGTGACCGTCCTCGACGACGCGGCACCCGAGCTCCCCGACGCCCGGTCGCTCGCCGGGCTGGTCGTCATGGGAGGGGGCATGGGGGCGCTCGACGACGCGGCGCACCCCGGGCTCGCCGCCGAGCGCAGGCTGCTCGCCGAGGCGACGGCTGCTGGGGTCCCGGTCCTCGGGATCTGCCTCGGGATGCAGCTGCTCGCCGTCGCCCTCGGTGGCGACCTGCTCACGGCGCACGGCGAGGAGATCGGTGTCGCGCCGGTCTCGCTCACGGGTGCAGGTCTGCGGGACGCGTACCTGTACCCGCTGACGGTCGACGCCTCGCCCGACCCGGAGGTGCTGCACTGGCACGCAGACGCCGTCACGGCTCCTCCGGGCGCCACCGTCCTCGCCTCGACACCGCTCACCCCCGTGCAGGCCTTCAGGTCGGGCAGTGCCGTCGGGCTCCAGTTCCACCTCGAGATCGACGGGGCGCACCTCGACGAGTGGCTCGCGACCCCCGAGATGGCTGCGGATCTCGCGCCGGGCGTCGCCGAGACGATGCGCGCCGACGCGGCCGTGCGGATGACGAGCCTCGTACCGCGCGCGCTCGTGGTCTTCGGTGCCTTCGCCGACGAGGTCCGGGCGCGTCGCGACAGCCTGACGCACGCCCGTGGCTGACCGCCCGGCCGCCGAGCTCGTCGTCGACACCGCGCTGGTCCGCCGGCTGCTCGACGAGCAGTGCCCCACCCTGCCCGGCGTCGGTCCGACGGCAGACCTCAGCCTCGGGGTCGTCTCCGAGGGGTGGGACAACGTCATGCTCCGCCTCGGGACCTCGCTCGCGGTCCGGGTGCCCCGACGTGCCGTCGGCGCACGACTGCTCGTCAACGAGCAGCGGTGGCTCCCTCGTCTCGCAGAGCGTCTCGACGTGCTGGTCCCCGCGCCGGTCGTCGCGGGCGTCCCCGGCGCAGGCTACCCGTGGCACTGGAGCGTCGTTCCGTGGATCGACGGCACGGCCGCCGGCACGGTCGACCGCGCCAGGCTGCGGGGTGTCGCGGAGCCGCTGGCGGACTTCTTCGGCGCGCTGCACTCGGCCGCCCCGGCGGACGCACCGGTCAACGAGGTCCGCGGCGGCCCGCTCGAGGAGCGCGACGACCCGGTGCGTGAACGGCTGTCGCGTGTCGACCACCCCCGCGTCGCCGGGCTCACCGACGTCTGGGAGGCAGGGCTCGACGCCGCCGCGTGGGACGGGCCACCGCTGTGGCTGCACGGCGACCCGCACCCCTTCAACCTCGTGGTCTCCGACCAGCCGACGGGTGAGGTGAGCCTGCGGGCCGTGGTCGACTTCGGGGACATGACCTCGGGTGACCCCGCGTGCGACCTCGCCGCGACCTGGCTCGTCTTCGACCGGGCCGGGCGGGAGCGGTTCGTGGCGGCCGTCGAGAGAGCGTGGGACGACGCGGGCAGCGGCGACCTCCCGCACCAGGGTCGGTCACCAGAGGCCCTCCGCGCCCGAGAGGCACTCTGGCGCCGCGCGCGCGGCTGGGCCGTCGCGATGGGGACTGCGCTGCTCGCGCACAGCGACGACGACCCGACCTTCGCCGGGCTCGGTGCGCGGGTCGCCGACGAGCTGCTCGAAGACGACTGATCGCCTGGGCCGGCTCGCCGTGGCTGGTGCGCGGCGCGAGACGACGCGGGACCGCAGCGCGGCAGACGGACCGCCTCCGTCGCCGAGGCCGCTCCGGCTACTCTTCTCGGCCGACGACCGCCGCGTACGACGCGCGAGCCAGCTCTTCGAGGACGTCGAGGTCGATCGTCGTGAGGTCCTTGAGGTATAGGCAGGAGCTGCCGAGGGTGTGCGGCCCGAGGCGGGCGAGCATGTCAGCGCGGTCCTCGAAGCCGTCCATGAGGTAGACGGTGGTCGCCGCCTTGCGCGGGGAGAAGCCCAGGGCCAACCAGTCGCCCTCGCGGCCGGAGGCGTAGACGACGTGGTAGCTCCCGAAGCCCACGATGCTCGTCCCCCACATCCGCGCGGGCTCACCGGTGGCACGCTCCATGAGCGCGAGCACGGTGAACGCGTCGCGTCTGCGGACCGGGTGCGTCACCCCGTCGAGGAACTCGGTCACCGAGCCGTCGTTCTCCACCGTCACCGCAGAAGAGGCCATCGCCCCAGTGTGCCGTCCCAGGAGCCCGGGCGACAGCCCGAGCCGACCTGTCCCGCACCGCTCTCGGCCGCACCAGAGCTGAGCACTGCCTCGTCGCAGCACGACGGGGCGCCTGAGCGGGCGCTGCGGGGAACGCACAGCGGGGCGCCCACCCGGTGAAGGATGGACGCCCCGCTCTGGTACCGCTGGTGTCAGGTCACTTCTGGACGAGCGACCGGAGCACGTACTGCAGGATCCCGCCGTTGCGGTAGTAGTCCGCCTCGCCCGGGGTGTCGATGCGCACCACGGCGTCGAACTCGACGAGCGTGCCGTCGGTCTTCGTCGCGGCGACCTTGACGGTCGACGGGGTCGATCCGTCGTTGAGGACGGTGACACCCGAGATGTCGAAGGTCTCCGTGCCGTCGAGCCCGAGGGACTCGGCGTTCTCGCCAGCCGGGAACTGCAGAGGCAGGACGCCCATGCCGATGAGGTTCGAGCGGTGGATCCGCTCGAAGCTCTCGGTGATGACAGCCTTGACGCCGAGGAGCGCCGTGCCCTTGGCAGCCCAGTCGCGCGACGAGCCGGAGCCGTACTCCTTGCCCCCGAGGATGACGAGCGGGGTGCCCTGCGCGGCGTAGTCCTGCGCGGCGTCGTAGATGAACGACTGCTGGCCCGTGACGAAGTTGAAGGTGTAGCCACCCTCGACGTTCTCCAGGAGCTGGTTGCGCAGGCGGATGTTCGCGAAGGTCCCGCGGATCATCACCTCGTGGTTCCCGCGGCGCGAGCCGTAGGAGTTGAAGTCACGACGCTCGACACCGTTGCCCGCGAGGTACTCCGCGGCCGGGGTGCCCGGCTTGATCGCACCAGCAGGGCTGATGTGGTCGGTCGTGACCGAGTCGCCGAGCTTGGCGAGGACGCGAGCACCGGAGATGTCGGTCACGGGGTCGGGAGTCATCGACATGCCGTCGAAGTACGGGGGCTTGCGCACGTACGTCGACTCGGAGTCCCACGCGAAGGTGTTGCCCTCGGGGGTGGGCAGGGCGCGCCAGCGCTCGTCACCGGCGAAGACGTCCGCGTAGTCGGTCGTGAACATCTCGCGGTTGATCGACGTGTCGATCGTCCGCTGCACCTCGTCGGCCGAGGGCCAGATGTCGGCGAGGAACACGTCCGCGCCGTCCTGGTCCTGACCGAGGGGCTCGGCGACGAAGTCGAAGTCCATCGTGCCGGCGAGGGCGTAGGCGATGACCAGCGGCGGGGACGCGAGGTAGTTCATCTTCACGTCAGGGTTGATGCGACCCTCGAAGTTGCGGTTGCCCGAGAGCACCGAGACGACCGACAGGTCGTGCTCGTTGACCGCTGCAGAGACCTCTTCGGGCAGCGGACCGGAGTTGCCGATGCAGGTCGCGCAGCCGTAGCCGACGAGGTGGAAGCCGAGCTTCTCGAGGTAGGGCCACAGGCCCGCCTTCTCGTAGTAGTCGGTGACGACCTTGGACCCGGGGGCCATGGAGGTCTTGACCCACGGCTGGGCCACGAGGCCCTTCTCCACGGCCTTCTTGGCCAGGAGCGCCGCAGCGAGCATGACCGACGGGTTCGAGGTGTTGGTGCACGACGTGATCGAGGCGATGACGACCTTGCCGTGGTCCAGCTCGGTCTGCGTGCCGTCGGCGAGCGTCAGGGGCACACGCTTGTGCGGGCGCTTGGACGAGTCACCGTTCGGGACGTGGTCGGGCGCGTCGCTCGGGTCGTGGTGCTCGCCCGCGGCGATGGGGTCCGAGGCCGGGAAGGTCTCGTCGACCGACTCGTCGAGGCCCGTGAACGGGGCTGCAGCGGCGGCGTCGACGTAGTCGAGGATCGACGTCGCGAAAGAGCTCTTCGCGTCCGTGAGCTCGATACGGTCCTGCGGACGCTTGGGGCCGGCGATGCTCGGGACGACCGTCGAGAGGTCGAGCTCGAGGTACTCGGAGAACTTCGGCTCGATGTACGACTCGGCCGAGGGGTCGAGCCACATGCCCTGCTCCTTGGCGTACGCCTCGACGAGAGCGAGCTGCTCTGCGGAGCGGCCGGTGAGGCGCAGGTAGTCGAGCGTGACGCCGTCGATCGGGAAGATCGCCGCGGTCGAGCCGAACTCGGGGCTCATGTTGCCGATGGTCGCACGGTTGGCGAGCGGCACGGCCGCGACACCTTCTCCGTAGAACTCGACGAACTTGCCGACGACACCGTGCTCGCGCAGCTGCTGCGTGATCGTCAGGACGACGTCGGTCGCGGTGACGGCCGCGGGGATCTCGCCCGTGAGCTTGAAGCCCACGACGCGCGGGATGAGCATCGAGACGGGCTGACCGAGCATCGCGGCCTCGGCCTCGATGCCACCGACGCCCCAGCCGAGCACGCCGAGGCCGTTGACCATCGTCGTGTGCGAGTCGGTGCCGACGCAGGTGTCGGGGTAGGCGCGCAGGACCCCGTCGACCTCTCGGGTCATGATGGTGCGGGCCAGGTACTCGATGTTGACCTGGTGGACGATCCCGGTGCCCGGGGGGACGACCTTGAAGTCGTCGAAGGCCGTTTGGCCCCAGCGCAGGAACTGGTAGCGCTCACGGTTGCGCTCGTACTCGAGCTCGACGTTGCGCTCGAAGGCGTCGGCGCGACCGGCGACGTCGATCTGGACCGAGTGGTCGATGACGAGCTCGGCGGGGGCGAGCGGGTTCACACGCTCCGGGTCGCCGCCGAGGTCGGCGACGGCCTCGCGCATGGTGGCGAGGTCGACGACGCAGGGCACACCCGTGAAGTCCTGCATGATCACGCGCGCAGGGGTGAACTGGATCTCGGTGTCCGGCTGTGCGTCAGGGTCCCAGGAGGCCAGGGCGTTGACGTGGTCAGCGGTGATGTTCGCGCCGTCTTCGGTGCGGAGGAGGTTCTCGGCGAGAACCTTGAGGCTGAACGGAAGCTTGTCCGTCCCTTCAACTGCGGAGAGCCGGAAGATCTCGTACGAGGTGCCATCGACCTCGAGAGTTCCCTTCGACCCGAACGTGTCCACGCTGCTCACGTAGGCTCCTTCATCTTCGGCGAGACAGGTGCGCGAGGGAGTCGGCGAGACGTCCGCCCGGCTGGTGCACCTGGTACTTGGGGGCTTCGCCCAGCGTAGCCGGGCAGTGCTCGACGAGCCGCTCGAGGCGCTGTCGTCGAATCCGGGACCAGCATACCGCATGTATCTTGACGTCAAGATATATACGGGCGCGAGTCTCTCCGGTGCGCGGCCTCGTCAGCCGCGGCGACGGCCTCCCTCCGCGGGCGACCGCCGGAGCCGCGTCGTCTAGGCCGAGCGCGCAGGCGGAGTGGTCTCGACGACCAGCGTCTCGGGCGTGCGAGCGCGACCGACGAGCCACGGCGTGAACCACCTGTGGATCGCCTCGACCGCCAGGCACCCGACCACGGCTGTCGCCGCGATCCATGGCGCGGACTCTCGGCTCGGGTACTCGAGGCTGACGAGCTCACGGACCGGCTCGACGAGCAGCACGCCGACTGCGGCTGCTGCGAGCACCACGATCATCGCGACCTTCCACAGCTGCCACGGGCGGGCGAGCACGCCGACGACCCACAGCCCGACGGAGATGAGCACGATGAAGACGGCAGTGCGGCCCTGGACGAGGGAGTCGCTGTCCCAGACGAAGGCGTAGATGCCCAGGACGAGCGAGCCGACCACGATCCCCACAGGCATGGCGAAGGACAGGCACCGCCTGAGGAACCCGGCGACGAAGCGCTGGTTGTTCGGCGGCAGGGACAGCAGGAACGCTGGGATGCCGATGGTCAGCGCGCCGATGATCGTCATGTGGCGCGGCAAGAACGGGTAGTCCCAGGAGAGCAGCACGACGACCACGGCGAGCAGCGCCGCGTACGTCGTCTTGGAGAGGAACAGCGTCGCGACGCGCTCCATGTTCGCCATGATCCGGCGCCCCTGGCCGAGGACGCCGGGCAGGGTCGAGAACGCACCGTCGACGAGCACGATGCGGGCGACGGCCTTGCTCGCCCCGGCACCGTTGCCCATCGCGATGCCGAGGTCGGCGTCCTTGAGCGCGAGGGCGTCGTTGACGCCGTCGCCGGTCATCGCGACGACGTGCCCGTCGGACTGGAGGGCGTGGACCAGGTCCCGCTTCTGCTCGGGCGACACCCGGCCGAAGACGTCGTAGTCGCGGGCGACCTGTGCGAGCGCCGCCGGGTCGTCGACAGGGAGGTCGCGGGCGTCGAAGCCGTCGACCACGACGCCCTCCCCGCGCAGGCCGACACGGGTCGCGATCGCGGCCACGGTCTCGGGGTTGTCACCCGAGATGATCGTGGTCCGCACACCCTGCTCGCGGAAGTAGGCGAGGGTCTGCGCGGCGTCAGGTCGCACCCGCTCCCCCAGCACGGCGACGACAGCAGGCTGCAGGTCGCCGGGCAGGTCGCCGTCAGGAGCCGGGAGCGGCTCGTCGGTCCGGGCGAGCAGGACCACGCGCGCACCTGTCCCGGCCTCCCGGGCGACGACGGTCCGGGCGCGGGCCGCACCGTCGTCGTCGCGTCGTCCGAGCAGGAGCTCAGGAGCGCCCATGACCCAGACGCCGTCGGCGGTCTCGAGCGCGCTCCACTTGCGGGCCGAGGAGAAGGGCACGGCAGCGAGGACCTGGGCGGGGACGACGGCGGCGACCCCGGCGGCGATCGCCTTCGACGTGGCGTTGCCCTCACGGTCCGTCGCGATCGCGGCGAGCGCCTCGAGCGCCCCGGGCAGCTCGGCGAGCGTCTCGAGGCTGGTGAGCGAGACTGTGCCGTCGGTGATCGTGCCGGTCTTGTCGAGGCAGAGCACGTCGACCCGAGCGAGGATCTCGACGGCCGCGAGCTCCTGCACGAGGACCTTCTGCCGGGCGAGGATCATCGCGGCGAGCGCGAAGTTGAGGGAGGTGAGGAGCACGAGCCCCTCGGGGATCATGCCGACCACACCGGCGACGGCCGCGACGACGGCGTCCTTCCAGTGCCCGTCCTCGAAGGCGGTGTCCCAGCCGCCGGTCGCACGGAGCTGGCTCCAGGCGAGGAGCAGGGCGATCGGGACGATGGCGAAAGACACCACCCGCAAGACCTTGTTGACCCCGTCGCGCAGGTCGGACTGGACAGTCGAGTACTGCTTGGCCACTGCCGTGATCTTGTTGGCATAGCCGTCGATCCCCACGCGCGTCACACGGAAGGCCGCGCTCCCCGCCACGACGGAGGACCCTGAGAGGACCTCGTCGTCGACGGCCTTGTGGACCGACCGAGACTCGCCCGTGAGCATCGACTCGTCGATCTCGAGGCCGGCCGAGCTCAGCACGGTGCCGTCCGCAGGCACCTGGTCCCCGGTGCCGAGGTGCACCACGTCGTCCTGGACGATCTCCTCGAGACGCACCTGCTGCTCAGCACCGTCGCGGAGCACCCGCGCGAAGGGCGCGTCGAGGATCGCCAGGTTGTCCAGGGTCCGCTTGGCGCGGTACTCCGTGACGATGCCGATCGCGGCGTTGATGACGATGACGAAGCCGAACAGCGCGTCAGCCCACCGCCCTGTGAGCAGCACGAGCACGAGTGCGACCAGGAGGATGCCGTTGAAGAGCGTGAAGACGTTCTCGCGGAGGATGTCGACGAAGGAGCGAGAGGTGGTCGTGTCGACCGTGTTGACGAGGCCCTGCGACCTCCGGTCGGCGACCTCTTCGGACGTCAGTCCGTGCACTGGCGTTCTCCCTGCGTGAAGGTGTGGGGCATCACCATACCCGGGCCCCCTGACCGTCGACCTGGAGCCGCCCAGCCCGTGACCGGCCCACGACGGGCCCTCACTCTGCTCACGACCCGCTCCCGACCCGCTCACGGCAGCCCTTCCTCGCCGCGGGCCCGCAGGAGCTCTTCGCGCTCAGAGTCCGCGAGGGTGGCGAGCCGGATCCGCACGGTCTCGACGTCCACCCACAGCTCGTCGGCGAGCTCCCCCCACGACCTCGCCCAGCGAGCTGCGTCCACGAGGTCGTCGAGAGAGACGAGCCACCGCGCGGCCAGGGCGCCGGCCTCCCTCTCCTCGCGCTCCGTGCAGCCTGGACCGTGACGCAGCTCGAGATGGGCGAGCTCGTGCGCGAGGGTCGAACGCCGCTGGGCCTGGGACTGGTGCGGGTGGAGCTGGATCGACCGGACCCCGTCCGTGGCGCCGAGGACCCCGGGCACGACGACCCACCGGAGCTCGACATGGTCGAGCTCACGCAGGCGCCGCCACGGGTTGAACACAGGTGCGACGCTACGTGGGCCTGGGCCTCCAGGGCCGTCGTCCACAGCCCCGGGTCCCCCAGGGTTCTCGGGCACGATGCTCCGTCACACGAGGACCGGGCTCTCCGGGTCGTCCTGCACGCCGTCGCCAGGCGGCTGGTCAGCTCTGCCGTCGACCAGACCCGGTGACTGGTCCGGCTCCCCTGTCCTTGCCGCCCAGGTGAGAGTCTCGGGCGTCGAGGCCGGCACATCGGCGCTCTCGGGCTCGATGACCGTGACGACAGGGTCTGCGAGGACGAGCGAGAGCCGCGGACCACTGTCCTCGGCGGACCGCGCTGCCGACGCAGCCCCGAGCCTGCGCGCCAGCTCACGGATGAGGTCGTCGTCGGCCACCCCACGGGCGTCGTACACCACCTGGACCTCGCTGCCGGGCAGCCCCATCTCCTCCGCGATCGCGGCGCGGACGACCCCGACGTCGACCTGGAGGGCGCGGGCGAGCCCTTCGACGGTCGTGTCCCTCAAGAGCCGCGCGACCGGGGCCCTGCCCTCGCGCAAGAGCTTCGACACGACCTGCTTGGACAGACCCGACTCGCGCGCCAGGTCTGACTGGTTCCACCCTCTGCGCGCGAGCCCGTCCCGGAGCAGCCTCTGGAGTGCGTGCATCGATCCTTGCCCTTCGTCGGCGACGCACACCGGCCGGTCCCGGAGATCCGAGGAGAGCCGTCGCGCGTCGCGGGAGATCAGGGCGAGCGGGTGCCGCGCCTGCGGCACAAAGATATGTCAACCAGGATGGACCGCGCGGGAAGGGACAATCACCCGCGTGGCGCTTGTCGGACATATGACCTGTCAACCCGTGAGGAAAGGATGGTCTCCAAAGGGTTGACTCCGGTCAAAACAGACGCAAGCATAGAAACATCACAGACCGCGGAGAGAGGACGGCGATGAGGCTGCGAGACCCGAGGCTCCTCAAGGCCTACATGATGCTCGCCGGCATCAACCAGGCTCGTCTGGGACGCCGCGCAGGGTGCTCGCGCCAGTTCATCCACATGCTGCTGACAGGAGAGAAGCGCAGCTGCCGCCCCGATGTCGCCGAACGCATCGAGGAGGCCGTCCGTGTCCGCAGCGGCACGCTCTTCACGGTGTCCGAGCGCACTGTGGAGCGCAACGTCCCCCATGTCCGACCCGTGGGAACACGCCCACCTGTGTGACACCACCAAGCTGCCGCCGGCGAGGAACCCCTGCCCTTCCGGCGGTGCACCACCATCTGAGGCACCGGTCGTCCGCTGCGTGCGGTCGACCGGTGCCTCAGATGGCTTCAGGGCACGACTGAGCGAGCACGCTCAGCGGTCTGGCACGCTCAGCGGTCTGGCACGCTCAGCAGCCTGGCGCCCGTCAACCCGGCACCCTCGGCGATCGGGCGCCCATCCCCGGCGCGTCCGGCAGGCTGCGGCCTACCGCGTCAGGACAGCCACGCACTCCACGTGGTGCGTCATCGGGAAGAGGTCGAAGGCGCGGACGCTCTCGAGCTCGTAGCCGTCCTTCGCGAGGTAGGCGATGTCGCGGGCGAGCGCTGCAGGGTCGCAGGCGACGTACACGATGCGGCTCGGCGCGAGCGCCACGATCTGCGCGACGGTCTTGGCTCCTGCACCCGTACGCGGCGGGTCGAGGACGACGACGTCGGCCCCGGCGATCGCGCCGTGACCGGCGGTCCGCAGCACGGTGTCGACCTGGCCGACGTGCAGCTCGACCTGCTCGTAGGCGTGAGCGTTGCGACGAGCGTCCTTCACGGCACGCTCGTCGCCCTCGACAGCGACGACCCTCCCGACGGGCCCGACGGCCTTGGCGAGCGGGACCGTGAACAGCCCGGCCCCTGAGTAGAGGTCGACGACTGTGGCGTCGGTGAGGTCGCCGTCGGCTCCCCCGCGGGCAGCGTCGAGAACCACCTGGGCGAGGAGCGAGGGGGCCTCGCGGTGCACCTGCCAGAACCCGTCGGCGGCGACCTTGTAGGTGAAGGCCTCGCCGTCGACGGTCACGGTCTCGGTGACCGAGCGACGCACGTTCGGACGGGTGTCGAGGTGGCCGTTGCGGAGCACCTGCCCGTCGAGCAGCACGATCGGGTCAGAACCGTCGGCCGGGGCCACGACCTCGATCTCGGCACCGGGCGTCCAGCGCTTCGCAAAGATCTTCTCGGCCTCGGCGGCAGCCAGGACCTCGGGGGTGGCCAGCGGCATGGTGCTCAGCGGGAGCACGTCGTGCGAACGGAACTGGCGCATGCCGGCGCGGCCGTCCGCGTCGGCGACGAGGTCGATGCGGGTGCGCCATCCGAGGCCGCCGCGCTCGTCGTCGCCCGGGGCGGGCTCGACGACCACTGTGCGCTCGATCTTCGCGAGACGCTGCAGCTGCTCTTCGACGACCCCGGCCTTCCAGCGCCGCTGCGCCTCGAGGGAGACGTGCGCGAGCTCTCCGCCGCCGACGCCGTCGGCCCCGGCCTGCGGCCAGGCCGACCGGACCCGGTCCGGGGAGGCGACGAGGATCTCGACGGCGTCGGCGCGCCAGAACTTCGAGGTCTCCCCCGAGTCGGTCAGACGCGCACGGACGGTCTCGCCGGGCAGCGTGTGCCGCACGAAGACGACCCGACCGTCGTACCGCGCGACGCAGTGCCCACCGTGGGCGATGCGGCCGATCTCGAGCTCGACCAGCGGAGCGGTCTCAGGGGTGTCGGCGGCGTCGTTCAGGGCTTCGGATGACTCAGGGGTGGTAGGCACCCGACAAGTATCCCAGGCGTCTGGCCCGGGTCCCACCAGGCGTCTGCCTAGTAGCCGACCCTGCGCTTCTTGGCGGCGTACCCGGTGCCCTCCAGGCCCGTCTGCCCCTGGCTCGACGAGAGCTGCCACGGGACCGAGGCCACGACCACACCGGGAGTGAAGAGCAGACGCCCCTTGAGCCGCAGCGCGCTCTGGTTGTGGAGCAGCTGCTCCCACCAGTGCCCGACGACGTACTCGGGGATGTACACCACGACGAGGTCACGGGGGCTCTCGCGCCGCACCGACCGGACGTACCCGAGGATCGGCCGGGTGATCTCGCGGAACGGGGAGTCGAGGACCCGGAGCGGGACAGGGATGTCCAGGCTCTCCCACTGGGCTGTGAGGCGCTCGACGTCCTCGGCGTCGACACCCACGGTGAGCGCCTCGAGCGTGTTGGGCCGCGACGCGCGGGCGTAGGCGATCGCCCGCATCGTCGGCTTGTGCAGCTTGGACACGAGCACGATCGCGTGCACCCGGCTCGGCAGCGCCCGAGAGGACGACGGGTCCTCGCCGAGCTCGATCTCCTCAGACACCGAGTCGTAGTGCTTGCGGATCGACTTCATGAGCACGAACACCGCAGCCATCGCGAGCAGCGCGATCCACGCACCGTGCGTGAACTTGGTGAGCAGCACGATGACCAGCACGGTCCCGGTCATCGCGAAGCCGATCGAGTTGACGATCCTCGAGCGTGTCATCTGCGACCGCACCTTGGGGTCGGTCTCGGTCCGCAGCTTGTCGGTCCAGTGCCGGACCATGCCCAGCTGAGACAGCGTGAAGGAGACGAAGACCCCCACGATGTACAGCTGGATCAGGCGGGTGACCTCGGCGTCGAAGGCCCAGATGAGGATGATCGCCCCGGCCGCCAGGGTGAGGATGCCGTTGGAGAAGGCGAGCCTGTCACCGCGGGTGTGGAGCTGGCGCGGGAGGTAGCCGTCCTTGGCGAGGATGGATCCGAGCACCGGGAAGCCGTTGAAGGCTGTGTTCGCGGCGAGCACGAGGATGAGCCCCGTCACCGCCGAGACGATGTAGAAGGCGAAGGGGACGCCCTGGAACACGGCCTCGGCGAGCTGGCCGATCACCGGGTGCTGCACGTAGTCGACCGGGAGGGCCTGCCCGCCCGAGGTCAGCTGCTCGTGAGGGTTCTCCGCGTAGTGGACGCCGGTGAGCCGGGCGAGGAAGAGGATCACGAGGATCATCAGGGCCGAGATGCCGCCGAGGAGCGCGAGGGTGGTCGCAGCGTTCTTGGACTTGGGCTTCTGGAATGCCGGGACACCGTTGCTGATGGCCTCGACACCCGTCAGGGCCGCACAGCCCGAGGCGAAAGCCCGGGCGATGAGGAAGGCCCCGGCCAGACCAGTCAGCCCCTCGTCGAAGCCAGGCTGCGCGACGAGCTCGAAGGTCGCGCTCTCCGCCATCGGCAGGTTGCCGGTCAGGTGCCGCAAGAACCCGACGACGGCGGTGACCCCGATGGCGAACATGAAGAGGTAGACGGGGATCGCGAAGAACCGGCCGGACTCCTTGACCCCTCGCAGGTTCACGAGCGTCAGCAGCGCGACGAGCACGATCGCGAAGGTGGCCTCGTGGTCCCGCAGCGCCGGGATCGCGCTCGCCGCGTACTGCGCGCCGGAGGAGATCGACACCGCGACGGTGAGGACGTAGTCGACCATGAGCGCGCTCGCGACACCGACACCGGCGCTCGGGCCGAGGTTCTCGGTCGCGACCTCGTAGTCACCGCCGCCCGAGGGGTAGGCGTGCACGTTCTGCCTGTACGAGGCGACGACGGTGATCAGCACGAGGACGACGGCGAGGCCGACCCACGGGGAGATCGTCGTGGCGGTGAACCCGGCGACCGCGAGGGTCAGCAGGATCTCGTCGGGGGCGTAGGCGACGGACGAGAGCGCGTCCGAGGCGAAGACCGGCAGCGCGATGCGCTTCGGCAGGAGGGTATGCCCCAGGTGTTCGCTGCGGACTGGACGTCCGAGGAGGAGCCGCTTGGCGGCATCAGCAATGTCCGACACGTTGAGCAATGCTAGGCCTGTTTCGGCGGTCTCGGGACGGATCTGCGGTCACGTTCTGGTGTGCAGTCCCGTCACCGGGTCGGTCGCGGCTCTGCAGCCGGTCACGGAGGCGGGCTGCTGGCCCGTCGCACGGCCGTCGCAGGTACCCACGGGCGTGAACCTGGAGTAGCGTTCCGGCTTGTGCACTTCGTCATCATGGGATGTGGGCGCGTCGGCGCCACTCTGGCCCAGTCGCTCGAGAACAACGGTCACTCCGTCGCGGTCATCGACCAGAACGCTGACGCGTTCCGTCGGTTGAGCCCCGACTTCGGTGGGAAGAAGGTGACCGGTCTCGGGTTCGACCGCGACACCCTCCACCAGGCGGGGATCGACGACACCTACGGGTTTGCGGCCGTCTCGGACGGCGACAACTCGAACATCCTCGCGGCCCGCGTGGTCCGTGAGACCTACGGGATCGAGAACGTCGTCGCCCGGATCTACGACCCCCACAGGGCCGAGATCTACCAGCGCCTGGGGATCTCGACAGTCGCGACGGTCCGCTGGACCGCCGACCAGATGCTCCGCCGGATGCTTCCCATGGGAGCCACCGACGAGTACCGAGACCCCTCCGGTCAGATCCGCCTCGCCCAGGTCGACGTGCACCCCGGCTGGTACGGCCGCTCGATCCGCGCGATCGACGAGGCCAGCGGCGCGAAGTCGGCCTTCGTCACGCGCTACGGCGACGGCGTGATCGTCCAGCCCGAGACCGTGCTGCAGGAGAACGACATCTTGCACGTCCTGGTCCATACCGATGCGTCGACCACGATGGAGCGCATCCTCACCCACGCCCCGAAGGTAGAGGTCTGATGCGCGTCGTCATCGCCGGAGCAGGATCTGTCGGTCGGTCGATCGCCCGAGAGCTCATCGCCAACGACCACGACGTGACCATCATCGACCACCAGCCGACGTCGATGCGTGTGGCCCAGGTGCCCGAGGCCGAGTGGTTGCTGGCCGACGCCTGCGAGCTGCCGACGCTCACCGAGGCCAAGGTGGACGAGTGCGACGTCATCGTCGCGGCGACAGGCGACGACAAGGCCAACCTGGTCATCTCGTTGCTCGCCAAGACAGAGTTCGGCGTGCCGCGCACGGTCGCCCGCGTGAACAACCCCAAGAACGAGTGGATGTTCGACGAGTCGTGGGGCGTGGACGTCGCCGTCTCGACCCCGCGGATCATGACCGCGATGGTCGAGGAGGCCGTGTCGGTCGGCGACCTCGTGAAGATCTTCACCTTCCACCAGTCCGGCGCGGACATCCTCGAGATCACCCTGCCGGCGGACTCAGTCCTGGCCGGTCAGCGCCTCGGCGACATCACGTGGCCCAAAGACACCGTGCTCGCGGCGATCGTGCGGGGCACGCTCCCGATCGCGCCGACGGTCGACGACACCCTCGAGGCCGGCGACGAGCTGCTGATCGTCACGGGTCAGGAGTCGACGCTCACCGAGCTGCAGGCGCTGCTGGTCGGCGGACCAGCAACCACGTCCCCCACAGGACCAGTGCCCACAGCGGGACACCCATCACCAGCCGAGCAGTCCCCAGCCATCCCACCGACGAGCTGAAGTACAGCGGGATCTGGACCGCGAGACGCAGGGCGAACATGCCGATCCAGAGCCACGTGGCGAGGGTGTACCGGCGAAGGAGCGCACGGTCGCTGCGCCACGCCGTCGAGAAGACGGGTGCGGGGGCGGCGGCCTCGACAGGATCGCCGTCCGTCTGATCCGCCTGATCCGTCGCCGGGCCAGGCTGGCGAGCCGGTTGCGACGTCGCACCGAAACCGCCACGGAGCGCCTCGACGACCACGCCGACGATCGGCCAGGACACGGCGACCGAGATCAGCATGACGGC
>Ga0247813_10001337_pt1 | contig 19015 bp, 20 predicted proteins | sample UWRJL169409C1_FD_180719 | JGI IMG/M metagenome (GOLD analysis project Ga0247813, IMG submission 180719) | Plant litter microbial communities from Arlington Agricultural Research Station in Wisconsin, United States - UWRJ-L169-409C-1 | ecosystem: Environmental > Terrestrial > Plant litter >... | reverse complement strand
GCCCTCAGCGAACGGTTCAACTTCCTCCACGTTGACACCGGCTCCTACTACCGCGCCATCACCGCCGAACTCCTCCGGCGCGGCCTCCGCATCGACCAGCTCGACGCCGTGAAAACCGCCCTGCCGTCCATCACGCTCGGCACCCGTGTCGAAGGCCGCGCCGCCCGCATGGAAATCGGCGGCCGCGTCGTCCCCGAGTCCGAAATCCGCGGCCCCGAGGTCACCGCCGCCGTCTCCCACTTCGCCGCCATCCCCGAAGTCCGCACCGCTCTGCTCACCTATCAGCGCAACCAAGCCGGTGTCGCCCGCTCCCACGGTTTCCGCGGTCTCGTCATGGAAGGCCGTGACATCGGCTCGGTGATTTTCCCCAACGCCGACCTGCGCTTTTTCCTGCATGCCGACGTCGAGGCCCGCGCCAAACGCCGCGAACTCGAAGGCCGGGCCGACGCCGTCGCCGAGCGCGACCGTCTCGACGCCACGCGCAAGACCGCACCGCTTGTCCTCGCCTCGGGTGCCATCGACATCGACAGCACCTACCTGAACCTCGAACAGGTCGTGGATAAACTCTCCGGCCTCATCTCCGCCAAGCTCGCCTAAAAGCCACGCCGTCATGCAACGCCGCCACGCCCAAGGTGAGATGGATCCGCTGTATGGAATCTGCCATTACGCGATCACGGTCTTCTACGATATTTTCTTTCGCGGAGACATCGCCGGTCTGGAAAACATACCCAAAGACGGCCCGCTGATCGTAGCCTCCAACCACGCCAGCCACCTCGACCCGCCGCTCGTCGGCTGCCACATCCCGCGCCAGCTCGCCTTCTTCGCCCGCAAGACGCTCTGGTCCGGCAAGCTCGCCACCTGGTGGCTCGACGGAGTCGGCGCGATCCCCGTCGACCGCGACGGCGCCTCCGATGTGGGTGCGATCAAAAACGTCCTCCGCGCGCTCCAAGCCGGCAAAGTCCTCACGCTCTTCCCCGAAGGCACGCGCTCGCCCGACGGCACGCTGCAACCCGCCAAATCCGGAGTCGGCATGATCGCGTGCCGCTCACGCGTTTCCGTGCTACCCGCGCGCATTTTTAATTCCCACATCGCCTTCGGACGCGGCGGCGGCTTCCGCCTCGGCACCCGCGTCTCCATCGTTTACGGCAAGCCGCTACAAGTGGCCGATTTCGACGATCCCAAAGCCGGCAAAGACCGCTACCAACTCGCCTCCGACAAAATCATGGCCGCCATCGCCGCCCTGAAAGAACCGCAGCCCGTGATTATTTGAAGGTAGGGCGGGACCGCTGGGCCCGCCGTGCGTGCTGATAGCGGTCCGACGTGAGAGCGAGCTTGCTCGCGATGACCCGCACCGCGCGCCAAGGGAGGGACGACCCCCGTGTCGTCCGTTCCGTTGTAAACTACAGCGAACTCTCGCCGCTCTCGACAGCGTGACGAGTTCAGACCGGCCCGCTCAACTCAGCACAACCCGCTCGCCTTGCGCGCCCGCGCGAGCACCTGGCTCGCCGTCGCCCGCGCGCGCTCCGCACCGTCCTTCAGGATCGCGCGAACCTGATCGGGATTCGCCGCCAACTCGGCGCGACGCGCACGATACGGCGCGAAGAAATTCCAGTAGTGCTCAAACAGCGCCTTCTTGAGGTCACCGTAACCGAGCCCACCCGCACGCAGACGATTCTCGTAGTCCGCCGCGATCTCGGCGGGCGCGACCAATTTCAGCAGCAGAATCGCGATGTTTTTATCCGCATCGGGCTTCGGTTCAGCCGGTGTGCGGCTGTCCATGAGGATGCCCATGATCTTTTTGCGCAGCGCTTTTTCCTCACCGAAAATCGGCAGCGTGTTGTCGTAGCTCTTGCTCATCTTCTGACCGTCGAGGCCGGGAACAACCGCCGTCTCGTCCCGGATTTCCGACTCCGGCACGACAAACGTATCGCCGTAGGTGTGGTTAAACTTGATCGCGATATCGCGCGTCATCTCGACGTGCTGCTTCTGGTCACGACCGACCGGCACCAGGTTGGAATCGTAGAGCAAGATATCCGCCGCCATCAGCACCGGATACGCAAAGAGTCCGAAGTTCGGCGAAATGCCTTTCGCGGTTTTGTCCTTATAGCTGGTCGCTCGCTCGAGCAGGCCCATCGGAGTAAGCGTGCCAATCATCCACATGAGTTCGCACACCTCGGACACATCGCTCTGGCGGAACAGCACGCTCTTCTGCGGATCGAGCCCGCAAGCCAGCCAGTCGAGCGCGACATCAAATGAGTTCTGCCGACGCTGCGCGGCATCGGTCAGCGACGTCATCGAGTGATAGTCCGCGATAAAATACGTGCAGTCCCCGCGCGACTGAAGATCGACCGCGGGTTTGATCGCGCCGAAATAGTTGCCGATGTGAAGCTGGCCGGAAGGCTGGATGCCGGTGAGGATGCGCATGACGAAAAAAGCTAAAGTGCGGAAGCGGGTCGGTAGTCGTCAATCCCTGCGCGGAATCTGCGTCACCGTGCCGCGGATGCGCGCTATGGTCGCCGCCGGCAGATAACCGCTGAACGCCGTCGTCGGCATGACCAGCGCGCGTTTGCCCAAAATCGTGCCCGGGTTGAGCACCGCATTGCAGCCGACCTCCGCCTGATCGCCCAGGATGGCGCCAAACTTCCGCAGCCCCGTCTCGAACGTGCCCGATGGCAGCCGCACCGTGATCGGTTGCTGGTCGAGACGCAGGTTGGACAAAATCACGCCGGCGCCGAGATGCGCCCGATTACCAAGGATCGAATCACCCACATAGTTAAAATGCGGCACCTGCACGCCATCGAGCAGCACGCAGTTCTTAAACTCGCACGAGTTCCCCAGCACGCAGCCTTCGCCAACGATCACATTGCCGCGAATAAACGCCCCGGGGCGGATCTCGGTCTTCGCCCCGATCCAAGCCGGCCCGATGATCGTCGCATAGGCAGGCAACTTGACCGACGCATCGATCCACACATCGCCCTCGATATGCACCCCCGGCGGCACGGCGCGCGGCACGGGAGCGGTCAATACGCCGAACGCCTGCCCGATGGCCTTGATCCACGCCCATGGCGCCGCATCGGAACGAAAAGTCGCGGCGAACGGAGCGAGCGACGGAGGCAGTTCAAAAAAATCAGCGGCGAGCATGGTCGGCGAGTGGACACAAAAAAGCGCCCGGTGTCATTACCGGACGCTTTCCTAAAATGGAGCAGGCGAAGAGACTCGAACTCATCGCGGTATGTATGGAACTAATTGGAATTCAACTAAGATACCTCCGCTACTCGGATGACGACACACAAAGAAGCACACAGGCCCACAAGTGCCTTATCCTAAAGGAGGTTACGGCATGAAAGGCGGCAATCGGTCACGCTGCTATCTGAAAAAGCTTCATGCTGCGGGCCTCAAAATCCCAGCTAAAGCTAGCCAGTTCGTTATCCATCTTAAGGAACTGGTCCGCTCAGGTGCCCCCTTAAAGGTGGTGCTCTATTTGCGCGTTTCCAGCAGTAGCCAAAAGCGCACGGGTAGCTTACGGGCAAGCCAACGCAGAATGATGAGGGAAATGGCAGCGTTAAAAATGGAGGTCATTGCTGTATTCCGAGAGATCGGATCTGGTTGGCAAACTGACCTAGTTCAGCGTGCTGCCGCCGCAACCTATGCCAAAAAACACAGCGCAATTTTGGTTGCGGAAAGTTCGGACCGTTTTCTTCGGAGCGTCTATTACACCAAGCAAAATCAGGCAGTCCTGCCCAGCTTAGTCGAGTGGGAGTCTTTTGCGCATGAAACGCAGGGTGTAGCCGTTGCGACACTGCTAGACCCAGATATGCCGTGGAACCAAGTGCGGAGCTATCAGACTGAACGAGGCATAATCGAAAAAAACGCAAAGTGCGGTCGCCCGGTCATAATTAAGCCTGGAGATAAAAAACGTCGGAGAGAGAAACTACTCCAAAGGGTGCTATGGCTACGATTCACTTGGAACTGTTCTTATCGTTTCATCGAAGAAGAAACAGGTGTTCCGCCCAGCACATTTAGATGTTGGATTAAGGGGGTGCGGTTTTTGAAAGGCATCAAGTGTGCTTAAGCGCATTTCACCTACGAAAACGGCACGTTTCTCCACTACCCCTCGCTCCAGAAAAGGTTACTTGTGTTTAAGCGACTAAACCGCAGCCATTCTCCGTTACTCACCATGCAGGTCTAGTCTTTGTCTCGGTCTTTTCCTCGCGTTATTCTCTAACGTATGGGCGGAGCTCAAGATCGGCACGCTGAACACTTACTTGCTGTTTGAGGAAGGGTCGGATTCTGGAGGTCAGCTTTCGGACAAAGCACTTCCCTCGAAAATCTACGCTGAAAAGGTCACTAATCTCGGCTCGTTTGTGAATGGACTAGACTTCGTGGGACTTCAGGAGTTGGGCGGAGAGATTGACGCCAAGAATCTAGCGAAGGCCGCAGGCCCCTATCAAACAGCATTCGTTCAAGGTAGAGACACTTTTACGGGTCAAGACGTGTCAGCCGCTCATTTTGCGCAGAAATGGGCTTATTTTTAAAAGGTCTTCTCGCGTGCCCGCACTGGAGAGCCTGTCCATGCATCTCCTCGTGTCGATTGAAGCAGACGGCAAAGCCTACGCCGTCTTAGTCGTGCATCTTCTCCGTCCGATCGGTAAGAATGCTGAGAAACATGAGGCACAGCTTGCTGCCATTCGGACATGGATTGAGTCCATGAAAAAAAGCGCACCGGACACCACCATCGTGGTGATTGGAGACTTCAACAACGACGGGAAGCCCTGCTACCGATTACGGACTCCGCTGCCTTAAACGGATACGCGCCTACGCACCTCAACGGGAGCGTATACGATCATATCTTCAGTTCCGGCAAGTTAAGTGCCGTTGAGGTTCTGCGCCCCCCGTATCCCAAGCGCCCAAACGACCTGCTCAAGTCGCTCTGGACCGATCATTATCTGGTTAAGGCGAGCTTGTCCGACTAAATTCCGCGCCCATGAGCTTTGAAACGTTCCGCGATCACTTCATTGCTGAGCTGCCCGACATGAATCTACTCCGAGTCACTTTCGAGGCGGCGATAGCCAGCACGGAGCTGCAATTTGGATCAGTTCATCTCTCCAAGTCGGAGAAAGCCATATTGCGTAAATTCTACGAGGAAAGTGTTCAGGAGGCCTATCGCCGTAAGCAGAGCTAGGCTTCTGCTCTTAGCGTGTCACGATCTGCGGAGGCATGAGCAATCGCCAAGAGCCATCGTTCTCCCTTTCAAGCATAACCAAGAAATGGGTCCGAAGTGTAGCACCGAAGCTGTTTTGAGAATCGACCCATATTCTGACAACGTAGCGCTTATCCCCAACCAGTTCCACGTTGTCCTTCGGGATCTGATCGAACAAACCGCCAAAGCTAGCCGTTGAAGGTGACTTAAGCGTATCTTTCACACACTGCTGGGCCATTGTCCACGCTCCGATGTAATCTCCCTTCTTCGCTGCAACGGAGGTCGGCCGGACTGGATTGTTCACCGTGTTGATTGAGCTGACGACGATCCCGCCAATGATCGGGATAGCTACGAAGATGAGGAAGAGAATAGCGCAACCGCTCGTCCGCTTCTTAACAGCCGTTCCGCAGTTGGGGCATTGTTCAGCTTTAGCGCTAAGCGGATTACCGCATTTCCGGCAGGGTTTCATGGTCATTTTGTTAGGGTAATTGTTACACAGACTTGAGGACGTGAGTGTTCTCGCAAGAGTGAAATACACACTATATTAGTGCCATCAATGAGGGGTATCTTTTTGGCGGCTACACTTGGTAGATTTATCGAGTGCCAACGCAAAAGCCTCCAAGAGAAATTCCCACGACTTTCGGGGGAATTTTGCGCAAGTATCGACTGAGTCGAAAGTGGAGTCAGATGGAGCTAGCGACTAGAGCTGGCATGCACCTAAATGCCTTGGGCAATCTCGAACGAGGTGTCAGAAATCCAAGCCTAGAAACAATCTTGATCCTCTGCAAAGCGCTAGGTGTCTCTGTCGCCAAGTTCATGGCGGATTTGGAAAAAGCGCTCCCGAAAAGTTCTAAGTTCAAAAGCTCAGGTTTCTACGACGAATAAGCCGGAGAGGTGTCATCTGCTCGATCTCTGTGGGCCGCTGGGATCCGTGAATGCAGTAAATTGCTGACATGCCAGGCGTCGTCGTTTTGGTGTTTGTGCAAAGTATGTCCGACTCGGCTTCAAAAATCACTCTCGTTCACCTGTCGGACATCCACTTTATAAAGGCCAGTGCAGTTGGCCCCGACGTGTTGGATGAGGATATCCGGCGCGAGCTGAAGCGCGACGTCGTTGCACTCTGCGGCACCTTGGGTAACGCACACGGGATACTCGTAACAGGAGACATCGCGTATTCAGGTAAGATTGAAGAATACAAACGGGCCGAAGAATGGCTGTTGGAACTGTGCCGCGAGACGAAATGCAGCGAGCAGAACGTCTGGATGATCTGCGGTAACCATGACGTTCAGAGGGATGTCATCACCAGTAGTGTGTCGTTGCGTGATTTCCAAAGTAAGTTGCGGACGCAGGAGATTTCAAAAATAGACGCAATTTACCAAGAATACCTCACCGACTCGGCCGCTCGCACTATCGTTTACTCCGCCTTGCAAAACTACAACGACTTCGCGCAAAAGTTCGGCGGACACTTCGCGCATGATAGAATTTTTTGGGAAAAGGATATAGTTTTGAACGACGGCAGTAAGCTACGTATTCGAGGTCTGAATAGCGCCATTGGATGCAACCGCGACGACAACAAGGATACGGGACATCTTCTGACAGTCGGATCAGCGAACTGCGCTGTTCCTCGATTAGAAGCACACGAATACATGACTTTATGCCATCATCCTCCGGACTGGTTGCGTGATAGCGATGAAGTTGCGAGATTCCTGAATTCACGGGTTCGGATCCAACTTTTCGGACATAAACATCGGCGGCGGATTGAGCCTGGCGATGAAAGCGGCTTTGCATTCCTGAAACTCCATGCTGGCGCGGTGAATCCGGGGCAGGGAGAAACCAGTCTGCCGCGTTATAACGTCCTAGCGCTGCATGTTTCAACTTCTGCACCAAGCGAGAAAAAACGCACATTGCACATCGAGATTCATCCTCGAATCTGGGATCCGGATCAGACCAAATTTATCACTGAATCCGCCGCCTGCGATCCAGGCGGCACAAGCAAAACATTTTCGCTGTCGTTGGACTGGCTCGAAAAGGCTTCGCAGCCTGAACTCGCGTCGACCCCTCAACTTTCTGAGGTTACATCACAACCTCAGGTGAACAATCCTTTCAACATTCCCACGCCGGCAGAACCTGCACCCAAGGTCATGAATGGTTCATGGAAGCTTTCATTCCGGTTCCTGAGCTTACCTTTTCATAAAAGAATGGAGGTCGCAAATGAACTCCACTTGCTGGAGGACAGTGATAGCCAAATTGATCATGCTGAACTATTCCGCCGATTGTTTCGTCGAGCTGCTGAACGGAACGAATTGCGAGAATTCTACAATGCTGTCGAAAAAAAGCACACAGGAAACCTCCCCGACGATAACCCCTTCACCTAACAACCTATGGACATTCACCCCAAATTCCCCACTTGGCTGGCATCAGCTAACATTACACCCAATGATGAAACCCTACGCAAGTGGTGGACGGGGTTAGCGGCGTTCGAAGCGTCTGCGTCAGACGTAGTCTCGTTGGTGCAACTCGCAAACGAGGCTGATGCTGCAACTGTAAGCTCCAGCCGATTTCACGCCGCCCTGCAAAAACAGGACGCCGCTTTACTTCCAAGTCACAAGCTAGCCGTTGCTGCTTTAGCGGCTGCTAAGCTGAATACCATCATTGAAGCCAACTCTACGCTCAGTGATCTTGCCGCACTGTTATCAGCAATCAGTTTTCCGATCTTCGAAACTCAATCTCCCTATCGCGCCGATCTAGCTTTGATTGCGGAAACATACTTGGCCGACAGTAGTCGTGGACGCGCTGACTTGGCTACCTTGGTGAAGGAGATAGAGGATGGTGACGAGGAGTTCGATTCGGATGAGTTAAGACGCATTCTAGCAGTCACAGCCGAGGAGACTAACATTCTCTGGTGGATCTTTGGTGGGCACAGTCGCGACAACAATGGGGCCTTTGCCGACATCGCTGAGGAGGTTATTCCATTTGTGGCAGCCAAGGAGCTTGCGGATCTCACGACGTTGTTTCCCGGCCATGTTGCAGTCGAAGCTTTTGCAGACCGAGTGTGCCGGATTGACCGAGCCAAGCCGGTTCAATCATTAGCTGTCACTAATGCTATCAAGAAACTTCCGGAGGCCTTTGTTGAAAATATCTCTACTCGATGGACTGATCGTAGCTGCCTTTCGTTGTGCCGCCTGACGCGAGAGATCACCGGGCAAGCGTCAGGCTGGGGTAAGTCGCACAAGCTGCGAACCGTAAACCTGTCTCAACTTTTTTATCGTGAATGCTTGGTTCCTCAGACTTGGAAAAAGGCGTCGTCATGAGCAGCTTGCTGAGTCCGGCCACTGTTCCGTCACTAATAGGAGGCAAGCCCACTGCACCGACGGATATTCCCCTTCGATCAGGTGACCTCCTTTCCATTTTGGAAACGAGTGACCTCGCGAATTCTACACCGACCACATTGGTTACGCTTGTCGGCCCGCCAGATGCAGGGAAAAGCACTCTACTCGCCACCCTTTACGATTGTTTCCGACAAAACAGGTTTACTGCCCTCACGTTTTCAGGTTCCCGCACTTTAGTAGCTTTCGAGCAACTCTGCCACCTCTCGCGTATTGCGTCAGGACTTCAGGATCCTGACACCCAGCGGACGAAGTTTTCGGACGAGGAACTATTCTATCATTTGACGGTGAACCACTTTAAAGAGCCTGCTTCGCCTCGCTCTTTGTTCGTAATTGATGTCGCGGGAGAAGGGTTTGAAGGACTTCGCAAGTCTTACGAAAACTGCCTCGCTATCACGTCGCTCAAGAGAACGGAGTTTCTGACGCTATTGATCGATGGTGATAAGCTCCGCGTTCCTAAGGATCGCTACGCAGCCATTGAGGACGCTATTAATTTACTTAAATGTGTCTGGGACAGCCAAGCGGTGAAACCTAGTTGTAAACTTCAGGTGCTCGTTACCAAGGTGGATAAATTGCAAGACGAGGCATCGAAAGCTGTAATTGCAGAGATGAAGGCAGTCATCATCCGCCGACTTGAAACCCGCTTTCCCAATCGTGCTTTTTTGGATGTTGCTGCCCGTCCAAAGAACGGTGGGGGGATTAGAACGGCGCATGGATTGGAAGCCTTGCTGGAGACTTGGCTTGTCACCGCGAGCGGCCCGCAGATAGCGATCCCCACGCCCTCTTTTGTTCCAGGCGAACGAGAATCCGAGGCGTTCCTAAATCGGCATTTCAACACAATCTCACGATGAACACGACCCGATTCCTCCTAATGGGACCGGCCGAGTCCGGAAAAACGAGCTTTCTTGCAGCGTTCTGGATCTATGCGAATGGTGCCGAGCAAGCAGGCCTCACCGTAAAGTGTCATCCGCAAGATTCGTCTTACTTAGACGAACTACAGCAAGCGTGGCTCAGTTTCACCAAAGTGCCGCGCACCTCAGCGGGGACGGAGCGTTCTGTCGAACTTGAGATTATCCGAAAAACTGATCGCGCCACATTCAATTTAACGATTCCTGATCTTTCCGGAGAGACTTTCGGTGAGATTTGGAGTCATCGCCATTGGACTCCCGAATTTCAAACTCTGCTCGATGGGGCGGGAGGTGCCTTGCTGTTTGTCCATCCTGAGAAGATTGAGGACGGCGAGACGTTGCAGGACGTTCATGAGTTGCAGGCATTACTTCACTCTGAGGGATCACCCAGCAAGCAAGAGGTGCAATCTCAAGAAAACGTCATTCCGGAACCGTTCGATATAACAAAGGTCCCCACGCAAATCCAATTGATCGACAGCATACAGCTAATCGTTGAGACGAGTAAACTGAATCATCCATTCAGGTTGGGAGTTATTGTGTCTGCATGGGACAGCGTGTTGGCAACCCAGTCATCGGCTAAACCGGAAAGCTGGTTAAAATCCCGAATGCCAGCGTTGGCTACATACCTGACCAGCAACGCGTCTACGTTTGATTTCAAGGTTTTCGGTGTCAGTGCCCAAGGTATTGACTACGCGAAGCTCACATCCACTACCGAGAGCACTCCTCCCCATGAAAGATGCAGGGTCGCGGCAACTGACATCTTAGATCCCACCGATGTAACGACTCCGGTCCAATGGTTGATTCGCAAGGAATGACGATGGCTCAGAACACGCGAACTATCACCATACACCAGCTACTCCATGGTTACGATGGTGGGCATAAATTGTTAGCGGCCTCGCGCGATCTCCCCTCTGCGGTTGCGCGCAAGATTCTTGTTCAAAGCGACCTCTCGGGAAGTATTCCGCCCAAGTCTTTTGAGACTTATGTTACCGGTTATCCTTTGCGCGAAATTTCAGCCTACGCGTTTGCCCGGACATGGTATGCTCCGGAAATGCCCCGGCCCGGCTGTGTTTGGACACATACGCTACTCATCGACGCGGATGATGCTTCAACGATTTCTTCTCTTTCGTCTCTAATCGCGTTTTTTACGCGCCCACGAGCGGGAGAGTTTGGTGAGTTCCGGCACCCCATCAACGCACCGATGGTAGATGTAGTTTTTACAAACGCTATCCTTCAAGCCGACTGTGAAGATCTGCTTCAAGCATTCTACGGGCCAGAACAGTCGCCCGTTGTCATGGTCGGCAACGATCAGAGCGTTTTTGAAACGCTCTTTATGGAGTTATGGGCACAGCTCTGGCCCCAAGCACGCCTTGATTTCACTTTCAGCACCGGGTCGCTTTCCGCTCGGAAGTTCGATGCACGCCCTTTCGATCTCCAACTTACCTCGCCCCACACAATGCGAGAAGTCGTTCGCTCGTCCGGTGCAGTGCTAGCCCACCGCAAAGAACACCAATCACCAAACGATCTAGAGTATGGCATTAATGCTTTAGTAAACGATTTCATTAGCCACGGTCTTCTTGGGTTACGTCAGTTCTTGGCAGCGATTGCGGATGCCAATTTTTCCCGTCGCGATGCTGTTCGGGCCACCGCTATTCATGATCTACTTCGGGGTGCAGAAAATCCACGAGAAGAGGATGCCCAAAAACTCTTGCGTGCAGTCGCCGACAATTTCCCACAAGCCAATCAAGCGGAGACTCTCAAATCTCTTTGTTTGGCGACCATCGATTATTGGAAGATCCCACAGGTTGACCGATGGATCCTCATCCAAATAGCGACTCAAGATTATGGCGAAGCTTTCGCATCTTCGAACATTGGTTTGAGCGAACGGATGGCTCGCCTGATTAACAAAGATTCCGATGGTGCGCTCGATTTACTTCTGAAGCTCCTTGCTCGTTCGTTGAATGGGTTTGGCGAACAAATCGCTTACGCAATTATCTCCACTCAGACCGACGCGCAGATTCTCGCGTTCCTGAAACGTAATACTCAGTTTATTTCTACCTTCGTTAAGGTCCGGCCAGCGCTTGCAGCAAGGTCGGAATTCTGGACCACGCTTGATTCACATTCTCACGAAATTCTGGAGGCCGTAGCGACAGTCAAAGCGAACTCTTTAGCCGAACTCGGCCAGATCTTTTCAGCACTGTTCCTTGCGCGTTTAGATCGGGAAGCAAACCATTTTCTCTCCTTGTTTGGGCCAGCAGCGGTTGCAGCCATTTATAATCATAGAGGTTCACATCCGGAGCATTTGCGAGATCGCTGGACTGATGCACTAGCAGCGCGCCCCGATCACATCGAAGCTTTTCTAAATCAGATCGAGTCGCTTACACCGGAGATATTGTCGGGAGTGGCAGCCACCTACACTCCTGAAAAAGCAAAGGGTGCGAATTTCCCTTTAGACAGTTGGATAGCCGCATTAGCTGCGTGGCATTCTCATTTCGCCCCTCATTTAGGCGCAACCGTTGAAATTTGCGCTTTCTCCCTCGCACTTGCTCTCCGTTCGGATGGACAGAAAGCAGCAGACCTTTGCGAACTAAGTTTTCAAAACACTTACTCCTCTGCCGCCCAGCAGACAATGCCTTATTCCGCGTGGAGTATGTTGGAATCTCTCGTTCCTCACATCTCATGGATTAGAGACTGGGATCGTTGCGAAAGGATGCGACGCGCTTTAATCCTGCGATTTGGCAGTAACCAATGGCCCATCGAGTCAATATTCAGGGTTTTGAACGATTCAAATACGCTACGTGATTTCGCTAAAACAGCATCTTCTTCATCTGAAGGCAGACGATTGCTTGATCGAATTATTGAGGCTATCGCAGCCAAAACTCTTTTGGTCAAACCTGAGCAACTCGACATATTTGCTAAAACTCTAGAGGTAACCATTCGAACGGCACGCCGTTGAAGTGGGTAAGCGGGCAATTGGAGTTTTAACTTTTGTTAGAACTTAAAACGCAAATTCGGGCGCAACCCGCTGCGAATCAATAGGTATCCAAATAATGGATACAAATGTCTTGGGCGGCGCTTTAGGTTTCATTAGATTTTTAATGAAACTTAAAGCCATGAAGACACCAAACAACGACTCAGACACATTGACCGGAAAACGCGGATGGCACGCCAAAGACGGCATAGCTCCCCGATTAGGCAAAGGAAGCGCGACCGTCGATCCGCTTAGACGAACAAAGGATATTTCAGCCATTAAGGGAGTGCTCTCACACCGTCCTCGTGACTTCGCACTTTTTGTCTTTGGAATCCATGCAGGTCTGCGCGGGGGCGATTTACTGTCGGTCCGTTGGTCCGACATTCTGACGCCTGACGGGAAAGCTCGCGATAAGATCAAGATCCTTGAGTCGAAAACCAAAAAGTGCCGCGTTCTTACGATTCAAGACAACGCCAGAGAGTCGCTGACCCGATGGCGGGATTCCACGGAACACGATCTAAGCGGCTACGTTTTCCCCAATAGCACAGGCGGACGACTGACCATCCAGCGCCTTCATCAGTTGGTGAATGAGTGGGCAAGTTTAGGGGGTGTCAAAGGTCACTTTGGTAGTCACACGTTGCGCAAGACCTACGGTTACCATATGCGACGCGCAGGCGTAGGAATCGAAACCCTGATGAAGGTTTTTGGGCACTCCAGCCAGAGCATCACCTTGAGATACATCGGCATTGAGGAAGACGAAATTGCCGAGGCTAATCTTAAAATTAGCCTCTAAGTGATCCCAGTTGCTTTTGTTGCACGCGCCTAGCGGATTTTAGGTGGTAAAATGCCTCTGAGGTGGAGCAAGAAACAGCGGCAATTATACACCAATACGGGAAGCCGTCTAAAGAGTGTTATTTTCACGCACGGAGTCGCCTTGTCCGAACTTGCGATAACAAGCGCGTGGATAAACCGAACTACTCGGCGCGCCACGAATTCCAATGAAACCAAATAACACGATTGAACCCTCCCTGATAACTCTGCCCGAGGCTGCACAACGCCTTTCTATCAGCACCCGCACACTACACCGCGAAATCTCTGCGGGACGCTTCGTTCGTCCCGTAAAGATCGGACGCTCTACGCGCATCAAAGTCTCCGACCTAAACGAATTCATATCCAACCTACGCCAATCCTTCTCTCTCTAAAAATGAAAACCTTAATCCCTTTAGTTTACCGGCCTACATTCACAGACCAGTTTGGTGACACCTACGCGTCACCGTATTGGGCTATTAGAGTTTTTCCCGACCCCGATGGTGATTCCTACGTCATCCCTCTTCATGTAAAGAATTGGAGAATTGCGGACGACTTAGCGACGAAGGTATGCGCCTACCTAAGCAAATATGACGTCCATCCTTCCCAGATTGAGGTTGGTCCAGCTGGAGAAGAAATTTCCTTAACCTTACCGGGGGCCTAAACCAAGGCATCTTAAATGGAGAAATAGCCGACTTAACAAAGGTAGGGCGGATCTGCTGCGCACCTAGCCTCCACGTGTTTTATTTTCTGAAATTCGTGAGAGGCCAGCACCCGCCCTACCCAAATTATCGCTTAATTTAAGCCGCTAACAACCGGACCAATTTCCAAATGATAAAATCTCTCTTTCAGCAAAAGCGCAAAGACTCGTACGGAAAAACTCGCACGGCTCGCCTCTGGTGCGCCCGCATCAAACTCAAAGATTGGCCTAAAACTCGCACCATACCACTTCACGTATTGGACAAGCGGGTGGCAGAGCAAAAACTGACTGAACTGGTGCGAAATTTTGAGTTAGAAGCCGCAGGCATTACGCCTCCCCAGCGGTTAAAGGACGCTGCTCGCACCCCCATCAAAACCCATTTGGAAGCTTTTTTGATCGACCTTCAAAAACGAGGACGCGCAGCAAATACATTGAGCAAATACCGTAACTGCATACCGGCTCTTTGCGCCCATTGCGCGTGGGGCTTGGTTAGAGATGTGACTGCACAATCCTTCACAAAGTGGAGGGCCCAAAGTGCCCTTATGCCAAAAACTCTAAACGATCATTTAGCTGCGATGTGCTGCCTTCTGAACTGGATGAAAAGACAAGAAATCATCCTCCTAAATCCGCTTCAGAACGTTGATCGTGTGCAAAATCGCAGTCCTCGTGAATTCCGACGCGCTCTGTCCGCCAGAGATGCGCAAGCGCTGCTTGATGTATCACCCATAAATCGAGCCACGGTTTATCTCACCATCCTTTACACCGGTCTCCGATCACAGGAACTAAAAGGCCTTACGTGGGGGGACCTCGACTTAGATGCGAACCCACCTTGCCTCCGCGTATCTGCATCAATCTCCAAAAACCGGAGAGCCTCGATACACTCACTACGCCCTGAATTAGCCGAGAGGTTAAAGCAGTTCAGACCGGCAACGGCATGCTCCGCTGATCGGGTATTCAAAGGGATCGTGCCTCGCGTTCCGACGTTTAAACGTGATTTAGAAGCAGCAGGTATTCCTTTTGAAGACGCTCAGGGCCGCCGCTTAGATATTCACGCATTGAGGAAATCCTTCTGCACGATGCTCGCAGTCAGCGGCGCTCCTTTACGCGTAAGCATGGAGCTAATGCGCCACACAGAAAGCCGATTGACCGAACGGATTTACACAGACGTATCGCACTTACCCCTTCAAGGCGCTCTCAATGGGTTACCAAGCCTCCGAGTGAAAGAACCGGACACACAAAGACACACACAAGCTCCGGACGCCAGCGGTCAAAAACTGGCACAGTATGTCTCAGAAGAGAAACCTCCTCCCATTTCACAAGCCGTTGCACTTGTCACAAATAGGCACAAAAAAGCGCCCAGTGTCACCACTGGACGCTTATCTAAAATGGAGCAGGCGAAGAGACTCGAACTCTCGACGTCCACCTTGGCAAGGTGGTGCTCTACCAACTGAGCTACGCCTGCGTGAGAGAGGTGGAGAACAAGACGCACACCCCTCTTCGTCAATAGCTTTTTTAAGGTTTTTGCTGAGTTCTTAAAAAAACTTTCCCGTGTCCTCGGCGGAGCGTTTCGCACCGCCCCTTCTTCACAGAACTTCCAAATCAAAGATCATCTGGTTGCGCGCCTGAATCGGCACCGGCACCAGCTGCGCACCTTCCCAGAGCCGCACGGCGTCTTCGCTCAGGAAATACTTCAGCACCGGCTGCAACCGCTTGGCCGCGTCCTTGCGAAACACCAAGTAGACCGGAAGCCGGATCGGATAATCGCCCGAATGAAGATTCTCCGACGTGGGGCCGAACGCCACATCCTGCGCACCTTTGGCCACGAGCAATGTTTTCAGTCGTGGCTGGTTCTCCGGCATCAACGGAAGCACGGCGATACCACCTTCGTCACCGCGGATGCGCGTCAAGGTCGCCGCCAGCGAAGCCTGCACACCCACCGTGGGCTTTAACGTCGGCGCCTTCAGCACCGTATAACGAAACAAGTCATAGGTGATGCCGCCCGCACCCCCGGGAATGTTGGGCAGAATGTTGGCATTGGCCCATTCACCCGTGACTCCGAGATCCCGCCAGCGCTTCAGATTCGATTGCGCATCATCGCCGTAAATCATGTTGAGCTGGGCAAACGTGATTTGCGTGAGCGACAGCGTCGAGGGCACCACCACCGCCACCGTATGATACGCCACGGGCAACATGACAAAGGGCGCTTCCGGACGCTTCTCGCCCGGCGAGAACACCAGCAACCCCAGGTCGGCGAGCCCGCTCTGCAGCTGCTCGATTCCTGAGCGGCTGCCCTCCAGCGACAACTTAAGGCCCAGTTCGTTGCGCTTGGAATAAGTCGCCACCGCATCCGTAAAATCTTTGCCCAGGAGATCGGAGCCGACGATGCGGACGTCGGCATACACTCCGGTCACCCAAAACAAGCCAACCAACAACAATGAGGTAAATCGCATGAGGAAAAAGCTTCCTGAGCAAATGTCCCCAGCCCCGCGAGGCAACCCCTAACGCCCGATCACTCCGCCTGCAGTCCGATCCGCACTAGGGCCCTCAACCATCGATCACATCCAGCTCCGGCCAGTGACTGAGCTTGCGATGCAAGGTGCGCCGGCTGATGCCCATCAACTTCGCCGCCTTCGTGCGATTGCCCCGCGCCTTGAGCAACGCTTCCCGCATCAGACGCTTCTCGTTCTCCTCGATCGACAACGAGGCACCGCCCGACACCTGCGGCGCGACCACACCGCCGCCCTGCCCCCCGGAGGAGCCCGTCGCCGTGCTTCCCGGCGCAGGCAGCGCCAGTCGTTCGCCCCGATAGCGCGGCTCCAGGTCGTATTCCGTAAACTTCGCGCCCCGATGCATGACCACCGCGTTTTCCGTAAAATTACGCAGCTCGCGGATATTCCCCGGCCAGGGATACGCCTGCAAATAACGCAACGCCCCCGGCTCGATCGTGAGCGGCTGCACTCCGTTTTCTTGCGCGAAATACCGGATGTAATGCGCCAGCAACAACGGGATGTCATCCGGGCGATCGCGCAGCGGAGGCAGCGTGATGCGCACCACGTTCAACCGAAAAAACAGATCCTCGCGAAACTTCCCCTCGCGCACCTGCTTTTCCAGATCGCGATTGGTCGCTGCCACCAGTCGCACGTCGAGTTGGATGGGCTTCGAGCCGCCGACGCGTTCGATGGATTTCGTCTCAAGGAATCGCAGCAATTTCACCTGTGTGGACGGCGAGATTTCGCCAATTTCGTCGAGGAACAACGTGCCGCCGTCCGCCGCTTCGAAGCGTCCCACCCGTTTCTCCATCGCGCCGGTGAACGCACCGCGCTCGTGACCGAAAATTTCACTCTCCAGCAGGTTCTCCGACAACGCCGCGCAGTGCACCGCGACGAACGGCGCCCGCGCCCGCGGACTCGCCTGGTGAATCGCCTGCGCGATCAACTCCTTGCCCGTGCCCGATTCGCCATCGATGAGAATCGTCGCCTTCGACGGCGCGACCAGCCGCACCCGGTCGATCACATCCTTCAACTTGCCCGAGTGTCCGACGATACCCTCAACGTTGAACTTTTCATCAAGCCTCTCGTTGAGCTGCTTCACTTCGACTTCGAGCGTGCGCGTCTTGAGCGCACGCTGGATGAGCACTTCCAGACGCTCGATATTCACCGGCTTCGTCAAAAAATCCACCGCCCCGCGCTTCATCGCCTCCACCGCCGAGTCGATGCTGCCGTAAGCCGTCATCATGATGACCGCCGGCTTGTTCGGCATGGAAAGCGCCTTGTCGATGACCTTCAGGCCGGACTTGCCCGGCATGCGCAGGTCGGTGAGCACCACGTCGAACTCCTGCGCATCGAGCTGGTTGAACGCCTCTTCGGCATTGGCCGCCACGGACACGTCGTAATCGTCCTCCAACGTCTGGCGGAGTCCGTCACGGGTGTGTTTCTCGTCATCGACGATGAGCACGCTTGAAAGCATGGCGGAATAAACGCCGTGAATCCCCGGTGGGTCAAGACGGCGCACACATCTGACCGGACTCCCCGGTTCCCCTCGCGCCGCCCTGTTAAAAGCCCATTAAAACACCCCGTCCGCCCCACGCTCTTTCATGTGCTTAAAGAATAGAATCGCAACAGATTGGCGCGGTCACTGAGAGTGCCCGAATGCGTCACCCCGCGTTATCCTTGTCCTTGGCCTGCATCGTCTGCCTCACTGGCCTGGCCTCCATCGCTCAAGCCCGTGTCGGTGAAACCAAAGAAGAGTTCGAGCGCCGCCTCCTCCGCCCGTCCATCGGAAAAATCATCATTCGCGAGCGCAACCCCGACGCCGCCAAAGAGGCCGAGCTGGCTGCCCAGCAGCCGTTCAACGACGTGCGCGCGCACTTCCCCGCCGGCATCCGTGAGCGTAAATATTGGAAATCCGCCGTGCCGAACATGCTCAGCAACGAGAACGGCTGGCGCATCCACGCTTTTTTCCAGGACAACATTTCAATGCTGGAAGCGTATCAGCGTGTTGGCGACACCCTCACGGTTTTCGAAATCGAAAACATCCTTCGCTCCAATCAGGGCACCTCGGAATGGCAACCCGTCGCCCCCGACTCCCTCGAATCCAAAGCCTCCGCCATCGGCTGCACCTACCAACTCGCCGACGGAACGCTCCGCGCCAAAGTGGTTGGCGATTGGTTCATCATCTATTCCACCAAGCTAGACACCTACGTGAAGGAACAATTGCGCCTCATCGAGGAAACCCGGATCAAGAACCAGGAAGAGCTGAACAAGGCCCGCAAGATCGCCGCCCCCGGCAGCACCGAGGGTCTTTGATTTACCCGCGCACCCACGCTCTCCGGCCGTAGCCCCGAACGTGAGTTCGGGGAGACCGGGACCCCTTCAGCGCAGCATCTTCACCCGCCGGTTTTTCTGCGGAAACTGCAGCGTCACCACCGTGCCGACGCCCGGATTGCTCTCCACGCCCACTTGTCCGCCGTGCTCGCGCAGGATGCGTTGCACGATCATCAGCCCGAGCCCGTGCCCTCCCTGCTTCGTCGTGTGGTAGGGCTGG
>Ga0247813_10001336_pt1 | contig 19016 bp, 14 predicted proteins | sample UWRJL169409C1_FD_180719 | JGI IMG/M metagenome (GOLD analysis project Ga0247813, IMG submission 180719) | Plant litter microbial communities from Arlington Agricultural Research Station in Wisconsin, United States - UWRJ-L169-409C-1 | ecosystem: Environmental > Terrestrial > Plant litter >... | reverse complement strand
TAAAATAATCTTTATTAATATGTAGTTCATATAATTTATTGTCTGTTTGACAATTATCGTATACTAATACATTATCAATATAATTAAATTTTAATACTTCAATGTTTTTTGATATAATATAAGTAAAGATTTTAGTTAACATTTTTAGTTTTTCTTGATCATTAATAGAAAAATAAGTAATCTTAATATTTGAAGGACAAATGTCATTATAGTTTTTTGAATTTAACATAAACAATTAATATATACTTGTTATAAATAAACTTAGTTCGACAACAATTGAAGTTTCCTTCTATATCTATTTTCATCAAATTTTAATTGCGACAAATTAATTAAAACATATTTATCAACGTCAACCGGCCGCTTAATTTTAATATTAAGTTCATTATTTGATATAATTCTTAATATAAATTCATCTTTTGAAATATTTTTTGGAACAGTCATATTCCCGAGATTAATAATTTCATCCAAGTTATTATATATTTTTGTAAATTCATTGAGTGTAAGGTATTGAATATGTTTTTTGGGATCAAATGGTATTTCAATAAAATTAATTGGATTTTGATATTTAGTGTTTGTTATTAAATCTAATAAGTTTGTAGTATCAGTTTCATCAATTAAATTATCGTCATCATCTTCTTCATTTTCATTTTCACTTGAATTCTCATCTTTTTCAAAAAAGTCTTCTTCTAAATCATCATCCAATTTATCTAAAATTAACTCTTCATCTTCATCTTCATCAACAATATCATTAGTTTCAAAATCTTCATCCATTTTACTCATAAAGTTATTAGTTTTGAATTCATTTTTATTTCATCTTTTTATTAATTACATTTAGCATAATCATTTTATTTTCAATTGATAATATTGAAAAAGATTTTCTTACACTTTCAAAACAAAATGAGATAAAATTATCAAGATAAAATATTCTCTCATTTATAATTTTAATTTCATCGGATGGTGTGTGTCCTAAAAAAATATTATCAATATTTAATTTATTTAAATGTTCAATTGATGGTATTTCTCGTGTAAATATTGATTCATATATTTTTATAAATTCTGGCGTCGTTTTAGGTGGATCTTCAATAGATGTAACATTTTTAATATTATTAAATATAATTTTATTTGCATCTTTTAAAGTCATATTTTTTGGTATTGCAGCATGAATATATAAATTTTTATATTGATCAATATAAAATAATCTAAAATATTCAATTATACTTTTTCTAATAAAATTTATTTCTTGTTCAGTTCTTGTAGAATATTTATTTACATATTGAAATAATCCATGACAATTCATAAACTCGTGATTACCTAATATTAGCTCAATATTATCTGGAAAATATTGTTTTAATTTAACCAAATAAACAAATAAATATATATCTGAATATTCAATTTCCATTCCTTTATTTCTATTTTTTGAATCTAAAATATCTCCTAGTTGAATTATTCTTTTATTTTTTAAATTAAATTTACTTATAAACATTTTTGGTGATAACTTCAAGTAATTCAAAATTACATAAGCATTTGCTGATTGTATTATTTTAAAATAAATTAAAATTTGACAAAATTGTATAAAATCTCCATGTAAATCAGGTATTATAATTATCATAATTTATATTTTTATTTATGATTTTTATTATTTCAGAAAATACATCTTCTGATTTATTTAAATATACAAATGATACATATTTATTATATGTTTACAATAACAAAAAAATTGACTTTAAAAAATTAATTATTGCACTCAACTTACTATATCTTAATCAATCTAATTCAACTTCAAATATAGAAGACATTCTTTATCTAGATTATCAATTAGATTATTATAATTTATTCATATTTAATCAATTAAAAAATATGTTTCCTAATTTAATATTATTTATTAAAAATAAATCTTTATAGTTCATACACGATTTTTATTAAATTATATTTATTCAAATTTAATTAACACTGACATTTTTATTCTAATATAGCTTTAGCTACACTATGTTTATACGAAGTCTAGCTTCAACTAATACATTATTTTGTATTTCGCCGGCTGAATTAGTACTGACATATATCTTACTATATTTAATACTTTATTTGCCGTTGTACTTATAGCCGGCTGAATTAACACTGACATATTTTCTACTACGATAAATCTAGAACTTTGCTTTATATAAAACATTATTTTGTTGTTATACTTGTATTTATTAGACATCAATATATTTCTTCAAATTTAATTAACACTGACATATTTATTCATAGATTCTCTAGAACAAAGTTCTATATAAAACATTATTTTGTTGTTATACTTGTATTTATTAGACATCAATATATTTCTTCAAATTTAATTAACACTGACATTTTTTCTGCTATATAGTTTTATCTACACTATGTTTATACGAAGTCTAGCTTCAGCTAAAACATTATTTTGTATTTTGCCGGCTGAATTAGTACTGACATATTTATTCAAATTTAATTAAGCACTGACATATTTCTTCCAATATAGCTTTAGCTACACTATGTTTAAGAAGTTATTTTGTCGTTGTAGTTGTATTTATCCGACTGAATTAGCACTGACATATTTATTCATAGATTCTCTAGAACAAAGTTCTATATAAAACATTATTTTGTTGTTGTAGTTGTATTTAGCCGGCTGAATTAGTACTGACATATTTATTCAAATTTAATTAAGCACTGACATATTTCTTCCAATATAGCTTTAGCTACACTATGTTTAAGAAGTTATTTTGTCGTTGTAGTTGTATTTAGCCGTCTGAATTAGTACTGACATATTTATTCAAATTTAATTAAGCACTGACATATTTCTTCCAATACGCAAAGCTAGCTACGCTATAAGAAGTTATTTTGTCGTTGTAGTCGGCTGAATTAGCACTAACATATTTATTCGTAGATAGCTTTAGCTACACTATGTTTATACGAAGTCTAGTTTCAACTAGAACATTATTTTGTTGTTGTAGTTGTATATTATATATTTAATGATATAAATTCTTTATCAGTTATTTCTTTTTGAGGTTTAAATTTTTTATCAAGTAAATAAATTAATAGATATTTAATAGCATCAAAATTAATTATTTTCAATCCTTTTATTATATTAAGTTTAACATTAAATAAATAATATTTAATTTCGTCATTATTTTGTAAATTTGAAATATACGCATATAATAACAATTGAAATATATCTTGATCATTAAACTTATTACACATTTTTAATTCATAAATTGTAGCACAATTACTTAATTTAAATTTATCTAAAATAATATTATTGAATGTATTAGAAGAAGAGGGTTCTATTAAGTTTTCATCTAAGTTAATAATATTATTTTGATTATTAAGTTTAACATTTTGTAAAATATCAATAGATCCAATAAGTTTAACTATTTTTTTATTAAATACATAAGATCTAGACATCATTTTTTCAAATTTAATATTATTATTGTTAATAGAAGTGTTATCTATAACTCTTGATTTAAATCTCTGTAATATTTCATTTAATATTTTATCATCAATAAATGTAAAGTATTTAAGTTGATAATTAATTCTGTGATTATATAAATTTAAATCAAATTCTCTAAAACATGATAAAATTAACATACACTTTGACATTGCATTTTGTTTATTAGTTAAACAATATTCTAATAATTTAGATATTTTTTGAATTGGACATTTAATTTCTAAAAACATATCATTCATATTATTTACAAATAACATTTTTGAATAAATTAAATTAAAATTAAGTTTTTTTGTAAATAGATAACTTGTTTTAGTATATATATATTCCAAGTATAATGTACACATATGTCCAACAATATTAGAAATATTTTCAAATATATCACCTTGTTTACTAATTGAATCATATATTAATTTTTCATTTTGTTGTATTTGATCATATTCAACAATCTGAAATATATGATATTTTAAATTAATTTTATTTAAATCTAGTGTATTATTATATGTCAAGTGTTCCAATAAATCTGTAATTTTAATAGAATTATTTCGTGAAATATATGATATATTTTTATAATTAAATTCATTAGTTTTAATTTTTTGAATATAAAGTAATTCAGTTAATAATATATCATCATCAAGTGTTATATAATCTTCAATAGAATTTAATTTGCATTTTGAACATATATTTTTTAAGATATTATTTTCAAATTTTAAATAATCTTTAATTGAAAAATAGAAAATATTATTATGAATATTACAAATAGATTTGATAATCATTGATTGTAGATAAAATTCAAAGATAATTGTTGGATATCGTTTCGTTAGTACTTGAATAATATTAGTTTGATCAAGCAAATTATTAAAAATATATTCATATTTATCAAGAATTGTTGTAATTTTAGTATTTAATTTAATAAATGGAAAGTAATCAGTTGATGATATAAGACTTGTATGTTCTGATGCTCTAGTTAGTGCGACATAAATAGTATTTGGGCAATATAATTTTTGAATATTTTTATTAAATAAATAATATGATTGATCAAAATACATTAATATTGTTATTTTTCGTTCAAGTCCTTTAACGCCGTGAATTGTTGAAATATATAATTTATTTTGAAATAATTTTTCATCTTTTTCAATCGATGAATCTGAATTAATTTCTATATATATTTTACTACGAGTTAACAATCTTTGTAATGTAAGAATAGGATTATAAATACTTTTAGTTTTAACAGACGGAGCTAAAACAAAAATATCATCTGGTTTATATCCTAAATTTAAATAATATTTAATTTCTAAATAACATGCAAGTCCACGATTATCTGTTTCAATAAATCGAAGTTTACTCCCCTCTTTATATGAATTAATTTTATAAGAAGAATCCGAATACAATAAATATTTATTTATAAATTTAGACATGGGAGAAGTTATTCGAAAACTTTGAGTCAATTTTAACTTAATCCATTTTCTTGTAATATTCTTTTTAAATAATATATCAGAGTATATCAAATATCTGTTGTCAGCCCCTTTATATTCATAAATCACTTGACGATCATCTCCAATTATACACAACTGCACATTAGGTATTAAATTATCATTAATAATCTTTTGAATAAACGTATAATATATTGGAGTTATATCTTGACTTTCATCAATTAAAATTAAATCAAATTTAAATTTAACTAGAGGAATCAAATTTATTAAAATTATTTTATTTTGCAAATTATCATCATTAAAACATTCTTTATTATAATATTTATATCCAAATGAATGAAATGTGTGACACTCTGTATTAGGAATATTATTGAGTTTTTCAACTGTATCTTTACGCAAAGATCTATTATAAGTTAATATTAAAATTTGTTTATTTGGAAGTGCAGAAGCAATTCCAATAATTGTTGTTGTTTTACCCGATCCAGCACAACTGTTAAGTATTATATTATTTTCTAGTTTTAAGTTTTTTATAACTTCATTTTGTTCATCACTTAATTTATCCATTTCATAATAAAAATGAAATTGGTTTACATTCATTTATGATTAATTATGGATGACATTGAAATTATTATCAATAATAAAATTATTGAAACTAATTTAGCATTTTCTGCAAGTATGATACAAAATATTAATGAAATTTATATTAAAAAACGATTGGAAGTTAAATTTTTAAACAAAATTGAAACTAATATTTATATTAAATCAATTGAAAATATAAATTATTCAAATGACATTTACATGCACCCAAATGATAATTATTATATTGTAAAAGTTAATTATTCAATTATTGGAATTAAATTTTTCAAAGATATGAAGTTGGCATTTACAAATGAAAATATTATTAAAGTAAACGATAATTATTATTTTAAAAAAAATAATATAATCGCTCTTGTTAAAGGTATAATAATAAATGATAAGAATGAAATTAATGAAAAATTAAATATAATTATTATTGTTAAAGTTTTGATTGATCCAGAGTTTATAACTAATCAAGATGGAAATATAGAAATTGGATTAAATTGTAGCTTTATTTCTATGGTCGATAAAACAGATGAAAATATTCAAAAATATAATGTTATTTTATAATTAAACTTATCTAAACAATTTATATTTATTATATCCTTACTAGGGTACACTCATTTTTTACGTATATAATATATTAGATGAAACTATACTCAGTATAAACAAAATAATCTTCTAGATTAATCGTAGCATAGATAAAAAATCTAGGAAGAAATATGTCAATGCTATTAAACTTGAAAAAATATATCAGTGCTATTAAACTTAAATAAATATGTCAGTACTAATTCAGCCGACTACAACGACAAAATAATCTATTAGCTGAAGCTAGACTCCGTATAAAAATAGTGTAGCTAGAGAATCTATGAAAAAATATGTCAGTACTAATTCAGCCGACTACAACAACAAAATAACTTCTTATAAGAAATATGTCAGTGCTATTCAACCAATTTAAACTTGAAAAAATAGTTAATATTATTTAGCCGATTTAAATTTGAAGAAATATGTCAGTGCTATTCAACCAATTTAAACTTGAAAAAATAGTTAATATTATTTAGCCAATTTAAACTTGAACGAACAACGACAAAATAACTTCTTATATTGGAAGAAATATGTCAGTGCTTAATTAAATTTGAAGAAATATGTCAGTACTAATTCAGCCGACTACAACGACAAAATAACTTCTTAAACATAGTGTAGCTAAAGCTATATTGGAAGAAATATGTCAGTGCTTAATTAAATTTGAAGAAATATGTCAATGCTAATTCAGTCGACAAAATAATGTATTAAACATAGTGTAGCTAAAGCTATATTGGAAGAAATATGTCAGTGCTAATTCAACCGGCAGAATACAGCTACAACGACAAAATAACTTCTTATAGCGTAGCTAGCTTTGCGTATTGGAAGAAATATGTCAGTGCTAATTCAGCCGACTACAACGACAAAATAACTTCTTAAACATAGTGTAGCTAAAGCTATATTGGAAGAAATATGTCAGTGCTTAATTAAATTTGAATAAAAATGTGAGTGTTAAATAAATTAATAAAAGTGAAATAGATTTAATATATTATTATTATTATGGCTTATAATATTTGCATTTGTGGTACTAATCATAACTTCTACATTAGTAGATTTATTAATGAAAAAATAGTATTTGATAAATTAGTTGAAGAAAAAAATAAAGATGACATAGATTTGATTACTGAAGAAAAATCATATTATACAAATATGTTTTTTTTCAAATATAATATTGATAGAATTTGTTGTCGACAATTTTATATCTCATATATTGATTATTGTCCAAGTATTTTTTAATTAAATATATTTATGTTTGATTTGAAATTTATTTATAAGAACGCAGTAACTATTTTTATTATATCAGCAATCTTCACATTAATATATTTTATTGTTTTTAATTTAAAAATGTGTATATTTAGCAAATTTCTTTTGATTTTTTGCTTATTTGTACTATTTAAAGGATATTTAATTTATTGTAAAAATTCAAAATCAGCGCAACTTAAATGTAATAAAGAGCCCTCAAATAATTCTATTTCTCAAAAAACTAAGGATTTATTTAAATCTTTATCTAAAAATATGGAATCAGATTTAATTAATGACGATGAATCATTTGATGATGAATCATCACTTGATGAATGTGATCTTCATAGTGAAGCAAGTGATGAATCAGATTTATTAACAAGTGAAGAAGAAACAAGTGAAGAAGATATGACTGTAGATTCTGTTGTTAATAATATCATGAACATTATTAATTCGACTGATCAACTAAAAGTTATTGAACCAAATCAAAAAGTTACTGAATTTGTAGACCAAATAAAAGTTATTGAACCAAATCAAAAAGTTACTGAATTTGTAGACCAACTAAAACTTGTAGAACCAAATCAAAAAGTTACTGAATTTGTAGACCAACTAAAACTTGTAGAACCAAATCAAAAAGTTACTGAATTTGTAGACCAACTAAAACTTGTAGAACCAAATCAAATAAAACTTGTAGAACCAAGTCAAAAACTTGTTGAATTTATTGATCAAATTGATCAGATGAAAGCAGTTGAGTTGAAAGGAAATGATCACGTGGAAGTAGTTGATGATTTAGTAGATGATAGCGTGGAAGTAGTAATTGGTCATCTTGAAATAGTAAATGATCAGTTGAAAATAGTTGAAGATCAGTTAAAAGTAGTTGAAGATGATAAGTTGGAAGAAATTAACAAGGATTATGAAGATAAAATTAAAGAAGAAATTAATATTTTGGAAACAATTTTGACTAAATCTTCACAACGCCCTAAAAAACGAATTAAAAAATGAATAAATAAATGATAATATTTATGTATTAAAGATGAATTGCATTGATTGTTCCTCCTTTCTTGAAATATTAGATCAAAGTGATCATGATGTTATATGTAATAAATGTGGAATTATCAATCATTATATATGTGAAGTTGTATCAGTTAAAAGTGTAAATGTATTACTTGTTAAAACTAGATTAACTAATATATTTGAGAATGAATTTAAAGATTTAGATCAGAAAATAAAAGATACAATAATGAGTTATGCGGCAAAAATAGGACCTCATGTTAAGTCAACATTAATTAATTTTATATTATTATACTTAGAATTTACAAATCAACTTATGATTAAATATGATAATTTAATTAAAAAGAAACAAAGAAAAAATATAATTAAAATATTAGTTGATATAAATAAACCTAATCCGACTATTTTTATTCGAAGTCCAATAACTTATATTTCATTTTATAATTATACAGATAAAGAAATTGAAATTTATCATAATGTTTCTAAATGTTTAATTTACTTAAATATATGTAATAAAAATAACTTATTTCAAATTACATCAAAAATACGAGAAATATTATTAAGTATAAAACATCAAGAAACTATGGTTATTTCAAATGTTATTACATTTGTTGATATTATTAAAATTATAATTTGTTATGAACTTACAATTGATGATTTAACTGATTATTTTGATTTATTACTTAATTAGTTTATGATAAAAGTGAAATTGCAAATAATATATTATACTAATTATGGATATCCAACAAATAGCATTTAACATTTCAAAAATGTTAGAATATCGTTTAAACTCGAATAATTTAAATTTTGAAATAACATTTAAAATGTATGAAATTCCAGAAAAAAATGTTAAACTAACATACAAAATTAAAAATTTATCAAATAATCAATATTCAGTTGAATATTTTGAAGATAAACTATATAAATCTGTATTAATAAATATAGATTTTAATGAAATTAAAAATCATTTAGATGATGAAAATTTAATTATTTTGTATCCATCTAATCTGTCTACTAGAATAAATAAGATAATAAATGGAGGTGAATATAAATGTGAATTTTTTGTAATTGATATTTTTTATACTAATTACAGAAATAATATCTATTTTGTTCCATGTTGTAAATCGAATGAAAAAACAATAACTGAAAAAATACAATATATCTCATCTCAAGACTTTAACGTATTATATCTTGGACTTCGTCCTGGAGATGTCATTTTTATTAATAACATTATTGATTCTTCATTATCATTACCTCAACTAAGAATTATACGTAAAATATAAAATTAATTTATTAATTATGGAAATTAATTATGTTGACGAGTTTACATCATGGGAAGGATTTAATAATAAATTAATTAACTTAAATAAAATGAAAGGTGGAAGTTTTAATTCATGTCCTAAAACTGATCCTAGTGGTTTTATTATAAATAAGAAATCATGTCCTAAAACTGATCCTAATGGATTTATTAATAAAAATTGTGATTCTGGTTTAACTAAAACATTAGGTACTGTAAAAGATAAATATATAAAAGATTTAGAAGTCTTGAAGAAAGATGCTTCACCTGATATGCTTATAAAGATTCAATCACTTATTGATGAACTTACTAAAATAGAGTCGGAAAAGAAAATTGATGAAGACAAGTTAAAAAAGAAAAATGAAGAAATACAAATTGAAATAGAATCAGTTAAAAAAACAGTGCTTGATAATAAAAAAAACCTTAGTGCAAACCCTACTGCAAACCCTACTGCAAACCCTGCGGCGACTGCGATATCTAGTGCAAAACCTGCTGCAAACCCTGCGGCGACTGCGATATCTAGTGCAAAACCTGCTGCAAACCCTGCGGCGACTGCAAAACCTGCGACATCTGGTGCAGCAAAAACTATATCAGATATTATAATTGAAATTGAATCTTTTGTTGATAAAACTTTGAATGAGGAAGTTTATGATGAATTACTTTACCTTGCAAAAGAATCTAAAGATCCAAATATAACACAACAAAAAGCTAATGATTTGTTTTCTAGGGCAGAAGTATTATATAATAAACCCTACGTTCAAATTTCTGATACATTTTTAGATGAATCAAATAAAGAAATTAATAACTCAGATTTATTACTTGATAACAAAATTATAGTATATAATGCAACAATAATGTATTATGGAAATGTAAACACTGTTACATTAAACAAAGATGACCAATATATAGTAAACAATGCTGTAAACAGATTAACTTATAAAAATAATGTAGCAGTTTTATATTATAACGGTATTCCAATTTATCCATCAAAAATGGTTCTTCCATTACCTACAGGCCATAGTAAAATTACTATTAAAGATGTAGTTTTAGATGATGATTCTGATGATACAACTAACGCTGGAGCTGATGATACAACTAACGCTGGAGCTGATGGTAAGGCTAGTAATTCTATATTTAAAACTATTGGAACTCCTGTTAATCTTACTGCTACAACTAAAAATAAAACTCCTGTTAATACTTCTGCTGTTGATACTTCTGCTGTTGATCCTACTGCTACAACTAAAAATAAAACTCCTGTTAATACTTCTGCTGTTGATACTTCTGTTGATACTTCTGCTGTTGGTAATGCTGTAACAACTGATGAATTATGTAAATTAGTAAAAGATGATACATCAAATAATGTTGTTGATAAATATAATAATATTGAACCAAAATTACGTTTAAATCAAAAATATAAAGATATTGTCTCTTTTATATCCCGTAAAACATTACAAAATGAAAATGATTTAAATAATTTAAGTGTAAATAATAGTTATGAAAAATTATTTATTCCACTTCCAAAAATTAATCAAAAATCAAAGTTAGATAATTATGATGATATAATGCAGTTTCTTAAAGAACTTCCAAATATTCCATTGAGAAAAACTGATTTTGATAATATTTTATTATTATTTGATAGTTTATATAAAAATAATCCATCAATAATTAATTTAATAATAACAACATTTAAATTAAAATTAAGAAAATCTTATTTAGATTATGATTTAAAAAAATCAAATTTTTCAGAAAAAATTTCATCGAATTCAACTATTGATAATACATTTTATATTAATATAGACTTAACTAAAATTAGTGATCCCGTCCAAGAAGTACAATCTATATTTGGATTATTTGACGATTATAAATCAAATTTATTACATCATATATATAATATATGTGCCCTTTATCTTTTTACAAAAAATAACAATTTTATATTAACTCCAAAATATATTGATTATGTTTCACTTCTTGATAAAATTGAAACAATTGATGATTTAATACTTTGTTTTACATTATTTAATATAATATTTGATACAAAATATGACACTAATAAATTAATTGAACTTGTTAGTGATAATAAATTATATAAATATAAAACTCCGTATATATTTAGTGAAATTAATAGTAACAAAACTTTTAAAAAATCTATTAATATTTTTAAACCTCAATATTCTGGATTTTATGATTTTTCATTATTTGATGATAAAAAACAATTTTCTTTAGAAAATGATGATAAAACTGTAAATGCAAATATAAAAGATTATAAATTAGAACAATTTTATTTAGATATTAATATGTTTTTACATGCATATGTTTATAATTCAAAAAATCCTCTATTTAAAGTATTTAAAGAATTATATAAAAATAAATTAATTGAACTTCCAAAGTTAGAATTTCCTTCTGGTTCTAATGAATCAGATGATGATAAAATTTTAGCATTTTATAAAACTACTGATATTATTCCAACTAAATATGGATCATTGCAAGTAATATTAGATAAAAATACTAAAAATATTGATAAAATGGTAAAATTAAATTTAAATGATGTAAATAATAAAACTGATTTAATGTCTGGTAAAAAACTGACTACAAATCAAAATTATTATTTCAATTTAATTAATAATCCTAAAAATAAAGAAAATGATTCTATTAATGAGTTACGAGAAAAAAAATATGAGATAATTTTTGAAAAAGATCAAATTCCGTATATTTATCATGAAAATTTATTTAAATTATTTTTAACACAAAACCCAACTGATGATATTATAAATAAATATATAATTCAAAAAAAATTAAATAATAAAGATAAAAAGTATTTATTTGCAAAATATAATCAAATAGATGAAGATAAACAAATAGTAATTGATTTAATCAATAAAGAATGTACAAATCCTCTCGGTCTCGGTTTATCAATTGGAGGAAATGGATTAAAGCAATATATATCACAAATTTATGGTGAAGGAAAAACATTTGACGAAGTGAGAAATATGATTTTAGGAAATATGGATGAAAATGAATACCGTACTTTAACTGGTAATGGTGCACGAAAAGTTAGAAGTAAATCAAGATCTTCAACTAAAAGTAAATCAAGATCTTCATCTAAAAGTAAATCAAGATCTCCATCAAAATCAAGTAAGAAAAAGATTAAACTTAGTGAGATTATTAAAAAGATAATTGATAAATATAATAAAGATGGAACAATTTTAACTGGATATAATAAAGATATTCAAGAAATGTATTTTAGTCATTTATTATCTTATATTGTTTTAGAGAATAAAGTAAATGTTGAAATAACTGATTCATATTTAGAAAATGAATTAATTACTTATTTGAAAAAGAATAAATCAAATTTAGATAATAATATAAATTTATATTTAGTTCAAGTAAAGCGTAATTTAGAAAAATTAAAAGATAATTCTAGTAATTATATTTATAATTTTAATACAAGTGATGAGAGTGATTATAATAGTGATTAAGATGATTTAATAAAATCTTTTAATTCAATTTCAGAAATAGATTTATTAAGAAAGTTTTCAATAAAAAATTTAAATCCATTAAGAATTTTATCAACGTCTTCAAATGTAAAATTATTATTAAGGCAATTTTGTATTGATTTAGAAAAATCAATTCCTTCAATTTTAATATCAATTTTCTTTTCAATAATATTTTTTGAACTAAGAGAAAGACAAACTAATAATTTTTTAACATTGTTAGCATTTTCTTTATCACCAACAAAATCACATAAATTTTTAAGATATGTAAATGGATTAATTGGTTTGTTATCTTCATACGCAATATTTTTAGCAAAATCTGTAAATTTCATATCTGCTAAACCTAAATAACTTGAAAATAAATTTGCTATGCTTTGAGTTTTAATATGTTCAGGTAAACATTCTTTAACAAGAGGAATAATGCTATTTGCATAATCAAGATATTGAGACGGGTTATTTTGTTTTAGCATATTTAACATTAAATTATTCATAAATAAGTAATAAAATTTAATTTACAATTATGGACAATTATGAATTCTTATCAGAATTTTTACATACTGGAAACTATGTTTTTTTACCAAGTTCAATACTTGAAATTAAAAGTTTATCAGATTATATTCTTTACCAAATTAATATAAATCAAAATGATAAAATTGATGATTTTACAATATTACAATTAATGAAAACACGAACTGATTTAGATCTTGGAATGAATTTCATATTAAATTGTATTGAAAAATTTAAATTAATTAACATATATAATATTTATAAATCTAAACCAATAATACCGCCTGATTTAACTTTAATTCAAGATATTAAAATTGAATGGAATAAAATTACATATTTGTTTGATTTTAAAAGAATAATTAATCATTATGTAAATCACATATCAACAGAAGTTAGTGATTTAATTTGGTTTACACCATCAACAAATAAACAATGGGTAAATTTAAATGAGAATGCATATCTTATTACTGAAAAAATTAAAGGATATCTTCCAATTATTCGTACTGTTAATGAAGTTCCGCCAAATACACTTTATATGAAATCTTTAACCAATTTATCATATGTTTTTAAACAAGGATCAATAATTCATATTAAAGGAAAAAAATATAAATTTAATAATACATCAATTGGAAAAACAAGAGAAAATTATACATTGTCTGATTTTATATCTTTGTCTATTATCGACGATCGATTTTCATTTAAATATGATTTTTGCACTCACCATTCTACATATGTAGTTATTGATCAATTAAGTTCATTACGTTTTAATGAAATAACAAAAAAATATAGTGAATTTAAAATATCTGATACTATTGAACAAATTTCATTATATAGATCTTCTTCAGTTGTAGTACATAATCGATCAATTGAATCTAGAGGTTATATTACTTCATTTATAACAAAAAAACGTGAATTATTTAATAATAATATATTTTCTTATTATTTAAAGTGTAATAATTATATTTACAATGACATTTATTATAATTATATTTCAGATAATAATATAATAAATAATGTAAAAAATCAAGATTTGTTAAAAAAACTAATAACTAATTTATATAATTATAAAATAGATTTTAATAATCCAACTTTAAAATTAAACACGATTTCATTATTTGAATATTCAATTGATACAGATAATAATCTTCCAATTATTAGTAATTGTAATATACTTAATTTTGATTCAAAAATTATTGTAAATAATAATTCAAGTAATTTATATAAAATAATTATTTTAAATCAAGAAGAATATAAAAAAATAGATATTTCAAACATTGATTTATTTGATATATTTGAATTAAATTATTAAATTAAAATTATGTTGTTAAATATAGATAATGAACTCAATATTATAAAAAATAGTAAATTTATTGTAAGTGGCGGGATTGGCATGATACTTAACAATGAATCATATATTTACAAGATATTATTTTTTAAAATGGCATATTTAAATAATATCAAAATGTATAATAATTTTCACGATAAAATAAGTATGCCTAATCTAGTAAATTATTTTGTTTATAGTGACATTTATATTAAGTCAAATGAAGAAATAAAACAAAAATTAGATGATATTTATCAAGATAAATTATATTTATTATATCAAAAAAATCAAAAAAATATTATTCTTGAAAATAATTATTTAATTTTATATGTATTAAAATATGAAAAATTAGACAATAATTGTTATTATACATTTTTGAATCAAATAAATACAAATGATCGTTCTTTAAATGAAACATTTTCTTTTTTTATAATTTGGATATTTAATTTAATTCATTATATGAATATTGGATTAAAAGTATATCATAACGATTTAAAATTAGATAATATTTTAATTAAAAAGAAGTTAAAAAATGTTGTAACAAAATATAAATTTAATAATATTATATTATATAATCATACAAATTATGACTTTTATTTAAATGATTTTGATATGACTTTAGATAATGCAATTTCTCAAAATTTAGATTTAATTAATATAAAAACATCAATAAATAAAATATTTGCAAATAAAAATCAAACTAATTTTATAGAATATATATTAAATAAAATAAATACAATAGAAACTGAATCTGACATCTTTCCAAAATGGCTTGATCGCTCAACATTATTTAAACAAATAATAACAAATAATATAATTGACGAGTTTTTATCATTTGTTAACAAAATAGTATAATCTTACAAAAATTAATATAAATTGTTATCAAATCGCCGAGTTTTTTTATAAAATAATATAAAGTGTTAAACTAATCGCCGGATTTATATTTATTCAACTTTGTATTATTTGTCAGATTTATATTTTTGATTTATATTTATTAAACTTATTAAATTTATATTTATTAAACTTTTTATTATTCGTCAAATTTATATTTATTCAACTTATTAAATTTATATTTATTCAACTTTTTATTATTCGCCGGATTTATATTTATTCAACTTTTTATTATTCGCCGGATTTATATTTATTCAACTTATTAAATTTATATTTTTGATTTATATTAATTAAACTTTTTATTATTCGTAAAATTTATATCTATTAAACTTTTTATTATTTGTCAAATTTATATTTTTGATTTATATTTTTTTGTAGAATTTATATTAATTAAACTTTGTATTATTTGTCAGATTTATATTTTGTATTAAACTTTGTACTATTCGCCGAATTTATATTTATTAAACTTTTTATTATTCGCCGGATTTATATTTTGGATTAAACTCTATTTATTAAACTTTATATTATTCGCCGAATTTATATTTATTAAACTTTATATTATTCGCCAAATTTATATTTATTAAACTTATTAAATTTATATTTTGTATTAAATTTTATATTATTTGCCGAATTTATATTTATTAAACTTATTAAATTTATATTTTGTATTAAACTTATTAAATTTATATTTTGTATTAAACTCTATTTATTAAACTTATTAAATTTATATTTTGTATTAAACTTATTAAATTTATATTTTGTATTAAATTCTATTTATTAAATTTTATATTATTCGCCAAATTTATATTTATTAAATTTATATTTTTGATTAAACATTGTAGAATTTATATTAATTAAACTTTTTATTATTCACAGAATTTATATTTTATATTAAACTTTATTTATTAAACTTTGTATATTCGTCTGATTTATATGTATTCAACTTATTAAATTTATATTTATTAAACTTTATTTATTCGTCTGATTTATATTTTTTATTTATATTTATTAAATTTTTTATTATTTGTCAGATTTATATTTATTAAACTTTATAATATTCTCAGGATTTACATTTATTAAACTTTTTATTATTCGTCTCATTTATATTTATTAAACTTTTTATTATTTGTTAGATTTATATTTATTAAACTTTATAATATTCTCAGAATTTACATTTATTAAACTTTTTATTATTCGTCAGATTTATATTTTTGATTTATATTTTATTTTAAATTTTGTAAAATTTATATTTTGTATTAAACTTTGTATTATTCGTCGGATTTATATTTATTAAACTTTTCTATTATCTAACAAATTTATATTATTAAACTTTATATTATTTGTCAAATTTATATTTTTGATTTATATTTTGTTTTAAACTTTGTAGAATTTATATTAATTCAACTTTGTATTATTCGTCGGATTTATATTTATTAAACTTTTATATTATCTAACAAATTTATATTATTAAACTTTATATTATTAGACGGATTTATATTATTTGTTGAATTTATATTTATTAAACTTTTTATTATCTAACAAATTTATATTATTAAACTTTATATTATTTAATAAATTTATATTATTCTCCAAATTTATATTTATTAAACTTTTCTATTATCTAACAAATTTATATTTATTAAACTTTTTATTATTTAATAAATTTATATTATTCGCCGGATTTATATTTATTAAATTTATATTTTTTTGTAGAATTTATATATTTTTGTAGAATTTATATATTTTTTTTGTAGAATTTGTATTTATTAAACTTTATTTATTAAACTTTGTATTATTCGTCTGATTTATATTTCTTTGTAGAATTTGTATTTATTAAACTTATATTTATTAAATTTTATTTATTAAACTTTATTTATTAAACTTTATTTATTAAACTTTGTATTATTCGTCTGATTTATATTTCTTTGTAGAATTTGTATTTATTAAACTTATATTTATTAAATTTATATTTTGTATTAAACTCTATTTATTAAATTTATATTTTTGATTTATATTTTGTTTTAAACTTTGTATTATTTTCCGGATTTATATTTTGTATTAAACTTTATTTCTTTGTAGAATTTATATTTATTAAACTTTGTGTTAAACGCCGAATTTATATTTTTTAAATTTATATTTTGTATTAAATTCTATTTATTAAATTTTATATTATTCGCCGGATTTATATTTATATTTTGTATTAAATTCTATTTATTAAACTTTGTATTTTGTATTAAACTCTATTTATTAAATTTTATATTATTCGCCGAATTTATATTTTTTAAATTTTGTATTATTTGTATTTATTAAACTTTATATTATTTGTCGAATTTATATTTATTAAACTTTTTCGCCAAATTTATATTTATTAAACTTTTTATTATTCGTCGAATTTATATTTTGTATTATTCGTCAAATTTATATTTATTAAACTTTATATTATTTGTCGAATTTATATTTCTTTATAGAATTTATATTTATTAAACTTTATTTATTCGCCGGATTTATATTTATTAAACTTTGTGGAATTTATATTTATTAAATTTTGTATTATTTATTAAATTTATATTTATTTGTAGAATTTATATTTATTACATTTTTTATTATTCACCAAATTTATATTTATTAAACTTTATTTATTTATCATATTTACATTTATCAGATTTATATTTATTAAACTTTATATTATTCGCCGGATTTATTAAATTTTATTTATTCGCCGAATTTATATTTCTTTGTAGAATTTATATTAATTAAACTTTGTATTATTCGCCGGATTTATTAAATTTTATTTATTCGCCGAATTTATATTATTCGCTGTATTTATATTTTGTATTAATTCGTTGAATTTATATTATAATATTAAACAATAAATAAATTTTTAACAAATAATATAATTAATAAGTTTTTATCAAATAATATAATGTTAAACAAATCTTCGACTTTTTATAAAAAAATATAAGTTGTAAAATTAATAATATAAATTATTAAACAAATAAATAAATTTTTATAAATAATATAATTTTAAATAAATAATAAAAAAATGAGTTTAAGAGCAATGATTTAACAAATTATTTAATTGATACGTAAACAAATAATATAAATTAACGAATTTTTATTAAATATTAAAATAAACAAATAAATAATAATTATAAACAAATAAATAAATAATAACACACATTAAATAAATAATAGAAAAATATGTAGACAT
>Ga0247813_10001335_pt1 | contig 19023 bp, 17 predicted proteins | sample UWRJL169409C1_FD_180719 | JGI IMG/M metagenome (GOLD analysis project Ga0247813, IMG submission 180719) | Plant litter microbial communities from Arlington Agricultural Research Station in Wisconsin, United States - UWRJ-L169-409C-1 | ecosystem: Environmental > Terrestrial > Plant litter >... | reverse complement strand
ATTGCCGCTAAAATATTCTCGAAGTTATACGTACCCGTCAAATTTGCCTTTGCCATAAACGTGCCTTCCTCACTTGTCCATTTTAATTCAATTAGCGGGTCGGCATCTACTAATTCTCCGCTAATCGTATTGCTATTCCCTTTCCCATAAAAAACAACCTTATCGAGGTTGGCGGTCTCGCTCATTTCTATCAAATGCGGATTTTCGCGATACACAAACGCATAACCATTTGTCTTTTTAAGATAGGTATACAACTCCGCTTTGCCCTTTTTTACCCCCTCAAAGCCTCCAAAACCTTCTAAATGTGCCATCCCTATGTTTGTAATCAAACCATGTGTTGGTTGCGAAATTTCGCACAGCATTGCTATCTCTTTTTGGTGATTGGCCCCCATTTCTATCACTGCGATTTGTACATCATCGGTAATCGACAAAATGGACAAAGGCACTCCGATGTGGTTATTTAAATTCCCAATAGTAGCGAAAGTTTTATATTTCGCGGACAGTACCGCCTTAATTAATTCTTTTGTGGTGGTTTTTCCATTACTTCCAGTTAAGCCAATTACCGGAATAGTTAACTGCTGTCTATGATGTTTGGCTAGGTCTTGCAGCATGGCTAAAACGTCAGCTACGAGGATGCACTTTTCATTGATAGCAAATTGCGGGTTATCGATAATCACAAAGGCTGCCCCTTGCTGTAAAGCTTCGTTTGAGAAGGTATTTGCATCAAAATTTTCACCCTTTAATGCAAAAAACAAACAACCTTCGGTAATCCTTCTCGTATCGGTACAAATTACCGGATGTTTTAAGTAATGCTGATACAGCGATTCTATACTTGCCATTTGTGCTAGAGATAAATATTCATCGTAAAATTACAAATGCAAAGACAAATACAACTATTCTTTTTAGTATTATTGGTAATTAAATGGAATTGTTTAACTGGTTAACTACTCAATAAACCAATTTAAACGATTAACCAAATAAGCCTGCAGCATATGAAGAATACACTAACATTTTTTGTCCTATTATTTTTAAGCCTTGCCGTAAAGGCACAAACACCTTCTCCTGACGAATTTTTGGGATATCCTTTGGGCAGTCATTTTACTCCGCATCAAAAAGTGGTAGATTATTTTAAGAAGGTAGCCGCAACTTCTAAAAACATTCAACTTCAGGTGTATGGAAAAACTTATGAAGGACGAGAACTTGTACTCGCAATCGTTTCTGATGAAACGAACATGTCGCGAATAGAGCAAATTCGCACCAATAATTTGAGTTTAGCAAGCGCAGATAAAAATGCAACTCGAAACACTAAACAGCCTGCCATTTTATGGCTCAGTTATAATGTGCATGGAAATGAGGCCAACTCTACCGAAACTTCGATGCGCGTATTATACACGCTGGCACAAGCTACCGATGCACAAACTAAGCAGTGGCTGAAGAACACAGTGGTTATCATCGACCCCTGCTTAAACCCCGATGGAAGAGAGCGCTATGTTAGCTATTTTAATATGGTAAGTGGAAAAGTTCCCAATCCAGATCCTTCAGCCAGGGAACATAGTGAACCATGGCCAGGTGGGCGACCAAACCATTATTATTTCGATTTAAATAGAGATTGGGCCTGGCAAACGCAAGTGGAAACACAACAGCGCTTAGTCGCTTATCATCGTTGGCTCCCGCAGGTACATGTAGATTTTCACGAGCAAAGTTACAATGAGCCCTACTATTTCGCACCTGCTGCCGAGCCAGTTCACCAAGATATAACTCCATGGCAAAGAGAATTTCAGGTAACGGTGGGTAAAAACAATGCTAAATACTTTGACGAAAATGGCTGGCAATATTTCACCAAAGAGCGATTTGACTTGCTCTACCCATCTTATGGCGATACTTATCCGCTATACAATGGGGCCGTTGGAATGACCTACGAACAAGGTGGCATAAGAGCCGGCTTAGCAGTGATTACATCCGATGGTGATACATTGACCTTGAAAGATAGAATAGATCACCATTTTACAACTTCTATGGCTACTTTAGAAACTGTAGCTACGCATTCAGAAAAATTATTAAATGAATTTAAGAAGTATTTTGATCAAAGCGCTACAAATCCGCCAGGCAGTTATAAGACCTATATTGTTAAGGCACAAAACATCGAGCGTTTGCGCAAAATGGCCGATTTATTGAAAAAAAATCAAATTAATTTTGCTTTCGGTAGCGACAAAACCCTGAGTGGTTACAACTACGAAACGCAAAAGATCGAAACCTTTAAGACCGATCGGAATGATTTAATTGTCAATCTCCAACAACCTCATTCGGTAATGGCCAATGTACTTTTTGAACCTCAAACTGTAGTTACTGATTCAAATACCTATGATATTACTGCTTGGGCCTTGCCATATGCTTACGGCTTAAACGCATATGGCGTTAAAGAAGCGATAACTGGAAATTTCAGCTTCATTGAAGATAAAAAAGAAAACACTCCAGTTCTGAATAAGCCCTATGCATGGGTAATCCCTTGGAATTCGGTAGGTGATGCACAAACTTTAATTGATCTGCAAAAACGAAAAGTTAAAATACGTATAGCGGAAGAAGGCTTTACAATTGGAGGAAAAATTTATAAAGCCGGTTCATTATTAATTTATAGAACTGAAAATGAAAAAATAAATAAAGATTTGATTGCTTTGCTTGCAGACGTAGCCAAACAGCGTAATCTCTCTTTTTATCCGATAGGCAGCGGGTATGTAGAAAAGGGAAAGGACTTTGGATCGTCCGTTTATAGACTATTAACTGCTCCAAAAATTGCAGTAGTAAGCGGCCAAGAAGTTTCTTCTCAAGGAATTGGAGAAATTTGGCACTTTTTTGAGCAAGAATTAAATTACCCAATTACTGTACTTAGTACCCAAAGCCTTTCCAATTTAGATATCAATAAAGTTAACGTTTTAATTTTACCAGATGGGTCGTATAGCGACAAAATCGGGGATCAATTAAGTAGTTGGGTTACCGCTGGCGGCAAGCTGTTATTAATTGAGGATGCGATTAGTTCAATTATAGGGAAAAGACCTTTCGACATCAAGAAAAAGGAATATCCAAAGAAAGAGGAAAAAGAAATCAATAAGCGTATCTATGCTGAAAAAGACAAAGATGACTTACAAAATGCCATTCCCGGAGCAATTTATAAGGTTAGCTTAGATCAGACTCATCCCTTAGCCTTAGGTCTAGGTAAATATTATTACACCTTAAAAACCGATGAGAAGATTTATGAACCTTTAGAGAATGGCTGGAACGTAGGTACGCTAAAAGAAAATAGCTATATGGCAGGCATAGCCGGCGAAAAGGTGAAAAAGAAACTCGCTTCTGGATTACTTTTCGGCGTGCAACAATCAGGCCGAGGAACTATTGTGTATTTGGGAACCGATGTATTGTTTCGTTCTTTTTGGGAAAATGGGAAGCAACTCTTTACGAACGCGTTGTTCTTGGTAAACTAGGCAATAAGCATGGGGCGAGGAGCATTTGGACGCAGAATTAGACCGTCTGAGACTCCTTGCCCCATGCTTTTGCTTACAAATCGGTTTTAATCTTCAATTCCTTCAACTGCTTCTCGTCTATTGTACTCGGACTATCAATCATCACATCTCTTCCTGAGTTGTTTTTAGGGAAAGCAATCACATCGCGGATACTATCCAATCCTGCAAAAATAGAGCAAAGTCTATCGAAGCCAAAAGCAATACCACCGTGTGGAGGTGCGCCAAACTCAAACGCATCCATTAAAAAGCCAAACTGTTTTTGTGCTTCTTCATTACTAAAGCCTAAATGTTTAAACATTAAAGCCTGTAGTGCTCTATCATGGATACGGATCGAGCCGCCACCTATTTCAGTGCCATTTACTACCATATCATACGCATTTGCCCGAACATTTTTAGGATCGGTATCTAGCATCGATATATCTTCAGGTTTTGGCGATGTAAATGGATGGTGCATGGCATGATAGCGCTCTGTTTCTTCGTCCCATTCTAATAGAGGGAAATCGAGTACCCAAAGGGCCGAAAACGTATCTTTATTGCGTAAGCCTAAGCGTGTGCCCATTTCTAGGCGAAGTTCGCTCAGCTGTTTGCGTACCTTATCTGTTCCCCCCGCCATTACCAACACTAAATCACCAGGTTGTGTATTAAGAGCTGCAGACCATTTCGCTAATTCTTCTTCATTGTAAAACTTATCAACGGATGATTTTAACGAACCATCTTCATTATGACGCAGATAAATTAAACCGGTTGCACCGATTTGAGGGCGTTTAATGAAATCGGTTAATTCATCTAATTGTTTGCGGGTATACTGCGCACAGCCCTTTGCATTGATGGCAATAACCAGTTCTGCGTTATCGAACACGGCGAAATCTTTTCCTTTTACAATTGCTGTTAACTCTACAAATTGCATTTCGAAACGTGTATCTGGTTTATCCGAACCATATAAGCGCATGGCGTCTGCATATTGCATGCGAGGTACTTCTGGCAAATCGTAATTACGTACTTCTTTGAATAAGGTGCGAATTAAACCTTCGAAAGTATTTAAAATGTCTTCTTGTTCTATAAACGACATTTCACAGTCTATCTGCGTAAATTCGGGTTGTCGATCAGCACGTAAGTCCTCATCCCTAAAACATTTCACAATCTGAAAATAGCGGTCAAAGCCCGAAACCATTAACAGCTGCTTAAAGGTTTGTGGAGATTGTGGTAAGGCATAAAACTCGCCTCCGTTCATTCTACTAGGCACTACAAAATCTCTTGCCCCTTCAGGTGTAGATTTAATAAGTACTGGCGTTTCTACTTCAATAAAGTCTAATGCATCTAAATACCGACGAACGGATTGCGCCATTCTGTGGCGTAAAATCATGTTGTTTCGGATCGGATTACGGCGCAAATCTAAATAACGATATTTCATGCGCAGGTCATCACCACCATCTGTTTTATCTTCAATTAAAAAAGGAGGTAATTTTGCAGCGTTTAATATCTCCAATTCACTTACTTTAATCTCCACTTCTCCTGTGGGAATTTCTTTATTTTTATTAGAACGTTCTACAACTGTTCCTGTTACTTTAATCACAAACTCTCTACCAAGGCTACGCGCACCTTCACACAGTTCGATATTATCGTTCATGTTAAAAACTAACTGAGTGATGCCATAACGATCTCGAATATCAATGAAAGTCATCCCCCCTAAATCCCTAGAGTTCTGCATCCAACCGCATAGTGTTACATTTTCGCCTAAATTTTGAAGGGTTAAAGCCCCGCAAGTTGTCGTTCTTAACATTTTAAAATCAATTTTAAGCCGCAAAAATACCGAATTTATTTTAGACTTACGAAGTCTAAGACTTCGTAAGTCTAACACACGAAAAAATTTCTACCTTGATGCAACGTTTTAAAATTTACGTTGTCTTTTAATCAGAACGCTTTAGCATTTGGAAACTGTATATATTGATAAGCATGTATCGCTCGTAAACGATTGCCGTAATGGGAATCGAAGTGCGCAATTTGAAATTTACAAATTGTATGCAACAGCTATGTACAATGTATCGCTCCGAATTGTTAACAACGAAGATGAGGCCGAAGATGTATTGCAAGAAGCTTTTTTAGACGCATTCAATCGCATTGCAGATTTTAGGCAAGAAACAACGTTTGGACTGTGGCTAAAGCAAATTGTAATTAACCGCTCTATTAACTATTTAAGAAAGCGTAAAGCCGAATTTGTAAGTATAGATGAGGTTGAGGTGGCAGATGAGCCTTCTACCGATGAAGAAGAAACGCAATTAAAGATTGAGCGAGTGAAAGCGGCCATGAATGAGCTACCTGATGGATATAGAGTAGTTTTAACGCTTTACCTGTTTGAAGGATACGACCATGAAGAGATTGCACATATTTTAAAGATTACAGAAAACACATCGCGTTCTCAATATATGCGCGCAAAAAGAAAGTTAAATAGTTTATTAGAAACGAACGGAGTAGCAAGATGAGCAATAAATTAGAGGGTTTTATAAAAGAAAACAAAAAATCATTTGAAGAAAAAGGTCCATCAGATCAACTGTGGAGCCGCATAGAGGCAGAGCTGGATAAAAAAGGTAAAAAAAAACAAATTAAGCTTTACCAATGGCTAAGTATTGCTGCGTTATTGTTGCTGAGCTTTGGCATTTATTTCACCCAAAAGCCAACAACCAATGAGATAGCAGTAGCTGACGTAAGTGCTGATTACGGCAAAAAGGAAGTGCATTTTGCTAGTTTAATTGAAGAAAAAAGGGACAGTTTAGCGCTTTACTCCAAACAAAATCCTGATTTGTTTAAAAAGTTTGTCGGCGATTTAAAAAAGCTCGATGAAAATTACGAAAGCCTTAAAAAAGACTTACAAACTAGTCCAAATCCAGAAGCCGTAGTTAACGAGATGATGAAGAATTTAGAAATTCAAGCAAATATTCTTAGCCAGCAATTGTCGATAATCAATCAAGTTAATCAATACAAAAAGGAGAATACGATATGATAAAGCTAATTTTTGCCGCTTCGAGTTTGCTATTGCTCGCAATGCAAGTGCATGGGCAACAATCCAGTCCACAGCCAATATTAACTACAGAACATAAAATTACTTCACATGTAACCACCAATGTGTTGGTGAGCCCAGAGATCAATATAAATACGAACACACCGCAGTCTTTTGGTATTCAGGATCGCGAGCCGCAGAAAATTAAACTTTTTACTAAAACCTTTGCCGTAGATAAAACCGATAAAATTAATTTACAGAATCAATACGGGGCATTAACTATAAAAACTTGGGATAAAAATGAAATTAAGGTAGATGCCGAAATTAAAGCCTATGCAAATTCTGAAGCTGAGGCTCAAAAGTTATTGAATGTAACGTCTATAACTGCATCGAAGGCAGGCGGTTTAGTCTCTTTCATCACCGATATCGATTTGAATAACAATTGGAGCAGCGGCAGTAAAAAAAGAGAGGTAAAGGTATTTATGACGATTTATATGCCTGCTACCAATGCCTTAAAAGCTACTCAGGAATATGGAGACCTAACCTTAGGCGATTATAACGGTGCAACTTCATTAGCCGTTGAATATGGTTCACTAACCACTGGAGATTTAAAAAGCAGCAATAATGTAATTCGTGTTGAATATGGAAAGGCGACGATTAAAAGTGTAAATCAAGCAAAAATTAGCCACGAATATGGTAGCGGGATCAGCATTGGCTCGGCAGGCAGCTTAACTATTAAAGCAGAATATACGAATATCCGAATAGGAAGTTTAAAAGGCAAAACCGTTGCCAATCTTGAATACTGCAAGTTATCGGCCGACGATATCAGTTCGAGCTTTGCGATTACAGCCGATTACAGCAACATCTCTTTAGGATTCGACCCTAGTTTTAAATCATCCTTAAACGTAGCGACGAATTATGGATCATTTAAATACGGCGCTAATGTGAGTGTGAAAAGACAAAACACTGGCGATGAAGACCGTTATAGCTCGAGCAGAAGTTATATTGGAGAAATTAATAAGGGTGATAAAGGGGTAGAAGGCATTAGCATTCAATCTGAATACACACATATTATTTTTAAATAAAATTTAAACAAATAAACGCTTAGCCTGTTGGTTTTTTTATATTCGCCTTATATAATTTAACCATGGATTTTTTAGCCACTCCAGAAGCCTGGATTTCACTGTTAACCTTAACGGTCTTGGAAATCGTTCTAGGGATAGACAACATTGTATTTATTTCGATATTATCTGGAAAACTACCTGTAGCACAACAGAAAAAAGCTCGGCAACTCGGTTTAGGTTTGGCCATGTTTACGCGTGTACTCTTATTACTATCACTAAGTTGGGTAATGAGCTTAACCTCCCCTTTGTTTAATATGGGCGATTGGATTGGTATATCAAGCCAAGAATGGTTAGATAAATTGGCCATTTCTGGTCGTGATCTCATCCTTTTAATTGGAGGCCTGTTCTTGATCTACAAAAGCACACACGAAATTCATAACAAGTTAGAAGGGGATGAAGAAATAGAGGGAAAAGCAAAGGTGCACTCATTTACCGGCACCATTATTCAAATCCTAATCCTAGACATTGTGTTCTCCTTAGATTCTGTAATCACTGCCGTTGGTATGGCAGACCATATAGAGATTATGATTGCCGCGGTAGTTATTGCAGTTATTGTGATGATGTTTTCTGCAAGCGCCATCAGTAATTTTGTGAATAATCACCCTACCGTTAAAATGCTTGCTTTATCTTTTTTATTGTTAATTGGCGTTTCACTGCTTGCAGAGGGCCTAGATCAGCATATTCCTAAAGGCTATGTATACTTCGCAATGGCATTTTCTGTCTTGGTTGAAATGCTTAATCTAAAGATGAAAAAGAACACCAAAAAACCTGTTAAATTGAGGAATAGTCCAAAAGAAGAAAAATAGTTGATTTTTATTGTTGCAACAACGTTGCGTTAATGGGTTTATTACGTAGTTTTGTGCATGGAACAAAACGCATTCGATGTGATTATTATAGGCGGGAGCTATGCAGGGCTATCTTCCGCCATGGCTTTAGGCAGGTCTTTAAGAAGGGTTTTAATTATCGATAACGGCAAACCCTGCAACGCGCAAACGCCCCATTCTCATAATTTTCTCACAAGAGATGGAGATACCCCCGCAAATTTGCGCGCCATAGCTATGGTACAAGTCTTGAGCTACCCTACTGTTCGCATGGTAAATGGAAAAGCGATAAAGGGGACTCAACTAAGCTCTGGCTTTTCGATTACAACAGCAGACGGTCAATATTTTGAGAGCAAAAAGCTGATCATTGCCAGTGGAGTTAAGGATAATTTGCCAGCGATTAAAGGCTTCGCCGAATGCTGGGGTATTTCAGTTTTGCATTGCCCATATTGCCACGGATACGAGGTTCGCCATCAAAAAACTGGAATTATTGCAAATGGAGAAATGGCCTTCGAGTTTGCAAGATTAATTAACAATTGGACTCAAAATCTAATCCTTTTTACCAACGGGCCGACACCATTAGATTCTGAAAGTGCATTGAAATTGATCTCCAAAGGCATCACCATTGTTGAAAACGAGATTGAAGAAATTGTGCACGATAAGGGTAAAGTAACTCACCTTCTATTTAAAGATGGAAGTAAACAGCAATTAGATGCAATTTATGCGAGAGGAGAAATGGAACAGAATACCAGAATAATTTCAGACTTGAACCTCCAACTTAACGAGCAAGGTTACATTATAACAGACGCGTTTAAGCAATCCTCACAATCTGGCGTGTATGCGGCGGGCGATTGCACTACACCGATGCGGGCAATTGCAGAATCAGTAAATACCGGAACAATGGCTGGGGTGTTTGCAAATAAGCAGTTAATTGAAGAAGAATTTTAATGCCTGCCTAAACATATAGTTAATTTTTGTTAAATCAATTCATTATTAAGGTATGCTGATGTATCTTGCTTTAAACATCTAATTATGCGCAGCAATCTTATCCTTTTTTATATCCTTTTCATTTCCATTGGCTTCAACGTAAAGGCTCAAAACTCTATTATCGACAAAGCGATTGCGCAACTTAGCACCATAAAAAATGTAAGTTATACCGAAAATAGGACCACTAAAGATTTTTTCTCAGACGATTTACGTAAAGAGCTGTTTAATGTGAAATTGAGCAGTCAAGTCATGGAGAACAAGAACATAGAATTATTCGACTTCACTACCAGTGAAAAAAAAGTAATTTTTAACGGTTCTTCACTATTGAGATTAAACACCAAAAAGAAGGATTATGTTATTGATAAAAAACTTCAGGTTTCCCTTTACCTAGACGACTCTATTTTTGGATGGCTCGAACGTTTGAGAGATTTTAACGTAAATAAGCCAAATAAGATAAAAAGCCTTGCAGATACAATTGTAAACAATATCCAATGTTATCACTTTAAAATAATTGCCTCCGACTCTTTGATTAAAAACGAACGACAATATACCCTTTACGAGGTTTATCTCAACAAAATCAACAACCTACCTGTACGAACAAAGAAAAGTATGCGGGGAATACTGAGCAAAGGCGGCTATGAAGTGGCAGGAATGATAACGTATAGGCATGAGCAAACCTTTTCCAACTATAAAATTAACGATAAGGCCTTTCCTAATTTAGATGAGTTTAAAATTCCGGCAGACTATAACCCGGAAAAAAACGACGCAGATAAGCCATTATTAGCAGTCGGAACCGAGGCACCAGAGTGGTCGCTCGTTAACACCGCTGGTAAATCCTTATCAAGTAAGGAACTAAAGGGAAAAGTTATATTAATCGATTTTACATCAACAACTTGTGTTGCCTGTATTCTTGCGGCTCCAACCATGAACAGCTTACATCAGAAATATGAAAATACGAATGTTGAGGTGGTAAGTATAAACTCCTGGGAAAATAAAGAGGCCGTTATAAAATTCGTAAAACAACATAAAATATATTACCCTATTTACCTTGATCCGAAAAAACTTGAAGATAAATATAACGTGAGCAGTATTCCCACTTTTTACATCATTGACAAAAATGGAAAGATCGCTGCTTCCTATAGCGGGTATAGCGATAAATTAGCGGGTGATGTCATCTCAAAAATTGCAGAGTTGAGTAAATAAGATTTTGTACTTTTGGGCTATGATTACTTTTTCAGAGGCTACACTGGCTGAGCTTTCCATTCACCGCATTGGAAACAAACTACAAGATGAATTTTATGTGCTGTCAGACAACTCGATGCACATAAAAGATGAAATGCTCAATCAGCTCTTACTACAATATTTCTTATCTCCATACGAAAAAGTAAATGAGATCTATCGCTTATCACATCCAAATAATGACTTAAATTTGAACGAAGTTTATCATTTTGCTGCTGAGATATTCGCGAATGGAGAAGTTTTCCATGATAACAGTAAAAAGTTGGCAACTTATCTGTATGAGATTTCAAATCATCCAAAAATAAAATCAGGCGAACTGTATGTGGTCTTTTTCGAAAATGTTCAAATTGAAGGCGATCTACATGATGCCATCGGGATTTTTAAATCAGAAACTAAGGAAAGCTATTTAAAGGTATATCCAGAACAAGGCGGGTTTGGGTTAAGTTATGAACAAGAAGCCATCAATATTAGCAAGCTCGACAAAGGTTGTTTAATTTTTAACACAGATGCCGCCGAAGGGTATAAAGTTGCCGTAATTGACCAAACCAACCGTAGTGTTGACGCGGTATACTGGAAAGATGAGTTCTTAAAGCTCAAAATCCGAAACGACAACTATAATCAAACTCAAAATGTTTTAGGCGTTTATAAAAGTTTCGTCACTCAAAAACTAGACGACGACTTTGAGATTTCTAAAACGGATAAAATCGATTTGTTGAACCGCTCGATGAAATACTTTAAAGAGAAAGATAGTTTCGATATCGATGAATTCTCGAACGAAGTGATCGCCAATAAGGAAGGCATCGAATCATTCAAAAGTTACAAGAAAAGCTACGAGGAGGAATTCGATACGGCTATTGCAGATAGCTTCGATATTTCCGATGCAGCCGTTAAAAAACAAGCCAAAGCATTTAAGAGCATCTTAAAACTTGATAAAAATTTCCACATCTACATACATGGAGATAAAGAACTGATAGAGAAGGGTTTTGACGACGATAAGTCCATGAATTATTACAAGGTTTATTTTAGGGATGAACAATAAGTGGGACTAGGCCCTATTAAACGTTAAATTTTTCTCCGCCAAGTTGTATCTTAATTTTTAAACCATTAGTTTTAAGAATTATGAACGACCTAACCAAACAAAACAGCATCTTTAAAGTAATCGGAGCATCATCCTTAGGAACCTTAATTGAGTGGTATGATTTTTACATTTTTGGCAGCTTAGCGAGCATTATAGGTGCTCAACTTTTCCCAGCAGATGCAGGTGCTTCGGCCTTAATAAATACGTTGGCCATATTTGCGGCAGGATTTATTGTGCGGCCATTTGGAGCTTTAGTTTTTGGACGGTTAGGGGACTTAATTGGAAGAAAATACACCTTTTTGCTCACATTGGTGCTTATGGGTGGTTCCACCTTTTTAATTGGACTAATCCCCTCTTATTCAAGTATAGGTTATGCTGCACCAATTTTGGTGCTCATTTTGCGCTTAGTTCAAGGCTTGGCTTTAGGCGGAGAATATGGTGGAGCGGCAACGTATGTTGCAGAACATGCACCTAAAGGAAAGCGTGGCTTCTTTACCAGTTGGATCCAAACTACGGCTACATTAGGTCTATTCTTATCCTTGGGTATTATCGTTTTAGCAAAAAATTTAATAGGAGCAGAGGCCTTTGCCGACTGGGGATGGAGAATTCCTTTCTTACTTTCTATTTTATTGGTAGGGGTATCGATTTACATTCGTCTGAAAATGCACGAATCTCCTATGTTTACCAAGCTTAAAACAGAAGGAAAAATTTCTAAAAACCCATTAAAAGAAAGCTTTAGCAAAAAAGGCAATTTCAAAATGGTGTTATTAGCTCTTTTCGGCGCCACGATGGGTCAAGGTGTAATTTGGTATACTGGCCAGTTTTATGCCCAATCCTTTATCGAAAACACATGCAAGGTTGATTTTAACGATTCTAGATACATTTTGCTATGGGGTATCGCTTTTGCAACTCCATTTTTTGTGGTATTTGGATCTTGGAGCGATAGAGTCGGCCGAAAGTGGATTATGCTGACGGGTATGTTATTGGGAATTATTTTTTACCGGCCAATTTATCAAACATTCATTGATCAAACCGATGTAAGTGATGTAGAAGTAAGCATGATTAAATCTACAGAAGTACCCGTAATTACTAAAACAGCAATCCATAATGGGGTAGATAGTTTAATCAATACCTCAAGTAAGTTTAATCTGGTGGACGGCTCTTCCTTTGTAAAACTAGATGTAGATACAGTTTATGCAGATGTAAATAAGGCAGTTGGGCAAGCGCCAACCGTTTACAAGGATAAAAAATTGAGCACTTCAGTCTTTTGGATTTTTGTTGGGCTAGTGTTTTTCCAAATTTTACTCGTCACCATGGTTTATGGGCCAATTGCAGCCTTCTTGGTAGAGTTATTCCCGACAAAAATTAGGTACACTTCGATGTCGTTACCTTACCATGTGGGGAATGGTGTGTTTGGCGGACTAGTTCCATTTATCGCAACCTTGATAGCCAGCTTCGCGGGCTCTACGCCTCTTTCCGGATTATGGTACCCCATAGGTATTGCCGCCTTGAGCTTTATTATTGGAGCGATATACCTATCGAACAAAGTAGATGAAAGTGTTAACGATTAATAATTAATAAAATGAACGCACTAAAAAAAGCATTAGGCATCGTTTGGATCATTCTTGGTCCAGCATCCGTTATATTCATGTTTATTCAAGCTTGGGACAAAGTAAGTAAATCCCCTCCGGGAATAGACCAAACCAATACCGCCCTACAATGGGGAATCATCTTACTTATTTTCATTCCAATTGCAATAGGGCTGGTTATTTTTGGTCGCTACGCCTTATCGGGAGAATACGACAAATTGCCAGAAAGTTCGGAAGAATTATAAAATATATTCGTCGTTGATCGGTTTTATGGACTCTGGTACATTATCATCACCCATCATCTGCAGCAGATTAATTTCAATTGTTCTAGAGATGTTATTTAACGGCAATCCAGAAGAATTGGTTTCGAACGGATTGACCAAGCGCATGCCGTTAATTTGGGTAGATACAAATACAAAGCCAATCAACCAGCCCATAAAAATGCTCCAATACGACATATCTTGGCTAATTACCAACGTAAAAGTGACCACAAACAACCAAATGAAAACTTTGGTTAGATAACTATATGTTGTAGGGAATATGGTGTTTTTAATTCTTTCGCACATGCCCATGCTATCCGTGAATCTAGTCAGCATTTCATTGATCTGAAGATATTTGAAGCCATCGATGTTATTATTGTCCAATAACTTTTGAAGGTCTCTAGCCTGAATAGACAAAATTGCATTATGTACATTACTTTGTTTGCTAACTTCTAGCCGGTCTTCCTCACTTAAATATTTAACATAAATTTCATCTACGGTATTACGTAAGTTGGCTTTGAGCGCATATATGAAAGCGATGTGCCTACAAATCATTTTCTTCGTTGTCTTTTCATCTTCACTAACGAAGCTAATCAGGTTTCTGCTAAAACTTCTCGAATCATTAACTAAAGCCCCCCAGATTTTACGGGCCTCCCACCATCGGTCGTAGGCCTGATTGTTATTAAAACCAATAAAAAAGGCTATAGCTGTACCTAAAACGGTTGGAATGATAGGTGAGATTTCAAAGTGATAGGAAATGAGGTACTCTCTTACAAAATAAGCCGCAGTACAGGAGATGATCATAATGATATCTACCTTCCAAGTATCAATTAAAATGCGGCTAAGGCGGATGTTTTCAACAATAATCATAATTTATTTAAACCATTTACTTACAAAACTCGAACCAATAATCCCTTCAAATATTCCCCTTCAGGAAAGGATAAACGAATTGGATGGTCTTCTGGTTGTGAAAATTGTTTAATTATTTGAACTTCCTTTCCTGCATCAAGTGCTGCCCAAGCAATAATTTGCTTAAATGTTTCGATATCTACTGCTCCAGAGCAAGAAAATGTGGCTAATAGTCCGCCGCTTTCTAGCAATAACAAGCCTAAACGGTTCAAGTCTTTATAGGCACGTGCGGCACGATCTAAGGCTGAACGCGAAGGTGCATATTTTGGAGGATCGAGTACAATAATGTCGAATTTTTTGCCCTCTTCTTTAAATACTCTTAACTGTTTATTGACGTCGGATTGAATAGCCACATGATTTTTAGCCTCAAACTTATTCAATTCTATATTTTGCTTCAGGGTTTCGATAGCAAGTGCAGAACTATCTACACTCGTCACCTCCTTTGCTCCATTTTTAAATGCATTTAAACTAAAGCCGCCGCTATAGCTAAAACAATCTAGCACTGTTTTTCCAGGGGTATAATCGGCTAAAATCTTTCTGTTATCCCGTTGATCGCAGTAGAAACCAGACTTTTGCCCTTCGGCGATGTTGATGTGATAAGTTATTCCATTTTCTTTAATTGCTATAAATTCAGCCGGTGCCTCTCCCCAAAGCAAGCCATTTTCGGCAGTAATACCTTCATGGGTTCTTGCCGTTGCGTCACTTCTGTCAAAAATTCCTTTCGGCTTTAGCGCTTTGCATAAAATATCGATAATGATTGGCTTTGCGCTTTCTATTCCCGTACTTAAAATCTGAACGGATAGAAAATCGGCATATTTGTCCACAATTAAACCGGGCAGAAAATCGGCTTCGCTAAAAATTAGTCGATAAGCATTCGTGTTTTTTGACAGCAGATGAGCTCTTGCTGCAATCGCTGCATTAATCTTCTGCGCATACCAATCTGCTGTTATGGCATTATTTTCATCCCATTCTAACAAGCGGACAGCCACTCGAGATTGATCATTAAAATAACCAAAAGCTAAGAAGTCATCATTGGCACTTACTACCTTTACTACTTCGCCATTTGCTGGTTTACCTTTTATTTTATCCAATGCACCAGAAAATACCCAAGGATGTCGCTGTAAAACTGCTTTTTCTTTCCCTTTTTTAAGCTTAATCTCTACCATAGTACAAAGATAATAAAAAGTATAGCGTATTGAGGGATGTCGATTTGTTCGAGAAGTGTTCGACAAATGACATGACCTGCTTCGAGAAAGAGTGATGAAATAATCGAAATGACTCCTATATTTTATTATAAAACTGGGATTCATATTGAATTTTTGTAAGTTACAAATAGTGAACACTTAGAATGTTTCTCGAAGCCGTTACGAAGCTGTCAGGACTGCAGTACGAAGCTTTCTCGAAGCCCTAAAAAACTTGAGCTAGACTTTTATACTTTTGTAGTAAGAACTATAATTATGCAAGAAATAACGTGGAATGAATTTGAAAAAGTCGAAATTCGCATAGGAACTATTCTAGAAGTATTCGATTTTCCAGAAGCGCGAAAGCCAGCCTATAAATTAAAGGTTGATTTTGGTGACTTTGGTATAAAAATGAGTAGCGCACAAATTACCAAACATTATCATAAAGAAGAATTAGTAGGGCGACAAATTGCTGGAGTAATCAATTTCCCGAAAAAGCAAATTGGCAAGTTTATGAGGGAATTTCTTGTTACCGGGTTTGCTGATGAAAATGGAGATATCGTATTAACCAGTCTTGATAGAAAAGTACCTAATGGCAGTAAATTAATTTAATATGAGCTATTATAATTTCGAAGAAAATAAAAACTCGATAGCGGAAGATGAGCACTTTATGCGCTTAGCAATAAATGAAGCTCAAAAGGCATTAGCCGCACAAGAGATCCCAATTGGGGCTATTGTAATGGCTAACGGAAAGATTGTAGGCCGAGGACATAATTTAACTGAGCAATTAAATGATGTAACTGCCCATGCAGAAATGCAAGCCTTTACCTCGGCATCGCAAACCTTAGGCGGGAAATATTTAAAAAACTGCACCTTATATGTTACGATTGAACCCTGTATAATGTGCGCAGGGGCGAGTTATTGGACACAGCTGAGTAGAATTGTGTATGGAGCAAATGAACCTAAAAGGGGTTATACCAAGATAGAACAAAACATTCTGCATCCAAAAACGTTAGTTAAGGGGGGCGTTTTAGCCGAAGAATGCGGTTTGTTGATGAGTAATTTTTTCAAAGATAAACGCAAAGAATTTGACAAATAATCGAATAAAACACAAGCATTGTGAGTTATATTTGTACATTAACATTTTAAAACTTAAATAATAAATAATTATGGCTTTTGAATTACCTGCGTTATCGTACGCAACAGACGCATTAGAACCACATATCGACAAGTTAACTATGGAAATTCACCATGGTAAACATCACCAAGCTTACGTTACCAATCTAAATAAAGCTTTAGAAGGAAAGCCAGAAGCGACTTCTCCTATCGAAGATATCATTAAAAATATTTCGAAATTTCCTGCTGCAGTACGCAATAATGGCGGTGGCCACTTTAACCACTCTTTATTTTGGGCAGTGCTAGGACCTAATAAAGGTGGTGAGCCAACTGGCGATTTAGCTAAAGCAATCAACGAAGCTTTTGGTTCTTTTGCTGAATTTAAAACTAAAATTCAAGATGCCGGAGCAACACGTTTTGGATCAGGATGGGCTTGGCTATCCGTAGGCGCCGATAAAAAGTTAATTGTTTCTTCAACACCTAATCAAGATAATCCCTTAATGGATGTTGCTGAGGTGAAAGGTACTCCAATTTTTGGTGTTGATGTATGGGAACATGCTTACTACTTAAAATATCAAAATTTACGCCCGGCGTATTTAACTGCAATTTGGAATGTGGTAAATTGGGATGCGGTAGCAGAAAGATATAAAAAAGCGATATAACGCTTCATACTTCATAATGCCGCCTTATTGCTCCCATATAAGGCGGCTTTTTAATGGAAGGTGAATTCATACCCACAGGACTACCACCTGATTTACATTGATATCCCACAATATTTTGTAAATTTGTAGGCACAACTCAACCGCTTTCCGTTAAAATACATCGTTATGAAATCATTAAAAGTAATTTGTAGCTCAATGAAAAATATTGGATTTATACTAGTGTTGATTTTTGGGGCATTCTTTTCCAGTTTTGCGCAAAAACAACCCACTGCCGAAGAGTTAGCTAAGAAAAATATCGACGAACTTGAAAAACGGTTAAAATTAAGTCAGACCCAAAGAAATGTGATCTATAATTATGCCTTTTTTATTGCCAAAGAGCAAGTGGCTATTTATAAAAAGCAGTTAACAGTGCCAGTGAGTAACGATGAGCTTACTAAATATTACAAACTGCAAAATGAAACCAATAAAAATATCAGAAGCGTATTAAAACCTGATCAATTAGCTGAATTTGAAAAGGTTCTAGAAGAGCGCTTAAGCGGAGTTGATCCGACTAAAAAGAAAAAGAAGCTAAAAAAGGGCGAGGAAGAAGAAAAAGTAGTAGGCATTGAGGGACTGAAAATGGGTAATAATTAAATCCCAATTACCTCTTTCTTTTTACGCTGCTTCATGTGCTTGGGTATAATAGTTAATATTTCTTCGCGTAAGGCATTCAGCATTCTTTTTTTAACAAAATTCTTATGGGTTACTAAACTAATTTCCCTAACTGGCTCGGGAGATTTGAAATGCCGAATTTTATTCAATTGCCTGTTATTTAGCTCCTTAATAGCTAGTTCCGGCAATAACGTTGCCCCATCATTGATATCCACCATGCGAATTAACGTTTCCACGCTACCGGTGTTATAGGTTAAAGATTGCAGTCGATTATTTTTTGTTGTACGGCAAATATTTAAGACCTGAGATCGCATACAATGCCCTTCATTTAATAACCAAATGTTCTCATCAGCTAAATCATCCGCATCTATAGTTTTCTTTTTATACAGTTTACTGTTCCTGCTAATGTAACTCACAAAATTTTCATAGTACATTGGGGATTCAATAATATTTAAATCTACAAGAGGAGTAGCTAAGATACCACAATCAATTACTCCGGTTTTAAGATGATTAACGATATCTTCTGTTGTGTATTCCCAAATCAACAGCTTCAGATCTGGATATTTTTGGAGCATTGCCGCAATCACCTCAGGCAATAAATAGGGTGCTATTGTTGGGATAATACCAATTTTAAGCTCGCCAACAATGTCGTGCTGTTGACTGTTAATGAGCTCTTTAATCTTTTGATTCTCTTGCAATACAGTTCGTGCTTGCGCAATAATCTGAGTTCCAATCTCGGTTGGTATGACGGGCTGTTTACTTCGGTCGAAAATTTTTACGCTCAAAAATTCTTCTAACTTCTGAATCTGCATGCTCAAAGTAGGTTGTGTAACGAAACACTTGTCGGCGGCTGTTACAAAACTCCTATAGGTATCTACTGCAACAATATATTCGAG
>Ga0247813_10001334_pt1 | contig 19031 bp, 18 predicted proteins | sample UWRJL169409C1_FD_180719 | JGI IMG/M metagenome (GOLD analysis project Ga0247813, IMG submission 180719) | Plant litter microbial communities from Arlington Agricultural Research Station in Wisconsin, United States - UWRJ-L169-409C-1 | ecosystem: Environmental > Terrestrial > Plant litter >... | reverse complement strand
TTTAATTTATCTAGGTATAAATCAACAAACACTCCGTATATTAACCGTTCATCACCATATCTTAACCCAACCTATCACTTGAGATCTTGCTTAAGCAGTCCCAATCCTGCTAAAGAACTATGCATCACCTGTCAGTAATTTCCCATCAGGCTTATTACGAATTAATTTGCTGTAAAAAAATCTCAATCAGCTTTTAAATAAAACTGCTAGAGCTGTGTAGTTCTAGCAGTTTTAATTTTTATTATAAGATCAATATGGACAGACAGCACAGGCTCCTTCATTAAATTTTTGCCTGTTCTTATAAAACCGAATATATTCTACTACATTTTTCTCATATAGAACTTTGCTTTCATTATCTATCGTATCGAGGCTCTGGTTAATCCATAATACCGGGATCGGATTTTCCTTAGACCCATATTTGCTACTGTTGAATTCATCGTTATTGACAAAACACTTTAATTGGTCAACATCATTGAAGTTATATAAGTTTGGCATATTCCCTTCATAGCTTTCCAGCACAAAATACTTTTTCAAACTGTCACTAAATATAACCCCATAATTTTTGTATCTATTCTTTCTGAAATTGAGATAATAACGAACCAGATGAGAAAAAGAACCCTCGTTATCAGTAACTGATCTTGGATTTCGAATCTTGATTTCTCTTGAATTCAAAAGATACGCCTTAATATTTTCCTTTGAAGGACTGGAGGGAGCAAATATCAGGAAAGCACAAAATAATAGAAAAGGAGCGATAAAGTAACCAAAGCCAAAGGAAAGAGGTTGTTTTTTATTCATTAGATTTAATTGTATTTGAACGTTTTGGAATTTATACTATTCCTCATTAAACAGGCGCAATTTTGAATATACTGTACAATTAGAAGCTATTTGTTAAAATAGATGCTGATTTGCTATTCTTTGATGACTGGGTAGCTATGTCAGCCGATTTATCTTCCCACCTTTCAATTTGTGGATCTACTAAGATCACATCATTCAAATAGGTTAATAATCCTAAACCAAGTCCCTTCGCAAAATTAGGATTAAATCTGTACCAGGCTCTAGTTCGGAGAATGACATTTCCGGGTCTTAAACCTTTAAAAAATGCAACGATGGGCATTTCAGATAAGCCGGGCCTAAAGGCCCACCAGGCATTAAAACGACTACCAAGGTTACCCATCGTCGCACCATCAGCAAATTCATCCACAAAAGGTTGAACGGTGACTGCTAATCCGGTTCCGGTTGCAGCACCTCCATGCGTATCGGTAATTTCTCCCACATAGTATCCGATGCCTCCAAATGCCAGCGTACTGCTCAATGCACCAAAATTGAGCGTAGAAGCACCAGCTGCATTTGTTCCTAGGCCACCAGTTCTGGCAGAAAATGCCCCAGCCATAAATCCGTAAACCGTTTGCGATAAAGCTTTTAAACCAATACCTTTATAACTATCGCCGGCAATATCACTAGCTGCCTTAGCTGCCATTACAGGATCTGGAATTGCTCTGATAGTTCCACCTTCCGGGCAAGTTAGAATAGACGCCTGATGAATTGCAAATTTCCCTTTTAATCTCACCTTAGTATGGGGATTAGTCCATTTTACACTGCTTAAAGTAGAACTACATTTGTTATCTGTCTTAGAAAATGCAGCTGCTAATGCAATTGCTATAATCGCTACAGCTAATATGGCCCATCCCACCGGCCCCATCAATGCCGCCATAGCGGCGGCACCACCTAAGGCTGCAAATCCTGCCCCGAACCCAATCAAAAATCCGGCAAAGCCCAACATTGTAGCAAAAGGCTTTTTACAAACAAAATCTTCTTTCACCTTCACATCAACAAATCTGAGTAAACGTTTACCAGGGGTTTTATGAAATACCTTTAAACCACTATCTACAGCAACCATAGTTTTTGGTGAACTTGATGTCATATAACTACAAACACATCCTGTTCCCTCATCAATATAGCTTTTACTCATAATTCAACTTGTTTGAGTGTATAATGAATTGTGTTTTCAACATTATTTTTCACAGCTTCGGTAATGGTGACATTAGCTTGCTTTATTAAATTCTGTTTCTTATCAATTTCTATCCTTGAGTTGATCTTGTAAATGTAATCTGTAAAGCCATAATGTAAAACAGGCTGATACTTTTCTTTATAAATGTCTGTTATGAGCTTAAAGTCGGCATAAAGAAGATTACTATTTTTCTCAAACTTCATCACATCATTTTCATCAATAATGTTTTCGTAGGTGAACTCAATTTTTAGTGGTATGTTGAACATATTGGAATAAAATTCCGATGTACGATCATCTTTCCCTTCCAGCTGATCGGTCATCAGATATTTATCAAACACTGTGTAATGGAAAAGATTTTTAGACAATTCTTCCAACATGGGATAGTTATCTGAAAAGATTACGTCACAATAACTATTAACTTCTTTGATGATTTCTGCCTGTTCATCACTAGTAAAGGTCGTCAGAAATTTACCATCTTTAAGCTGCATAGTTCTTAATGTCATCCAATTACTGATCATATCAGATTTATTCAGTAAATCTATTGCTCTTCCTTTTTTATCCAGCGCAAACTTTTGTTCATGCCTAACTGAATCTACCAGTAAACTTAACTGAGTAAGATCGTTTAACATCTCAGGTTCATAAGAACCATATGCATCCGTAATGGTAACTTGTGCCAATAAATTCACCAGGTCAATAGACAACAAGTATTCATGTTTCAAAACACCATTACTTACAATATCGCCGTTGTGACGGGTTATAATCTGTTGTTCAGATCTGTATCTGGCTGATAATATATCTTTACCATCTGCACTATTACCCATAGGTTGCTCCCGGGCAACCTCCAGTTCTACTTTTTCAATCCCCTGGTCTGTACCATTTTCACTGTCAAAAAATTTAAATCTGCTCATATTAATTGATATCTACTTCTGTACCATGAACCTTAATTATTCCCGATGACAGCACATCTACAGCACCTATTCCTTCTCCCTTTAGTTTACCCTGTGCAGTTATATTCACATCTGCAGAACAACTTGTTATAGAAGTATTCTTACCACTTTCGGTATCAAATTTTTCATCTGCTATAATTTTCACATTTGTGCCGTGCAGCAATATATCTCCACCATCAATGGTTATAGAACCGCCTCCAGTTACCTGCAATACAATTTTTTGGTCTGCAGTTATTGTTATTGTCTTATCACCATCTACTGAGATATGATTCAGCTTGGTTTTATCAGAAATTAAAATTCCAGCACCATCATCCATGGAGAAACTGTGGCCGCTTTTCGAAGAAATACTTTTACTATTATTACTACTGCTACCTCCCGTTCCGTTTTTTCCGTGAAACACACTGCCCATCACAATGGGCCGGGCTATATTACCCTCTTCAAAAGAAATCGCCACCTGGTCACCTACTTCTGGTATAAATACAAAACCTCTGTTTTTATTGACTTTTTCGCTGCTTCCGGCATCAGGAGTAATTACCCTCAGCCATTCCGTAACATCATTTGTCTGGCAAGACCATTTAAATTTAACCTTAATCCTACCCTGTCCCTGCGGATCATCATTATTAACAACATCAGCTAACTGCATATCCGGATTAGGTCTGTTGTAGTCTCTAACGGTCAATCTTTCTGTAGTAGAAACCACTCCTTCAAATGAATTGGTATATTTCCCTCTTTCATCCAATGTATGCATGATTGAGGTGATCAGGAACTTACCCAGACTCTCGGTAACGAAAGAAAGATTCTGTTGCAGGCTCATCGTTAAATCAACAACAGAACCAATAGTTACCTCCGGATTATCACCTGATGCCGTAATCTTTAATAAACTACTGATATTGGCTTTCTCTTGATTTTCTACATGGTTCCTGATATCTTCACTATTATCTACCCTGATATAAGAGGGTTGGTTAAATGTTTTATTGTAAACTGAATTGGAAGCATTAATAGCATGAACTAGGTCCGGCCTGCCCTCCGCAGTTCCAGCAGTTTCTCCCTGCAGCATTTCATCCTGTTTCGGATTATAAGCAAAGCGTTTGTTTTTAATGGGCGAAACACCCATTGCATACTGTAAGCTACTCACATCACGTCCATAAACCAGCGCGATTTCCTTTTGCTCATCTGGCTTTCCAAAATGGAGATATTCACCGTCGTAGAAAAACCATTCAAAGTATTCGGCACTAAGTCTGTTAAGAAAGTCAAAGTCACTCTCCCTATATTGAATCACATAATCAATATTTTTCTTACGGGAAGCATTGGTAACAATCTTCAGATCATTTGCGGGAATATCTTTAGTGGCTAACGCAATGATGTCATCGAGACTTTTATCCAGATAAGAACCTAAATCAGGCCCTCTGTCTATCAATATTGTAGGGCTATAACCACTTACGATGATCACACCATGATAGCCATTATTCTGAGACAATTCTACCTTAGTTACCACACCAGAAAATTTTTGCATGTTTTGCATAGCGTAGCCAAAAGTCGCTGTCAGCGTCTTTCCTACATAGTCCCTACTGTCGTCTAAACTGATCAGTCCTGGCGCACCAATTTGATCATGATTAAAACGAAGCTCAAAATAATGATGAGCATTAAAGGACTGTTGGAGCACAAATGAAGAGAAATGGCCTATCATTTTCTCTTCAATGCAGATCTCCTTTATTAGGGATAGGTTCATATGAAACGATTATATTGTATATCAATCAATTCTTAATTCAAATGAACTGAGCATATCAAATACCAGTCCAATATGAAAATACTAAGCCTATTTCATATTATTTTTTAAAAGCAATGAAAATAACTTAACCCACCTACCCCAATCCCCCATCTGCATACCATTCATCCAGTTAATCCTGCAACTCGTCGGTTTTTAGATTTATTCCACCCTATTACCCCTCATCTTCGGACTATAATTCAATTGTAGCCCGGTAATGAAAGTTTTAAAATTAACCCTCTTCTTCTGCTGTTTTTTCACGCTTCTGCAAGCGCAGATAAAAATATCCGGTATCCTTAAATCTGCAAAAGGCAAACCGGTGATGAATGCAAACATTACCCTTAAAAATACATACGATGGCTCTTCCACAGACAGTCTGGGCAGATTCACTTTTTCAACGACAGAAACCGGATTAAAGACCATCCAGTTTTCGGCATTGAATTATGAAACTGATTCGGTTGTGATAAACCTAGATAACAGCAGCCTCACCCTCAATTTAACCATCAACCCCTCCATCAATTTACTGGAGACCGTCGCCATCAGTGCTGGCTATTTTATTGCGGGCGACGGAAAAAAGGGTGCGGTACTATCGGCACTAGACATCGCCACTACTGCCGGAACCAATGCAGATATTTTTGCTGCGCAGCAAACTTTACCCGGTGCACAAACGTCTTTTTCCGAAAGTGGTTTATTCGTACGCGGTGGTTCGGCAGCCGAAACAAAGACCTATTTCGACGGAATGCTGCTCAAAAGTCCTTTTAATGCAACCGTTCCAGACCAGGCATCACGAGGCCGCCTTTCTGCCTTTTTATTCAAGGGAACTTCCTTTTCTGCAGGGGGTTATTCTGCACAATACGGGCAGGCACTCTCTTCCGCATTACTTTTGGAAACCACCGACCTGCCCGAGAAAACCACCACAGGGATCTCCCTGTTGAGTGTAGGGGTTGGGATCGACCAAAACATTCGCTTCAAAAACAGCGCACTCACCATCGGCGGTACCTATTACCATTTAGGCCCTACTTATCAATTGATCAAACAACAGCACGACTATGTCAAGGTACCTGAACAATTCAGCGGCAGCCTTCAGTATAAACACAAAACCTCAGTAACAGGAATGTTTAAAATTTACGCCACTTATGGCGCATCCAGGCTTGCACTATTCCAGGAAAACATTGAAGCGCCCTTAGCGCCAAATTATTTCAGCAACAACAACCATAACATTTATATCAACTCGACTTATAAAGAATATTTAAGTAGCCGCTGGAAACTGGATGCCGGCCTGGCTTACGATAAAACTGCCGACGCAGGATTGCAATCAGCGGATCATTACAACAGAGCAGATCATATGTCTAACGCGAAAATTATCGTCACCAATTATTTTGGTAAACTTTCCAATTTTAAGGTCGGTGCAGAAACCTTTAATACCGGCAGAACGGAAAGCCTGAATGGGATGGAACGGGAATATACCGATCAGCTCAGTGCTGGATTTGCGGAAACAGATCTCTTTTTAACTGATAAACTTGTGTTACGATTAGGTGCAAGAATGGAATATTCTTCTTACCTCAGGGAAAGCAACCTGGCACCCAGAACCTCGCTGGGATTAAAAACCGGTCGAAATTCGCAGCTATCCTTTGCTTACGGCCGTTTTTATCAGAACCCGGAGGATGAGTATCTGGTTATTAAGCCCCTCGACTTTGAAATTGCTGATCATTATATCCTGAAATATGAAATCAATACTTCCGACAGAAACTTCAGGATTGAAGGGTACTATAAAGATTATAATCACTTAACCAAAGAAATCCCGGGTAACCTGAACAATTCCGGCAGCGGTTATGCACGTGGTTTTGAGCTGTTCTGGAGAGATAAAAAAACTGTCAAAAACGGCGATTATTATATTTCTTATTCCTTCCTCGATACGAAAAGAAACTTCCGGGACTTTCCTGCGTTGGCCACGCCATCATTCGCCGCTAAACATACTGCTGCTGCAGTCTACAAGCAGTTTATAGAAAGCATACAGACCCAGGTTGGTGCTACTTATTCCTTTGCAACGGGCAGACCCTATGTAAATCCTAATAACCCAGCCTACTTGTCAGACCGGACAAAGAATTACAATAGTTTAAGTCTAACGGTGAGTCACCTCACCCACCTCTTCAAACAGTTTACCGTGCTTTACCTTAATGCCAACAACGTTACCGGCTTTAATAATGTATATGGCTACCAATATAGCAGCGATGGTTTAAACAGAAGAGCAATCCTTCCTGCTGCAAAAAGGAACCTGATTGTGGGGATTTTAATCACTATAGGCGATAACACATTTATAAGATAAATATCAAAAAGATAAACCTTTAAAATCCATAATAAAAAAAACCATAAAACTAAAAAACAATCATCATGAAAAATTTAACACCATCATTTATCCTGCTGCTCATAATGATCAGCTTCAGCAGTTTCGGTCAGGCGACTACTGACAAATTTCAAACAGGCGTAAAAACAGGTCTGGATATGCTGAAAAACGGGGAGTCGCCCGCCGACTTCCTGAAAGCTTCAAATTACTTTGAAAGAATTGCCCAGGCAGAAACCAAACAGTGGCTCCCCCCCTATTATGCTGCCTATGCCAACCTTATTGCAGGTTTAACCAGCAAAGATAAAACCTTGCAAGACCAGTACTACGATAAAGCATTGCTCCAAATAGATCAGGCCAATACGCTATCTGCAGAAAACAGTGAAATCTATGCCCTGAAAGGTTATATCCAATTCATGAAGATGAGTATAGATCCACAAGCCAGGTTATCATTTATGGCTGCATCCAAAGCATCATTAGGAAAGGCACAAGCATTAAATCCAGAGAACCCGCGTGTCTATTTAATCAACGGACAAAACACTTTTTATACACCCGAAGCCTTTGGCGGCGGAAAAGCCAAAGCTAAACCGATCCTTGAAAACGCAGTAGCAAAATTTGCTATATTTAAACCCGCCAGCGAGATTGCACCGCTATGGGGATCCGAAAGAGCGAAAACTTTATTGGCACAATGTAATTAAACAGCTATGTCTACCAACTGCGACCAGCATCAGGAAAAAAAAGGAATCAGGTTCATCTATACCAGCTGGATCAAGGCCAACTTTTATAACCTGGTGCTTGGCATCATCATCGGGTTACTCCTAACACTGCTCATCAGCGCATTTAAAGAACAATGGATAGGCTGGAGAAGTATGTTTTTCCAGCTTTTATACAGTATCGTCATCAGCCTCTGCATTACCAATATCATTTATTTCAATCAAAAATATTTGCGGTTAAAAAAAGAGACCAGTCTGTTTTCTATCCTGGTCTATTATATTTCAGCAATTATGGGCACCTGTATTGCCATAGAGCTGATCTACCTGCTCCGGGCCTGGTTATTTAAAGAGCACTATCATTTTTTCCATTTAGAAGACCTGAGATTCAGTTCCATTATTGTAGTAATCACCTGCACCATTATCTATGTCTATTTTTTCCAGAAACGGGGCTTAAACGCCAAAATACAGGAACGTGATCTCGATTTATTGCGACTGAGTCAGATGAAAACACAGGCAGAATTAGCCGCACTCCAATCAAAGATCAACCCTCATTTTTTATACAATTCATTAAATGCAATTGCGAGTTTAATTCACGAAAATCCGGATAAGGCAGAAAGCATGACACTAAAACTTTCCAAATTATTCAGGTACAGTATTAACCAAAATCAGGAAGATCTTGTAACTGTTAAAGAAGAAATAGAAATTGTGAACACCTATCTCGATATTGAGAAGGTGAGATTTGAAGAGCGCATAGAATTTAAAGTTGAGGTGGATGACGAATTGTTATCCGCAAAAATCCCCAGATTCCTGATTCAGCCCCTGGTAGAAAATGCCTTGAAACACGGCTTGAAAGATGTGACAGATTTTGCAGCGCTAACTATCAAAGTAAAGAAAACGCACCAGGTGGAAATTATCATTGCTGACAATGGGATTCCCTTTCCAGACGAACTGGAGGTTGGTTACGGACTGCAAAGTACCTATGACAAACTCGGCTTACTCTACGGTAACCAATATGAAGTTCAGCTTATCAATCATCCGGTAAAACAAGTAAAAATTCAAATCCCGCTCAACTATGGATAAAATCTGGAATACGCTCATTATAGATGATGAAACCCTGGCTCGTCAGCGTTTAAAGCGACTGCTTGCAGTACATGAAAATATCAACATTATTGGTGAGGCCGGTAACGGACAGGAAGCCCTGGATCAAATTGAACTCCTTGAGCCAGACCTGGTTTTCCTCGATATAGAAATGCCAGTGATGAACGGCTTTGAGGTGCTTTCCAGACTGGCTAAACCGCCTAAAGTCATTTTTACGACCGCATACGATCAATACGCGGTTAAGGCTTTTGAAGAAGAGTCAATCGACTACCTGTTAAAACCTATTGAAACAGAACGATTGGAGAAGGCAGTGAATAAACTGAAAAAGCTGCAGCTAAATAGTAATTACACTATCCCTTTGGAGCTCCTGATGAGTCAGTTCAAAATTAAAAAGGACATTAAAACGCTGACCGTTAAAATCGGTGACAAGATCCTGCTCGTTAAACTGCAGGATCTTGCTTTTATCGAAGCGGAAGACAAATATGTATTTCTGCATACGGTTGACGGGAAAAAAAGCCTGACCGACTTCACCATCTCTGCGTTAGAGGAAAAACTACCAGATCACTTTATCAAAATAAACCGAGGTAAGATTATCAATTCTGATTTAATCAGAGAAATAAGAAAAGGCTTTAATGGTACATTTTATTTTATCATGAATGATATCAATCATACCAAATTGGCTTCCAGCAGAAGTCACGGCAGCATTTTGAAAGAACATTTTGATATTTAAGATGGAACCTACTACCGTTATTATTTAACCCTACAAATGAATTCCCTACCTTATCAAATTATAGCAAGATGATATTTTAATAGATCAGAATCAATAAGCTTTGATTATCTTCGGGATCATCCTTTTTGATATGAACCAGCTGCCAGCAGATAAAACCGTTCCGATTTCACTTTTATCCTCCTGCTTTAACAATACCTCAGCTACTTATAAATTCTATTGGTTTTTGTCCATTCTTGAAGCTCTGGAAAAAGGTCATCATCAAATCAACAAACAAGGACTTTTCGCCGGCATGGTCGCTAATGCCTGGTATACGATCAACTACTTCAATCTATCATTCGGCAAACAGGATCAGCTGCAAAGAGCGATCAAACAAATCCTGAGTTTAGAAAACATCGCTATAGACGCTAAGAAAGAGCACATCATTGCAGCACTAAGCACTACTGCTCAACCGGAAACCATTAAACATCTGCGGTATTTTGATGGCGAAGTTCCCTATCGTTTTTTGAGTCCCTGGTTCAGCAGCATAAAAGGATCCAAGCAGGAGATTTATAAACTATCTCAGGATTTCAGTAATGATTGCCTTTACGCTGTAAACCAACATGAAGTGATCATCAATCCTAAATGGATTAACTATCTGACAGAAAACAGCGGTATTTTGAAAGCTTTCTGTTACTGGCATCTCTGTATTTATTTGCAGAAACACAATCCCAATGTGCCTGATATCGCTAACAAGCTATTTAAAAAACCACAAAGAAGTGGTCTATTCAAACAGAGAAAGGAGTTCTGGGATATTGTGATTCATCATAACGGCCCCGTTAAATGCATCTATACTGATACCACTCTGAACCTTAATCAGTATGCTGTTGAACACTTTGTGCCCTTTGCCTTTGTATCGCATGACCTGATCTGGAATCTGATCCCTGCCGATAAACGTTTCAATTCTTCAAAATCTGATAAGCTGCCCATTATGCACAAACACTTTGACGCTTATTTTGAAGTGCAGGAAGTGGCGATGAAAACTATATTTGACTTGTCGCCCTCCAATAAATTACTGCAGGATTATCTTACGATACTACCCGATTTAAATGCGTTGAATAGCCTTAACAGAGAAACTTTAAAAACCAGATTCAGGGAAAATATTCAACCCCTAATTACTATCGCTGCAAATAACGGATTTGAGTATATGAACTTATGTAATGTGTAAATCATGACCTATGCCTCTATTTAAAAAGCATATAAATCATGCATAGAACTGCGTAGTTGTCACAGCATTTTTCAAAAAAATAAAAAGACCATGAACAAAACTTTACAAATCATTACCCTAAGCATCCTTTTCATTTTCCAGGCAGGGAATATAAAAGCACAGAACGGTACCTATGAAAAAAAGAACAGCAATGGTTCTTATTGTTATATCTCTTTACAGAAAAACGGCAACCATGTAAAAGCCGAGATATTTGCCTGGTGGAACAATGCCAATGCGCAGACTGGTTCTTACTATGGCGAAGGCCAGCTCAAGGGAAATACCTGCGTACTCAAAAGTACTGAAAATGAACCAGACTGTAACGTTTCATTAAGCCTTACATCCGCTGACATCAAAGCTTCGTTTAGTAATTGTGCCGTAGATCATCTCACAGCAGACTTTAATGGGACATTTAAGAAAATTACAGATGCTACCGCAGGAGGTTATGTTGTTACTGCAACCAGGTCATACTTTCATAAAAAAGCAGACCCAGCTTCTAAACTCAAGACTTATGTATTGAAGGGAGATAAGGTTACATTAAACATGGACCGGATCAAAGCTGGAAACTGGGTATCAGTTTACTATACCAGTCCATCAGGGAAAGAAACGGAAGGTTATCTTCTACTGGCTGACTTGAAAAAGTTGAATTGATGCTTAAGTTAATTGACTATTTGACTGCGTTTATAATACTTGATGAAATGAATCACATGAAATGCGCTAGTCCCCATTTTTGATATAAACCTTAAAAGTTGACCCTTTTCCCAGTTCACTCTCAACAGTAATTTTGCCACCAGCCAGTTTGATAATTTCTCTAATCAGGTAAAGTCCGATACCCGATCCATCAACATCCAATGCAACCCTTTCATACTTGCTAAAAATCTTTTCGAAGTCGTGCTCAGCAATTCCTCGGCCATTATCCACTACTGTAATAGTTATAAAATCGTCCTCTTGTGATACTTCAATAGCTATCTGAAGTGGACGACCAAGGTCCCGGTATTTGATTGCATTGTTGATCAGGTTGTAAAGAATACTGCGCAGCTTGCGGCGTACAAAAATAATCTCCGACCGGTATATTTTGCTGTTGATCACCGCCCCCGATTCCAATATCTGCGGAGCCAGCGTGAGCCTTACGTCTTCCAGAATATGTTCAAAATTCAACAGCTCCTCCACCGCTTTATAACGGTTATTAAACTGTCGGGAGTCGGTCAGGTCATGAATAATATCCTTCATCTTCAACAAACTATTCTCAACCTTTTCCAGCAGAGCAGGGAACCTCGCCATGCCTTTTTCAGGAACCTTCCTCAGCATTTCAATCGTGAGCCCTAAACTTGTCAGCGGTGTTTTGATATCGTGCGAAATTGTGTCCAGCAATAGTTCGTGCTCCGATATGAGCTTTTCCTGTTCCTTCAGATCGCGAATTCTGGACGTAATATCAACAAACGTAATGATTGCTCCATTCGTTTTCCTCCCTTTCTCCATGATATAAGGCAGGATATTCATCTGGAACCAACGCAGATCTGTAGTCTGAATCTCTTTCTCCAGGATTTCTCCCGTATTAATTACCTGCTGGATATTTTCTATGATGTTGTGGAAACGAAAATTATCTTTAATATCTTCAATAGGTCGGCCAACATCATCCATATGCAGATTGAACTGTTTCATTGCCGGTGGAGTAAACTTTCTCAACACCATATTTGCATCCACAAAAAGCTGCGGGATAATGGTATTCCGAAAATAATTTTCCAGTTCGTCGTTCAGTTCAATCAGCGCACTAATCTGTTGCGTTTTATTTGGCATATGGTTTAATAGTGATTATACATTCACTAATTGATTTTATACATTTTCAGGGTATCCTGCAATAATTTACGGGCCACATGAATTCGCGTTTTTACCGTTCCGAGCGGAATATGAAGTTCTTCTGCAATTTCGTGATACTTGAAGCCTTCAAAAAACTTAATAAAAGGTACCGAATAGACCGGCGAAAGCTGATTGAAAGCTTTATGAATATCCTCATTAATGAAGCTGTTCGTACCGGCGTTGGAACTAGCGCTATTTAATAGTTGAAAAGATAACAGATCCGTGGTAGTATCAATCACTTTATCACGTAATCCTTGTTTTCTGTAATCATTAATAAAAGTATTTCTCATGATCGTATACAACCAGGCTTTTAAATTAGTACCTTCTTTGTACAGTGATTCGTAACGAATAGCTTTAACAAAGGTATCCTGAACCAGATCGTTAGCATCGTCTTCATTTCTTGTAAATGCCAAAGCAAATTTAGAAAGGGACGTTTTATGCGAATTGATGTCGAAATTTAGGGTTATGTTTTTCATAGATAGATAGTGTAAATCAGCAATGGTAGTTGCGTTTTTCGTATATCAATATGTGTACCAACAACCACTCTGTATCTTCAGCTTCCCTCATCTTATAAATCTAAATATGTACCCTTTCTTGTTACCATTTGAGTACATTTATCCTTCCTAGCAGGATTCAAGCCACTTAGCTTGCAAATAAATTACCTAAATATTGGTCAATTTTATTACACACATACGTGTTAGACTGATTTTGAAACGGAATTTGAAATTGTGTAATCAGCAGGACGATTGCACAGCAGATTATTATTTATGATGCGAAATAATGTGATCATCACCCTAATTTAGCTTTTGTTGTCTTCTCCTATTTCGGTTCAGCAGAGATGATGTATAAATCGAAATCATGCATGATCCTGGTAGAGGTATCAATCAAAAGAGAACTAAATTCCTGATCTACGATGATAGAATCAAATAAAAAAGCAATGGAATGGGTTAATTGTGCCTTTGATAAAATAATAAAGGCCCTGCACCCCTGCAGGGCCCTATTCAGATTTCAGGTCTGAGAAATGAGGAACTTAAATTTAGCAATTAAGTATTTAATTCACAAGCGTATAAACCACGGTTTTGATAATAATATTATTAATAATCCAGCTTTATGGGCCTCAACCGAATATAGTTTTCGCAGAATGGTCTTGCAATCCAGGGCAGGTGCCCCTACTGGTCCTTAAGTCTTTCTTTATTGAGATTTTCAGCCTCTTCATAAAGGTCGATTAACTTTTTCTGAATTTTGATAATATCCAGCTCTCTCTGGAGTATAGCTTCTTTTAAGTCTGTAATTACCGTAGAAGGGCTCTTTACATCTAAGAATTCTTTCTGCACCCCACGTAATAGCTCATGCGCAGACACGCCCAATAAGTTTGCAATTTGATTTAACCGTTTGATATTAATATCAGTAATTCCATTTTCAATTTTAGAAAATGCCGGTATTGAAATATTCATTTGTACAGCCACTTCACCCTGACTCCAATTTATCTTATGCCTAAGATTTCTAATTTTCTTACCGATGCAATTATCAAAATTTTCTTTTTCCATATGAGAAGTGCTATTGACAGAGATATTGTCAATAACACAAAAGCAAGGTACATAATTTTTTATAAAACATTAATAATTTGAGTAAAATTTCATATATTAATATAAAATAAATAAAAATTGTTCATATTTAGACAAGACAAGGTTAAAGCTATACCGTCCAACTAAATTATTTACACACCAATCTTCCGCATACAAAATGCGCGATGTACCCCTACCTATAAATAGCTACTTCTTCAGCTGAATAAGTTTATTCCTGATTTCTGCGGTGGATTTTAGCTTTAACGCACTTTCAAAATACTTCTTTGCCAGGTCTTTATTGTTGGTTGCCAAATAATAATCACCCATGCTATCATACGCATTAAAACTTTCAGCATAATACCGGAGGTTAAGCTTAAAAAACAGGGCCGCTTTATCCAGATTCTTTTGCTGCAGAAACATATATCCCATCTGGTTCATCAGCGCTTCCGGTGGTCTTACCTGATAACCCATTTCAGAAGATAGTTCGTTATAATGGTTGATGATCAGTTCATTCAGCTGTGCAGCAGAATATGCTTTATCCAAATACTGATTTTGTGGCTGGTTGCGCGGAAACCTGTTATGCTTAAAAATAAACCGCAGCGCATCATATGTCGCAATTAAAACCATTGATGCATGATCATCATCTGCATAGTATTTATACGTCCATCTCAAATGGGTATCAGGAGCGGAAGTCAAAAAATCCTTCAGTTTGAAGATGGATCGGATGTGATTGGTGATACCAGAAGTATCCGATTTGACCTGTACAGTATCCATTTCAGGATTCATCGTGTTTGCTATCCCTAAAAACAATGTTTTACCACTAAGGCGTTTTGCAGACAGGAGTACGTTCACTTGTTTTAGTAGCTTTTCCCGATCATAAGACATACTAGGGTCTAATGCAGCATAAGCACTAAAAACTGAGGAGTGTTTCAATAAAGTGTTGATGGCCATTAAACCACCCAGCGAATGCCCTACCAATGTTCTATGCGGAGCCGTTGCATAATGAGCATCTACATAAGGGATTAGGTCCTTTTCCAAAAAACTTGTAAATGCCTCTCCTCCACCAGATCCAGCTAGCAAATCGGTAGTACTTGGGGATACTGAGGCTTTGTAAAATAGGTCGTATCGTAGTCAGGAGAATAAATCCAGACTGGTCTATTCTCTTTTAAACTTTGTGAGTAAACTGTATCAATATGAGCTGAGATCAGCGCTTTAACCTGCCCTTTCACACAAAATGCAAGGCATAATAAAATAAAAGTTATGTTATATTTTTTCATTCAGCTTTTGATCTGTAAAATCATGATGATTTCGATAGTTATCACAATTATACAACAGGAAGTGATGCAGTTCCGTTAAATGTGACGAAAGGGTTAAATGTTGGGATAGAAAGAAAAAATTGCACATTTCTATCATTTTATTTTACGGTTTATTTTATACATTTTTACGTAAAAAAATAACATGCATAAGCTTATCCCTTATTTAGTTAGCGTATTGCTCTTCGTATCCTGCAAAAAAGATAAACAGTCAGCGGTTCTCCTGGATGAGCATTTTGTGGAGCTCAGTACGCACAAGTTAGCAACCTACACGTTATCATCAAACAGTAAATACCTGGTTGTTTTTGAATCAGGATTGGGGAATGATCATACGATATGGCAAAATAAAAAAGTTGCAGAAGATATCGGTGTTAAATCAGATATAGTCATTTATGACAGGGCCGGATATGGTAAATCTTCAATTGATCATACAGCAAGAGATATCAACAGACTGAGGATTGAGCTGGAATTGCTAATAAACCAATACGCTAAGGGCAGAAAAGTAATATTGGTGGGACATTCTTTGGGAGGTATGATCATCAGGGATTATGCCATTAAAAATCCAGAAACAGTGGCTGCATTATTATTTGTTGACCCATCGCATGAAAGTGTCCTCCATCCTACACAAGCAGCTGAGGATATCCTTTACAATTCCATTAATCTTACCAATGGTCCGGATTTCGGCGGAACAAAAGAAACCAGACAACTCATTGAAGATTCACAATATATGGCAACCTTAGGAAATCTGCCCAATGTTCCGGTGGTAGTATTGACAGGTATGAAACTGGATGCAGGTTCAACAGGCAATACTCAGGATCTATACAATGCACATGAACTGTTAAAAAGTGGTGTAACAGATTTTACCCATATAGCAGATACTAAATCCGGACATTTTATAATGATCGACAACCCCGCGTTGATCACTGAAAATTTTAATCTGCTACTTTCAAAATTGCCATAAACAACTTATGCTCTCTATCAAAATTGCATTTTACCAGCCACGCATTACTCAGCAACAGAATGACCTCTAAAAGAGAATCTACAATTATGTTAAGCTTCTTACTGCTGCTCTTTATCCCAATTGTGTGGCTGACCTATGAGTCAGTCAGTAAAATAAGTAATGTGTTCATCTTCCATCGCAATGATTATGTGATCACCCAGTCTATGCTTACCAAAAACGTATGCAAAAAGTATGGTGGAGGCGCATGGTTTGACATCAACTTTAAAGGTGATACAGTAGAAGGATCTGATGGGTGCCGCTTATTTGCAGATAAGGGTGATTTTGTTAAGATTTACTTCAATAAGAATGACCTTTATGATAATGGCATCGTGAACGAATTGATCACTATATGTTTAGGACGTATATTTTTACTTATTGTCCTATGCATTGTATTTTTTAAGAGATTGACCGGATACCGTAAGCTCAACTCTGCAGTGCCAGCTTAATATGTGCTAAATGGTGTTTCAGATGCCACGCAGACATCGCTACTGCCTGTGCCTGGTTAATATCAAAAGCCCTTACAGGATGAAAATACGTGATTTGCAATTGCTCATCTGATAATGATTTGATCAGATACACATACCTTTTTGTAATCCCTTCAAGCATCAGTATCGAATCTTCAACTGGCGCATGGCTTCCATCCGGTGTACTTACCCATCCGTCCATATTAATGAGCGTTACTTCCTTGTAATCCGATTCAGTCAAAGCTCTTTTCATACGCAAAAAGTGAAGTAACTGGATATCTGCAACATGATGAATCAACTGCTGAATGTTCCAGCTTCCCGGACGGTAGGTTTTGGAGAAATCCTCTTTCCGCATAGAGTCTGTCAATTTTTTATATGCAGCAGGTGCATTTTCAATATCCTTCATAAGGGAGTTAAGCTCATCAGCACTGTATTCATCCTGTTTTACAAAGGCACCGATAGGGAATTTAAGGAGATCAAGGTTAGCGGGATTTTCCATGTGCTAAAACTAGCATCAATTGTGATAGATGACATCACGGTTCTGTCAAATTATAAAGTATTGAATCATTAACCTGAGGTTGTCATATTCACTATTTTCTGATGCAATATCTGCGGATGGAAAGGTTTCTCCAGAAAATCATTCACCCCTGCATTTCTGGCTTCCTGCTGCTCATGCTCAATTACAGAAGCAGAAAAGGAAATAATCGGAATGTTATTTTTACCTTCCGGCAGCTCCGTTCTAATTTTCCTGGTAGACTCAATACCATTCATTACCGGCATATGTGTATCCATCAGTACAAGATCATATTCCTGCGCAGCCACTTTATGGAATGCTTCCAAACCATTTAGTGCACAATCTACCTTAACATTCCATTGCTGTAAGATTCTGATAGCTACAAACTGGTTAATCACATTGTCTTCCACCAATAAAACGCGCACATGTTTTAAATCACTCAGTTCTTCAGCTGGCGGACTATCCTGTAATGCCGGCTTAATAAACAGCTCATTCGCATGCTCAAACAGAGCCGTAAAAATAAAGCTCGTACCTTCCCCAAGAACACTATTTACTTTGATACTGCCACCCATTAGTTCAGCCAGACGTTTAACGATACTCAGGCCAAGACCTGTACCGCCAAACTTTTGCCATGATTTGTCTTGCACCTGCTCAAAACGCTCAAAAATTTCCTTGATTGCACTTTCCGGGATCCCCAGACCAGAATCTTTGACCGTGAACTCCAGTGCAGTTCGTCCGTCATTCACTTCTCCCACTTTCAAGGTAACTTCTACTTGTCCGGCTACAGTGAACTTGATCGCATTATTAATCAGATTCATCAGAATCTGGTTCAGTCTCAATGCATCTGCTTTAACCCATGCAGGCACCTCCCCTATAATTTCGTGATGTAACAATAAACCTTTTTCGACCGCTAGTGGACGCATGGTGTCTGTAACCGACATAAACAAAGCAGTAACATCTATATCAGTCAGATCCAGATTAATCTTACCCGCATCTATCTGGAAACTCTCCAGCACATCATTCACTATTCCCAATAATGCATGTGAAGAAAAGTCCATTAATCTGATCATTTCCTTTTGCTGATCATCCAGTTCAGACGTTTTTAATAGGTTTGTAATCCCCACTATCGCATTCAATGGTGTCCTGATCTCATGGCTCATATTCGCCAGGAAATTTTCCTTGATCTCTTTCCCTTTTTTAGCTTCTTCTACCGCCTGAAACAAATCCTTCTGGTAAAACTCCAGCTCTTTATTCTTCTTCTCTACTTCCCGCTGATAATTAACCAGCGTTAACAGTGAAGTGATTTTTGCATTGGTGATATGCATATCCAAAGGCTTAAACAGATAGTCTACCGCACCGCTGCTTAGTCCTAAAAACACTTCTTCTGAGCTCATGGAATAACCAGTCATTAAGATCACCACCACATTCTCCGTTAAAGGATTCTGTTTAATCAGACTCAGCAGCTCAAATCCAGAC
>Ga0247813_10001332_pt1 | contig 19037 bp, 15 predicted proteins | sample UWRJL169409C1_FD_180719 | JGI IMG/M metagenome (GOLD analysis project Ga0247813, IMG submission 180719) | Plant litter microbial communities from Arlington Agricultural Research Station in Wisconsin, United States - UWRJ-L169-409C-1 | ecosystem: Environmental > Terrestrial > Plant litter >... | reverse complement strand
CAATCTGGCTCACACTTAACCAATCGCGGTTAAGATCCGTAAAATAGTGGTTCACCCTACCTGCAGGCCATTGTTCAACATGCTCCCTGTCTGCCGGATCTGCTACCGCAGGAAATGACTTGTAAGCATTATGCCAGTTCGCAGCCCTGTCTCTCCCATCAGGATTAAGGGAAGGTTCTATCAATACCACCGCTTCCTGAAGCCATTTTATAGTCTCCGGATTCTGGTTGGCAGCAAGGTAATAAGCTGTAAGCAAACTGGCTTCGCCACTGGAAGTTTCATTTCCATGCACACTATACCCAAGCAAAACGACTACCGGGGCAGTATTTCCTAATATTGCTTTTGAAGGATCTGTTAAGGTAACATGTTCCTTCCTGATTTCTTCCAGTCTTGAATAATTTCCGGGCGCGGTAATCGTAGCGATGATCTGGGATCTCTCCTCGTAAGTTTTCCCGATTACTTGTATATGAACCCTGTCGGATAATCTTTCCAGCTCTTTAAAATAAGATATAATCTGATCATGGCGGGTATAATGTGAACCTATGGGATAACCCAGAAATTGTTCCGGGGTGGGGATTTTAGGATCAAAGGTTCCGGCGTTAGGGAAAAAATAACTTTGCTGTGCTTTTACACCAGTAGTCAGTACGGATAAAACAGCAAATAACAGTGGTAATTTAAAGATTTTCATATCAATTGTTTAGCTATAAGAATGAATTAATAACCTGGGTTTTGTACTACATCCGGGTCTGATAAAATATCTGAGTAAGGGATTGGAAATAACCAGTAATTGGTATTGGTCAGTCCCAGAGCAACACCTGCCTGTCTGGTACGTACCAGGTCAAACCAGCGATGGGCTTCGAAGGCAAACTCTATACTGTTTTCGTCAGCAATAGCTTGTAAAACCTGTGCCTGAGTACCAGTTAAGAGCTGCCCCACCTGTGCCCTTCTCCTAATGGCATTCAAATCTTCCAGCGCACCTGTAAGGTTGTTCTGCTGTGCCCGTGCTTCGGCCCTGATGAGATAAAGTTCTGCAATACGAATCACGTAAGATGGATCAATACTTACACCTGAAGTATTGTAAAGTACACCATATACAGTAGTGCCCGAACCGGCAATCAAACTGTTTCTTGTTCCTCCAATAGCAGGATTGTTTACTTTGGCAATGAAAGCATCTGATGGTTTAAGCGTAAACTGGCCACCGGATGAACTTGGATACCACAAATTCCAAAAGGAATTTCTATCATTAGCAGAGAATGTTAACTCAAAAACAGATTCAGTGCTTAAAAATGGACTGGTAAAAAATGATTTATAGTTGCCCACCAATACAAATTTGGTATTGTTGATTACCTGTGTAGCATAACTTTCTGCCTCTGCCCAGTTTTCACGATACAGATTTAATCTTGCCCGTAAAGCTCTGGCAGTACTTTTCTGTGCACGGTTACGGGTAATTGCATCGTCAGCAGGCAACAACTCTTCGGCCCTGACCAGATCTGCCAGCACCTGATCATAGGTCTGTGCGAGTGTACTGCGCTTCACCCCTTTTAAACCATCTACTGTTACTGTTGGAGTGAGCTGTAACTGCACTCCTCCCCAACCGCGCCCCAAATCAAAGTATCCTAGGGCACGGATAAAATAAGCTTCGCCAAGAATTTTATTCTTCTCTTCCGGTTTCAGCAGAGGATCGCTCACTGCAGGCAGACCGGCAATGACGCTATTAGCGGAATTAATGGTACTGTATATTTTCTGATAGGCAGAAACAGTAATCACATTATCTGTCGGAACAGCGTTCTGATCCAGCTGTAGATACTGACTTAATGTGCCGTTGAAAATTACATTATCAGCAGTGATGGTTCCCAGCGTGGGATAGTCGGCCGCATAATAACTTTGCAACCCATCATAGGCACCGAGTATTGCGGCCCTCGCAGTACCCAGATCAGTAATTGCAGTTTCAGTTGGGATAGCATTGTTAGGTTTTTCATCAAGATATTTCTTGCAGGAGCTAGCTGATAACAGCAGGATAAGCGAATAAATGGCAGCGATATATTTAGTAAGATGTTTCATAATGGTCTGTTTTTGAAATTAAAAGGTTACGCTGAGGCCGGCTTGTATCGTTCTTGGCTGCGGAACTGTAGCCCAGTCATAACCCGCTGTATTCTGGTTGCTTCCTTGTGAGCTTACTTCCGGATCAAGGCCGGAATAGTGAGTGAAAGTAAGCAGGTTTGATCCCGTGACATATATCCTCGCTCTGCTGATACCTAACTTAGCGGTAGTTAATGCCGGAATGGTATAACCCAGTGTAACGTTCTTTAAGCGGATAAAAGAGCCGTCTTCCATGTAACGGGTACTTAGACTGGCCACATTGCCACCGTAGTTATTGGCAGATCCGCCGTTTACTGTCGGGTCGCCGCTATATGTAGTTAAACGCGGAATATCGGTTTCATCTCCTGCCTTTTGCCAACGTTCCAGTTGTCGCGGCACAAAGCCGATATTACTTTGCGTACCACCATGGATCAGGAAGAAGTCCTTCATGTTCATGATTTTGTTCCCCTGCTGGAAATAGAAGAAGAAATTAAAATCGAAATCCTTGTATTTTAATGTATTGGTTATACCACCAGTATATTTAGGTAGTGCATTCCCAACAATCTGCCTGTCGGCCGATGTGATCTTGCCATCCCCGTTTACATCTTCATAAACCGCGTTACCCGTCTGAGAATCCACGTATAATTGTTTATATAACTGGAAAGAATTCACTGCATATCCTTGTCTCGATATAGAGATATTCCTTCCTGATGCGCCCTGGGCAATATCCGATGCCAGCTTTTCGATTTTGTTGTTGTTTTTAGAGACATTGAAATTGGTAGACCAACTGAAGTTTTTGGTTTCCACGTTTACGGAGTTGATACTCAATTCCAATCCTTTGTTTCTTACGGCTCCATAGTTCTGCAACAGGTAGGCAAATCCTGAACGATTCGGCACCGGAACATTCAGGAGCAAATCGTAAGTGTATTTATTATAATAATCCAGGGTTACACTCAACCTGCTCTTTAAGATAGAAAATTCGGTACCCAGATCTATTTGACGGGTGGTTTCCCAGGTCAGGTCAGGATTGGCCAGTTGTGAAGGTGCCGTACCTGCATTTTCTAGGTAATTGTAGCCGGCCGACCATAAGCCGAGCGCTGCATAATCGCCGATTCCGTTCTGGTTACCGGATAAACCTGCACTTACCCTGAATTTCAGCTCATCGAAAATACCCAGACGGGATATAAACTCTTCCTGCCCTGCTCTCCAGGTAAATCCACCAGAAGGAAAATAGCCCCACTGTTTATTCTTCCCGAACTTTGAGGAAGCATCGGCTCTTAAACTTCCATCCAGCGTATATTTGTTATCATAAGTATAACTGGCTTTACCGAAGAATGAAACCAGTTTATTTCTGGAACGATAAGAAGATCCCGAACGGATAGCCGCATCAGCAATAGAAGTAAGGTCGTTCGTTGCAAAACCTGTCCCGGAAGCGCTGGTTCCCTGGGAAAGGTTAGTATTTAAAGTATTCCCGACCAGTGCATTGATGTTGTGCTTTTTATTTTCACCGAAAGACTTGATATAGGTTAACACCTGTTCATTGATCAGACCCAGATTTTTACTCTCATAAGAATTTGCGGAACCGTTGGAAGCAATACCTGCACTGATCAGCGTATTGTTATAATTGTTCTCATACATGCTATTGTTATCAATGCTCCAGCTGCTGCGTAATTTCAACTCGGGTAAGATGGTATACTCTGCGAAGAGATTTCCAATAGTACGCCAGCCCACTGCATCGTTATTCAGGTTCTCTATTAGGGCGATATGATTATCAAAACTGCCGTAACGGGCATAAGTACCATCTGCATTGTAAATAGGCAGGTAAGACCTGGGAAAGATAGCGGAGTTGATTACTCCCGTAGGATTATTATCACTGCCACTCACATTTCTCCAGGTACGGCTGAAGTTGAAGCTGGTTCCTAGTTTCAGTTTATCGGTAAGGTTATTATCATAGTTAAAACGACCAGTATAGCGTTCAAAATCTGACGGTTTAACGATCGACTGTTGTTTTAGATAACCAATACCGGTATAATAAGTGCTTTTCTCTGATCCGCCGTTTGCAGAGATTTCATAGTTGGTGGTTTTGGCGGTGCGGAACAGGCCACTGATACGGTCGTAGGTGGCGAGCGACTCAGGATTGGGGAATGGCAGCACTACTGTAGAAAGGTCCCTGCCCTGATCTTTAGCGGTATTCAACACAGCTTCGTTTGCCAGAATTGCTGTTTGCGGACCTGTTGCACTTTCAAATTTTTTGGCAGCTTCCGACCAGCCCTGATAGGTACTCACGTTAATTTTAGCTTTACTGTTCAGCTTCCCACGTTTGGTGGTTACAATCACCACACCGTTTGCACCTAAGGAGCCATAAATAGCTGTAGCATTAGCATCTTTAAGTATCACCAGTGATTCTATATCTGCCGAATTGATATCTGCCAGGGGATTAGATGCTGCCTGATTACCCAAACCCGTTTTGATCTGATTTACACTGCTTACAAAAATTCCATCTATAACGTATAAGGGCTCTACAGAAGCATTTATTGAGTTATTACCTCTGATACGAAAAGTAACTCCGCCACCAGGGGTACCTGAATTAGAAGACACCTGAACACCTGTAGCCTTCCCCTGCACCAGCTGATTAAAGCCAGAGCCAGCTACATCTTTAAGATCATCTCCTTTTAAGGTACTAATTGATCCGGCAATGAACTTCCGCTCTTGTGTACTGTAACCGGTAACCACTACCTCGGTAAGTTCCTGCAGATCTGCCGCCAGTTTTACTTCGATAGAACTGCCACTTACATTGATTGTTTGTGACAGATAGCCTATGTAAGAAAAGTGAAGACTTTTTTCATTCTGCGGAACTGTAAGGCTGAATTCTCCTTTGTTATTGGTAATAGTGCCTTTACTTCCAGTATTTAACTTTACGCTCACTCCGGGTATAGGTTTATTATCTGTTTTATCAACCACCCTACCAGTGATTGCTCTTTCCTGGGCATGAATCCGCAGGGAAATAAACAGGAGCATGAAAATGAGTTGTAGTAATTTTAGTTTCATCTAGTTGTATTTTATTGTTGTTTAAATGTTTGATGGAGCTGTTGGTATTTGTTTAAATGTGGGTCAAAGCCTTTTAGGATTGTTTTAATACTGCCGGCTTCATCATCTTCAGAGAAAATTCAGGCAATAGAATTCCAGGGCCATTAAATTGGCCTGTTTATAAATTTTTTATAAAAGGATTTAGTTTAGTAAAACGTACCCGAGGGGGGTGTACTTACTAATTACAACATCGCATGAGCGATTGCTGATCATTGCATACTTGGGCTGTCTGCATTTCTAAAAAAACCCATATCAAAGGCTGGGTAATTTTCGATTGTTTTTTTAAGAGGTTCATTCCGGTTGATTTAATGCTTGTATCAGAACACAAACATAACACATTTAATTAAATACTACTAATTTAGTAGTATTTAATTAAATGTGTTAGCGCTCTTGTCCCATTCCGCACTATAATTGGTCCCTGCAACGTTCCCACCATCAAAATTATCATCTGCAAGAAATTTACAATCTTTTATTTATCCGGGTGTAACTTATAGATAGTGAACAGGTCTGAATAGGAAAGACGCTCAGAATGACATTAGAAATCAAAGGACTGACCAAACAGTATAATTCTCAAAAAACCGGTTTATCGGATTATTCAATTACTATTGACAAAGGCATTTTAGGTTTATTGGGACCCAATGGGGCCGGAAAATCTACCTTAATGAAGATAATTGCTACGATCAGTAAACCTACAAAGGGCACTTTATTTTTGGATGGGAAAGACATTGTGAGCAACCCTGATTTCATAAGGAAAATATTAGGTTACCTGCCACAGGATTTTGGTGTTTATCCTAATTTAAATGCATACGAATTTCTTACTTATATAGCAGCCATGAAAGGTGTTGGTGGCAAAGGATTACGCCAGCGTATTGATATGCTGCTGGAAGGTGTTAACCTTACAGCCGACGCAAAAATGCCTATCGGCACTTATTCCGGTGGTATGAAACAACGGATTGGCATAGCCCAGGCACTGTTGAATGACCCTAAAGTACTTATATTTGACGAACCAACAGTAGGATTAGATCCTGAAGAAAGGGTAAGATTCAGACAGCTGATTGCTGAACTGGCTAACGATTGTATTATTATCCTTTCTTCCCACATCGTGTCAGACATAGAAACAATCGCCGATGAAGTAGCTATTATGCAAAGCGGAAAACTGATCATTAAAGGCGATCAGCAGGATATTATCGGGCAGGCCAATGGTCAGATCTATGAAGTATTACTAGACAACAGTGAGGTTGCCGACTTCAAAATGCGTTACAAGGTAATTGATACTGGTCGTCAAAACGACCGTATGCGGGTAAGGTATATCAATAAAGACAACAATACCGTATTTGGTTCTACCCCCATTAATGCCACTTTAGAAGATGCATATTTGTTATTAACCTTAAACAAAGCCTGATCATGTCATACATTTTAAGCATTGTAAAGGCCGATTATCTGCAACGTACACGCAGTTATGCTTTTCTGATCACCCTTGCTATTACTATTTATGTGGCTTATTTATTTGTGCCTCCTCATCATGCAATATACAGCACATTAAGCGCAAGTGGTTTCAAAGGTGCTTATAACTCTGCCTGGATAGGTTATGTATCGGCTTTAATGACTACTGTTATGCTATCTTTCTACGGCTTTTTACTGGTAAACAATGGCATTAAAAAAGATATCGACACAGAGGTAGGATTAATTATCGCAACTACTCCCATCAGTAATTTTAAATATTTGCTCAGTAAACAGCTGAGTAATTATCTGGTGCTGTGTACGATAGTGGTTTGCACGTTTTTGGTGAGTTTAGTGATGTTTTACGTGCGTGGGGCGGGCTACTCTTTAATATGGTCTGACTTTATATTGCCTTATCTTTTTTTCGCATTTCCAGCTTTGTTTGTCGTAGCCAGTTTAGCTGTGGTATCAGAAGTTTTTTTAGGCAAGCGCAGCGTCCTCCAGTTTATGGCCTACTTTTTTTTGTGTGGGATAGTGATGTCACAGATTGCGACTAAAGGGAACGACATTCCCACTGGTTTCAATGATCCCTTTGGATTAAGTTTAGTCACATCCAGCGTCAAAAACCATATCAATACAACATATCATCAGGATATAAAGCAGTTATCCTTTGGTTTCATATTCAGTCCGCAAAAACCTTTCAAAATATTTACCTGGAACGGAATTGACTGGACAGGGATTTTTATTTTTAGCCGGCTGGTATGGATGACCTTTGCCTTAGGATTAGTTTATTTCTCTTCCTTTTTTTTCCACCGATTTGATTTCAAACAGGTAGTCAGCAAGAAAAAAAAGCTGGTGAAACAAACTCAGGAAAACCACCAATCTTTCATAAGTTCCGGCGGAATAAACATCTCATCATTGCCTCCGGTAGTTTCCAATTACAGCATCTCTCCCTTCATCAAAACGGAGCTGTTGTTAATGGTGAGACAAGGCAATAAATGGATTTGGCTACTGAATGCCTGTTTGTGGATGGCAATGTTCCTGGTCCCTTATCCCATCGCTTACTCCTATTTGCTGCCAGTGTTGCTGTTTTTACAGGTAAAACGCTGGTCGGATTTAACCACTAAAGAAAAAACCAACCGTCTTCATTATTTTACATATGCCTCTTACCGGCCTTTACTTCGTATGCTTCCGGCACAAATGCTGGCGGGAATAATACTAGCCATTGTATTGGCCCTACCACTAATAGTGCGCAGTGCAATTCTACTAAACATTTTGCCAGTGCTGAATATCATGAATGGCACGGTACTCATCGTTTTACTGGCCACTACACTTGGTATTGTTAGTGGAAGCAGTAAATTGTATGAGATACTTTTCTTTTTGTTGACTTATTGCGTACTCAACAGGCTTCCTGTGACAGATTATCTAGGTAGTATGCATCATGGTAATGAACATACTTTAACCTTCATTATCTTGGGGATAAATATAATCCTGGCAGTAACAGGATTTTTAGTGAGAAGTTACCAGACGAGACATCTATAGACATTGATATCAATATTCTTTGAGCTATTCCCTTTTTTATTACCCTAAAGGCAGTTACGAAAGGGAACAGCTCAAAGAGATCCGCAACCTGACCAGGATGTATCGTGGCTGATTAATCTCTTTTAAAGATCAGCATATTTTGGTAATCCTGCTCGTAGCGTGTAGTAGTTTCGATTTTGGATAGCTCTAAAGTAATTTTGGTCAGATGATAACCTACAGTATCAAAGTTAGCAGACATATCGCTAGTCAGTTTATTTAACTGAGCTTGCATCGTTTTGGATGATGCTTCTACCTGATCCAGTCGTTCATCCATCTGATCAAATCTCGCATCCATTTGATCGAGCCTTACTTCAATCTTATCTAACCTCGCATCCATTTGATCGAGCCTTGCTTCAATCTGATCTAACCTCGCATCCATCTGATCGAGCCTTGCTTCAATCTTATCCAACCGCTCCTCTACTTTTGTAAACCTTTCCTCAATACTCCGAAATCGTTCTTCTACCACCTTAAAAAGAGAGATGATACTCTTTTGGTTACTTTCGCACAATTCAAACAGAGCCTTAACATTATCTACGAGAGCTGAAACCGTAAGTTCCAGTTTCGTAAGTTTCAAATTTAATTCTTCCATATCACTAAATTATTTACCAAATGTAAACATTACAAAGGAATAAAAACAAATAAAAGTTCATAATTGTAAATTAACATTCATCATAAAGAAATACAAGCAAAGGATTAGCAGGATGAAATTGATATAAAACTGTTTGAATTTCGCTACGCAGAAAATTTTACAATGCATATCTTAGGGACTTAGTAAAATTACATGCTCGAAGATTTTCCATTTTACCTGGGGCTAATTGTGGCCATCGTATTACTCATCATGCTGGCCAACAAAATTAAAGTAGCTTATCCGGTGCTTTTAGTGCTGGCCGGTCTGGCCATTAGTTTTGTACCTGGTATACCCGCGGTTCATATAGACCCTGAACTGATCTTTGTCATCTTTCTTCCACCCTTATTGTATGAAGCTTCCTGGGCAATTTCCTGGAAGGAGCTGTGGAGATGGAGGCGCATTATCAGCAGCTTTGCATTTATTGTAGTATTTCTAACTGCACTTTCTACCGCTTTTGTAGCCAATCATTTCATACCAGGCTTTTCGCTGGCACTTGGCTTTTTATTGGGCGGCATCGTTTCACCTCCTGATGCGGTAAGTGCAGGTGCCATACTCAAATTTGTAAAAGTACCAAAACGAATGTCTTCTATTCTGGAAGGTGAAAGCCTGCTGAATGATGCTTCATCGTTGATCATCTTCCGTTTTGCATTTATAGCTGTGGCTACAGGACAGTTTATCTGGCAGGATGCCGCATTAAGTTTTTCATGGATGCTGTTTGGCGGCGCAGGAATCGGTCTCGGAATCGGATTGATTTTCATGAAGACGCATAAATACCTACCCACAGATACCAATACAGATACAGCACTCAGCATTGTAACGCCTTACCTGATGTATATTGTCGCAGAAGAATTTCATACTTCGGGCGTTCTGGCAGTAGTGTGCGGCGGACTCTTTTTATCTTATAAAAGGCACTTCTTCCTTAACAGCAGTTCCCGGCTCAGGGGAATTAATGTTTGGGAAAGTTTAACTTTTGTGATGAACGGGCTGGTTTTTATGCTTATCGGATTGGACCTACCGGAAATTACCGCAGGATTAGGTGATACGAGCATCAACGCTGCTATTGGTTACGGTTTATTGATCACTGCTGTATTGATTATAGGGAGAATACTCTCCGCATATGGCGCAGTGATCGTCACACTCATCGCCAGAAATTTCATCACTGTGGCAGACAGCAGAAACCCGGGATTCAAAGTGCCGCTGATCTTGGGCTGGACAGGAATGCGGGGAGTTGTATCTCTTGCCGCAGCCTTATCAATCCCGGTTCACCTGGATAATGGTTTACCTTTTCCGCAGCGTAACTTAATTCTGTTCATCACATTTATTGTCATCTTATCTACTTTGTTGTTACAGGGACTTACGTTGCCTTACCTGATTAAAAAAATTGGTCTGCCTGATGTTGATCACGCTACAATCTCTGAAGAAGAAGAAGATCAGCAGCTGACCAGACAGCTGACGGGTTACGCCTTATCCTATCTTAAATCCAACTACGAGGAAGAACTCAACAATCAGCCTTTTCTTCAGCAAGTGGCGCGTAAATGGGAAGATAAAAGTCGTTCGACCGATCAAATAGTACTAGCCGAAGAAGCCAGAACCATTTATCAGGATGTCCTGGATCAGCAACGGAAATGGCTACTGAATAAAAATAGTGAAGAAGCAACCTTGAATGAAGAGATTATACGTAAACATTTAAAGTACCTCGACCTGGAAGAAGAAAGGCTGCTATTCCTATAAAGACCGGCATAAATTTAATCTATGAATACACCCATTACTGCAGCAGTTATACCCAATTGATGGAAGCGAGCAGTCAGTTCCGTGCTTATATTATTACTCGCGGACAAGCGCAGCACCTTATCGGAGTCGCCCAAATCAATAGTCCAGTCGATAACTCCTGCGAACTTACCTACGGTTGATGAAATATGTTCCAGATCGTACGGCGTATTAATTACTGTTGAAATGATGATGATAAATCGCGACATGTTGTTCAAGAGTGTTTGATATGAATACGTAATATTTAAAACAGAGGATGAATTAAAGGGAGGTGTTTTTTTCCCTCCCTTGCTATTTTTATTAATGGCCTCCCTCTACTGTAAGGACTTCTCCTTTTTTTATCCTGGCGAAAAATACCAAAGGCAGGATAACCGCACAGATAATACCTATCATCATAAAACCTTCGCTATAAGCTATCATTGATGATTGTACACTGAGTGTCCCGTCCATAATTCCCATAGCCATTTGTTTTGCCTGGGCAGCAGATTTACCGCCCGACATTAATTGCGCAGTTAACTGATGCATCCGCTCTTTGGCTGCAGGATTATACAATGATACGTTAGACATCAGATCTGCCCGATGTGCAGCAATCCTCCTGGTTACATAAGTATTAATTAAGGCCAGCCCGATAGATCCGCCCAGCAACTGAAGCATATTGGACAATCCTGACGCCTGTGCGATATCTTTACCTTTCAGTCCTGCAAGCGTAAGACTTGCCGCCGGGACGAAAATAAATCCGAAACCAACGCCTCTGATCAGCTGCGGCCAAAGGAAATCCCACTCTCCTGCCATTGGTGTAGCCAAACGGTAAGAGATATATTCGTATAAGATCACCATTGCAAAACCGAAAATGAGCAATATTTTAGGACTCACCCCTTTTTTGATCAGCGCTCCATTCAGTCCCATCAGCATACCAGTAAGAAAAGCACCAGGCAAAATCAACAGTCCCGTTCGGGTAGCATTCCAGCCCAGAAATCCCTGTACAAATACCGGATATAAGAATACTGAGCAATAAATAGCCAAACCAAAAGCAAAGCGCAATGCTGAGCCGACAGCCACATTTCTATTCCGCAGCACCCTGATATCCACTACAGGATTTTTCGCTTTCAGCTCCCGCAAAATGAACAAAACGATGCCACCTATAGCTAAAATCAGCGAGATGATAATAAAATTACTCGCAAACCAGTCTTTCCGCTCTCCTTCTTCCAATAACAATTGTAAACTACCTACGCCGACAATCAACGCGAGGATACCCCAGTAATCTACCTTCCCGACGAGTTTTTTACTGGCTCCTTTGATGTACTTCCAGGAAAGAATTGCCGCCAGGATTCCTACGGGGATATTCACGTAAAAAATCCAGCTCCAGGAATAGTTATCTGTGAGATATCCACCTAATACCGGACCTAAAGTTGGCCCCATTACAATACCGGCCCCAAAGATCCCATTTGCCTTATCCAGTTCCTCTGGCGGAAATGTTTCTACCAGCACTGTTTGTGCAGTTGCCAGTAATGCACCGCCGCCTATTCCCTGTATGAAGCGCCAGAACACTAATGTCCAGATCGAGCCGGAAAACCCGCACATGAAAGAAGCAATAGTAAAGAGAATGATGGAGGCAGTAAAATAATTCCTTCTCCCAAATAAATCACCCAAAAATCCCGTCAGTGGTATAATAATGATATTCGATATCGCATAAGCAGTAATTACCCATGCGGTTTCTTCTACGGTGGCACCCAGGTTACCTGCAATCTGACGGGTGGCCACATTCACGATAGAGGTATCAATCAGTTCCATGATGGCGCAGGTAATCACCGTAATGGTGATCAGCCATTTTCTGGCCCCTACTTCATAGGTAGGTTTTGCTTCTGCTTCCATATTTACTTCGTCTCCACCTTAGCGTAAACACTCATTCCAGTACGAAGCGGGTAATTTTTACTGCTATGTGCGGGCATTACGATTTTAACAGGCACACGCTGGGTAACTTTAACAAAATTACCTGTAGCATTATCTGCCGGCAGAAAGGAGAATTTTGCTCCTGTAGCCTGAGCAATAGATTCTATTTTTCCTGTAAAAGTAGTATCAGAATAAGCATCTACTTCGATTTCAACTTCCTGACCAACACGCATGTTTTTAAGCTGTGTTTCCTTGAAATTAGCGATTACCCATACTTTTTTATCATTGGCAACCGCCATCAGCGGTTCTCCGATCGCCACTACCTGCCCTATCTGCACATTCTTTTTAGAAACAATACCATCTGACGGAGCAACAATTGTACAATAAGAAAGCTGCAGTTTGGCTGCATTCAGTTTAACCTGAGCTTCTTTAACACCCAGTTGCGCCAGACTGATGTTTTCACCGGTATTAGACACCTGTGTACGCGTATTTGCAATTTGCAGTTTGCTGGCATCAATTTGCTTTAATAATGCATTGCGCTGACCAATTGCGGCCTGCAGTTTAGCTACCGCATCTGCCTCATCTGCTTTGACCTGGTCAAACTGCTGTTGTGTAGCCGATTTCTGCACCAAAAGCTGTGCATAACGCTCCATATTTTTTTCAGCTACGGTTAAACGGGCTTTTGCAGATGCTATCGCCGCATTTGATGAAGCTAGGTTGGCAGATACGGCATAAGAGTTCGCCGTTACATTAGAAACATTTACATTCGCTGATGTCTGGTTATTCCCCGCCAGGGTTACATTTTTACTGGCCTGTAATAAGGCAATTTCTGCTTGTTCTACCGCTATTTTAAACGTTGCCGTATCCAGGACAATTAAAGTATCCCCTTTTTTAACGGGTTGGTTATCGGTTACGCGGATCGCAATAACCGTACTGTTGATCTTGGGTATAACCGGACTAATGTCTGCTTCCAGCTGTGCATTATCCGTTCCCTCACCTGAGCACCCTATAAAAATTGCTGGTATAAAAATAAATAGTAAAAGTTTTTGTATTGATTTTTTCATGATCTTATATGATTGTTTGGTCTTGTTGAATTAATTGGTAGTCTCGCCTGTTGATTTGAGTAGTTTTTGATAAGCCAGTCCCGCATTTGCCTTTGATGTGGCCACATTCAGCTGAGCTTGCAACAGTGCAGTATTAGCGGTAAGAAAGTCCGTTGGGGTGGTGGTCTGTGCATTGAGCCGGTTCTGTTCCACTCTGTAGTTTTCCGTGGCCTGCTCCAGTTCTGTTTGCACCAATGTCAATTTCTCTAGTGTTTTTTTATAGTCCAGGTAACAGGTATTTACTTCCCGCTGAATCTGCTCTCTGGTCGTCTGTAGCTGCTCATCCAGCTGAGTGGATGCAAGTCTGCTTTCGCTCACGCGCGATTGATTGGTATAAAAAGAAGATATTTTCCAGGAAAGGCTAAGTCCGGCAAGTGCCGAATAATTGAACTGGTTAACATTCGGGATCATCCGCTGATTAGGCTTATCATAATTATAACTTCCGATTAAGTTCAGCATAGGAAAGTAATCTGCCTTCGCTGCTTTGATCCGGTATCCAGCTGCATCACTGCGCAGTTTAAAACTTTTAAATTCGGGCCTGGCCGACATGGCCGCATCCATATAAGTTTGCTGCGACATGATGGAAGATGCAGGCTGAATATAATTGTCAGGAATCTCAATCACCGTGTTTGGATCCACACCAGTCAGGATACAGATGTTATAATTCAGGCTGCCCGAAAGTGCCGAGATATCAGCAAGACTGGAGCGCAGGTTCGTTACCGACAAATCAATTTTCAGCACATCATTCTCCAGCACAATTCCCTGTAAACGAAAGCTCTCTACATCGTCTCTTTTTTTACGGAGCGTTTCTATATTCGCCATGATAATCTTCTCCGATGCCCTGGCATTGTAAAGGTTAAACCATAAGTCTATCATTTGCTGATCCAATACCAGCATACTTTTCCGGTAGTCAGACCTGCCAGCTGCGGCTTCTTTCTGCAGGGCCTTTGTGCTGTTCCTCGCTCTTCCTCCATTATACAGTAGTTGTGTGAGCTGCACCGCATTATAGGACTGATTCAGGATCTGAGGATTGATTTGAAAAGAGCCGGCAGGTAAACTGATAGTGAATGGCACAATGTTATTGCTCAGTCGCTGAAAGGTTGAATTGATAACAAGCTGAGGCAATTTGCTGGCGGACGACTGGTCGACATGGCTGCTGCTGATCAGGTATTGTATACTATCCGCCCGTAACTGACTACTATGACTACGCGCAAGCGTAAGTGCATCTTTTAAGGATAAAACTCTCGCATCCTGAGCCATGGAAAAAGCGGGCATTAACAGGAGAAACGGGATTATTCTCAGGTACATTTTTTTTTCTGTTGAAAACATACTAATGATTGGGTTATATTTGAAAAAGTTGTTTTAAAGCAAACACGTTAATTTGTAAGCGCACAACAAAAGTAAACAATGATTACTAAATAGTAAGCATTGTTTACTTTATTTATTTTAACTTTGACCTATGAGCGACGAGAATAGTAATATTGACGAGCAATTAAAATCATACAGAAATCTTGATGAAAAGAACTGGCAGCGAATTATTTATCAGCTGCGGAGACATATGGATATCTGGGCTCAAAAGACAGTTAAACCTGCCTGGGGACAAATGAAATTGTCTTACTGGCCTGTCATCTGTAATATCGATGTAGAAGGTACCACGGCGTCAGAAATAGGGCGTAAATCGATGGTTATTAAACAAACCATGAGTCGCACGCTCAAGGAACTGGAAGAGAAAGGGATGATTATCAGCAAAGTCAATGAAAAGGACAAAAGAAGTGAGTGCCTGGAATTAACCCTTACCGGCAAACAACTGGTGCTGGATGCCAATATTGAAATGTCAAAAACAATGGCAAAGTATAAAGAGCTTGTAGGAGAAAAAGACCTGGATACTACCGTGAATGTCCTGAACAAAATTATTGCCTATCATGAAAGCCTTAATCTGGAAGCTGAACACGATTAGCAAAAAAGCGGAGGTAAACAAAAAAAACACTATACACTGTAATACAATGTTTTATGATTTATTTTTTTAGTATTTTAGTCATACAAATTATTCGCTATTATGGAAACATTGAATCATTATTCCAAAACGCAGCATATCTTCAGGATACTACTGGGATGCCTGCTTATTTTTACAGGAATCGGACACCTTACCTTTGTACGCACTGATTTTCTTGCACAGGTACCGGAATGGGTTCCGCTTCCGGACGATCTCGTTGTATTGTTATCAGGCATTATGGAGATCACAATCGGACTTTCTCTGCTACTGCTCAAGCGTTACCGCGTAATTGTGGGATGGGTGACCGCTATCTTTTTTATCGCCATATTTCCGGGCAACTATGCGCAATATGCAAATCATGTTGATGCGTTCGGACTGAATAGTGATGCACTAAGGCTAACGCGATTGTTCCTGCACCCCTTGCTGGTCATCTGGCCACTCTGGAGTTGCGGATCATGGGCCGCACTAAAAAGGTCCAGACAGCAGCCATAATATAATTCAGGGCTTCATTCAAAACGAGTTCAATACGAGAGTTTTTCCCATCGGTGTCGGTTGCTTCATTAGATACAGGAAATGATGGCGAATAGGTAGTCAGATATTTTTTCGTAAAATTGCCTGAATATTCATAGGATAGCCCATTTTTACAATCATGAAAAACTTCTTCAGACTCCTTTTATTCATTACTTGTGTTACAAGCCTGCCCCGTTTATCTGCTCAAGCACAAATAGCGCCGGCAAAAGGGCTGGCAGCTATTAAAGAAAGTGAGCTGAAAACAGACTTATATACTTTTGCCGGCGATGGCTTCAGGGGACGGGAATTCTGTTCACCAGACGAGTTGAGGGCCGCAGTTTGGCTTGCAGACCAAATGCGCGCAACAGGGATGAAACCTGCAGGTAATGACGGCACATTTTTTCAGTTCTTTGACGTACAAAGAGATCGCGTATCGGCATTAAGCACCTTAAAAATTGGTGATAAAAAACTGGAACTCTGGAAAGACATTTTAGCCATTGAGCCTTTACAGGCAAATATTGATGCCAGTATTGTTTATATTGGTAAAGGAACAGTTGAAGCAGTTGCAGCAGCAAACCTGGAAGGAAAAGTGGTTGCATTAATTCCTACTTATGACGGTGTTGATCTGAATGTCGCTTTTCCTGAGACAAGATTTATGCAAAGGCTGGTAACTTTGAAATACAGAAATCTTTTGTATAACAAGAAAGCAAAGGGGATCATTTTTCTGGCCAGCGATGATTTCACGAAAACAGGCTGGAAAGAGCATGTGCATGTACGTTTCGAGAGAGGTGCCTACAAACTAAACAACGGTGGTAAAATGATTTTACCGGAACAGGCGGCAATTCCGGCATTCTGGATGTTGGATAAAGACCTAACTCTTTTTAATAATAATCCCCGCTTCAGTGCAAACGTCATTACTGAATCTTTTTTGTATCCATCGGTAAATGTAATCGGAAAAATAGAGGGTACTGATCAGCAATTGAAAACGGAAAACGTACTGATCACCAGCCATATCGATCATATGGGGGTAAGAGAAACACAACAGGTTGATTCGATTTATAATGGAGCGGACGACAATGGAAGTGCCGTTGTAGCTATGCTTGCTATCGGAAGAGCTTACCATGCAGTTCCTGCTAAAAGATCACAGCTGTTTATCGCATTTGGATCTGAGGAGCCTTATTTATTCGGATCGAATTATTATACCTTACATCCAACGGTAAAAAAGGAAAGTATTGTTGCTGTTTTAAATGCTGATCTGATTGGCAGAAATGCGATTGACAGTGCAGCGATACTGGGTACAATGGGGGCCAATAACACCTCCATACTCTTAACAAAAATGGCACTGGAAGCCAATAATGAAGGACCAAAATTTAAACTTGATTCTGTTTGGGACAATCCAAACCACAAAGAAGGATTTTTATACAGAAGTGATCATGCTCCCTTTCTGAAACAAGGGATTCCGGCGGTATTTTACACCACCTTATTACATCCTGATTACCATACCCCGAAGGATGATCCTGAACATATCGACTATAAAAAATTGAGAAAGGTAACTGAATGGATGTACCGTACATCCTGGAAAGTATCCAATTCGGCAATAAGACCGGTAATCAATCCCGATTTCAAACCGAAACGTTAGATAAAGTCCTTTTAAAAAGCAATCATCATAATGATTGCTTTTTATATTTATGCTCACATCCGCTACCCCACTATTAATTTTGTGGTAATCGCAATTCTATTCCAGGCGTTAATCGTTACAATTGCCATGATAATTTGCGCCAGATCATGCTCACTGAACAAACTTGCGGCTTTACTGTAAGTGGTATCAGCAACATGGTTACTGATCAGCGTTACTTCTTCAGTTAAAGCCAAAACAGCTTTTTCCTCTTCTGTATATAAGGTAGTTTCTCTCCAGGCATTTAAAAGATATAAGCGTTGCTCTGTTTCGCCAAGTTTGCGGGCATCTGCAGCATGCATATTTAAACAAAATGCGCAGCCATTTATTTGTGATGCTCTCATTTTAATCAGCTCTAAAAGAAGGGGGTCTACTTTGCTTGTTGACAGGTATTTTTCTAAACCATACATCGCCTGATATGCTGCTGGTTCTACTTTTTGGATATTAATTCTGTTTTCCATTTTTTTGTTCTTTTGAATACGATGTAAAGTTCCGGAACAACAGAATCAAAAAACTTAACCTAGTTTAAGAAATGATAATGGCCACTATTTTTTGGCCCTGATCTTACTCAAAAACTCGGGCGTAAATCCTAAATAAGAGGCAAGCATATATTGTGGAATACGCTGCACAAATTCAGGGAATAAGGTATTGAAATTGGTATATCTTTCTTCAGCAGTTTGGCTGTACAAGTATTTGATCCTGATCTGAGATGCCTGATGTAGTTTTTGAAAAATCAACCGGAAGTATTTTTCCAGTTTGGGCAGTTTTTCAAAGATTTCATCATAGTGACGATGTTCGATGACAATAACATCTGTAGCTTCAGCTGCCTGAATATAAAAATCTGACGTCTTTTGGAACAGAAAGCTAGTTAAATCTGAAATCCACCAGTTCTCGATAGCAAACTGAGTAGTCTGTTCTGCACCCTTGATGTCAATGAAATAGAGTCGCAGGCAACCCTTCACTACAAAATAATTAGCCCGGCAGGTTTCTCCTGCTTCATGCAAATAAGCTTTCTTTTTAAAGGAAGAAGATTTAAGCAGTGTGGCAAGAATGTCCTGCTCATCAGTGCTTAAATCTATGAATCTGTTGATGTGGGCAAAAAGTGCGTTATACATTTCAATTTTATAATCAGGCTAAAATAGTCATAATTACACCATCAAAATAACTGCTCAAATACCCTGGTCAATTATTTCTTGTTTTTATTCTGATCAAACTGCATAGAAATCTCACGCGCAGCTTTGTAATGTTTTTGTAGAACAGGTAAAATCTTTTCAGCAAAATGCA
>Ga0247813_10001331_pt1 | contig 19039 bp, 11 predicted proteins | sample UWRJL169409C1_FD_180719 | JGI IMG/M metagenome (GOLD analysis project Ga0247813, IMG submission 180719) | Plant litter microbial communities from Arlington Agricultural Research Station in Wisconsin, United States - UWRJ-L169-409C-1 | ecosystem: Environmental > Terrestrial > Plant litter >... | reverse complement strand
CGTCCCGAGCCCGCTACAGCCCCCGCACCAACCACGGACGAAGTGCGCGCGTGACCGCGGGGAGCGCGAAGTAGGTCATGATCGGCGACACGATGACGACGAGCAGCAGCACGCGCAGCGGGAGCGCCCAGTCGTGGGTGAAGCCGGAGATCGCCCAGTTGGTGACGAGTGAGAGCGGGTAGAAGACGATGAAGATTGAGATCATCTGCTTCCAGCGCGGGGGAGTCTTCTTCACCGGTGCGATGACCTCGACCGTGGCTGGTTCGTCGAACCAGCCCTCGATGCCGGTGCGGCGTTCCTCGGGGGAGTGCTCGACCATTCCCAGCGCCGAGGCCACCCACCAGGCACGCTCGGGGGATTTCTCCCAGATCTCGAGATCCGAGGCATCCGCAAATCTATAGAGCATGTGCCATTCGGGCGACGAGGGGTCGGGGCGCACCCAACCCGAGCCGAGATAGCCGGGTGAAGCGCTCAGGAGGTCCTGGCCGGCGCGTGCCCAGGCGGCAACCTCCTTCGCGCGCTCAGGGTCGACGATGCGGGTGATGGAGACGGTGATGGGTGTTGCCATGACTCAAGTCTGCCTGATCAGACAGACGAGTCAGATGGATGCAGCAGCCCGGCGCCTGCGCACCGTGACGAGCAGGGCGATCGCAGCGGCGACACTCACGCACGCGGCGACCACGAGCCCTGCGAGGGAGCGCATTGCGGCCGGACGGCAATGGACTGTGACGTATTCGATGGCGATGGCACCGGCAATGACGGCTACCGCGCCGCAGCCATGCACGCTTCACGCGGCAGCTTCAGTTCTCGACCTCGCGGAAATCGTCATTGCACCCCACCAGGCCGCGGTACCGAGCCCGATCGGCAGTGCGAGCAGCGGTGTGGTGCTGAGGGTGGCGGCGCGGCAGTCGTCGATGCGTTGATCGAACTGCTCGCCGGAGATATCTCCGCCGTTGTTGCGGGTCTCGCCTCCTCGAAGAATGAGACCGCCGAGAGATCCGCAGGTGGAGGCCTCACCGTACGTCGAGGCGCCCATGACGGGGGAGACGAGCATGACGCCCAGCCACACGAGGCACGCGAGCATGCCGGTGGCAAGCGTCCCGGTCGTCAGCTTCGACAGCGTCATGCGGCAAGTATGGCACCCCCGGTTCGCGCTCCCGTCGATCTGGTGTAATCTTGAGCAGTTGCCTCTTCGGGGGTGGCATACCGAGGGTCCATGGCGCAGCCCGGTAGCGCACCTGCATGGCATGCAGGGGGTCAGGGGTTCGAATCCCCTTGGATCCACAGAAGTGCAAGTCAGACGGCCATTTCAAAACCCCGACAAGGGAATTGGGATGGCTGTTCGACGTTTATTCGTCACTTATTGCTTCCGTACTCACTATTTTCGAATGCCCTCGAGGTGTTCACGGGTGAGTTCGAAATCGCTTGCACACCTCGTAGGTATGACTAGCGAAACCTCTCTCTCTGCCGACTTCGAGTCGATCCTGTCCATCTCCGATCTGGCGGCAAGCCTCGGCGTCCCGATCCAGACGATCTACGACCTGCGCCCTCATGGTCGAGGTCCCCACGGCTTCCGCATCGGCCGAGAGCTGAAAATCCGCACGTCCGAGGTCGACGCATGGCTGCGTCGTCTGGAAAACGACGACGAACGACGAACGCGGGCTGGGCGAGTGTAATGGCCGGACGCCCTCGAACTGCCATCGGCACGTACGGGCAAATCGGCGTTCGCCGCCAAGGCCGCCGGTTCCAAGTTGCCGCTCGCTACAGGGACGCGGACGGGCGCCTGCGGGTGATAACCGCATTTTGGGGTGGGACTGGCGGACAGCACCGTGACCGGTTTTCAGTACAACCGTGCCGGTCACCTCGATCACCATGCCCTGCGGTCCATCACGAACGTCGCATGGGCGCAACGCGAGAGCCTCGCCTATCCGGAGCGCCGAGCCGAGAAGTACCTGCAGTACGTCTTTAGTCGGCCGGGAGGTAGAGGTTGCCGGCCATGGTGATGCCGCTGTTTTCGAATGTGATTTCCTGCATGATGTCTTCCGTTAGTTGGGTTGCCCCCAGTCAACATCCGCCGGGAAAGCTGAGCCAGTCACCGTCATGAGGCTCCCCGCGAGGGACCCTCTCCGGCTCCGGAAGAGCACAGCAATGCCGGTGTCGATTCCGCCGGCCGGCTGCTCGATGCCCGTCGCCCATGCTGCGACCGAACCAGCATCGCGCAGGAGCAGAGCCAGCACAGCGCAAGAGATGAGAATGCAGATGCCGAGGTTGACGAACTCGTCACCAGGCGCAGATTGTGGGCGTTGTGTGGTCATCGCGGGAACCGCTCGCTCAGAGTCGCAGCTCTGGTCCGGGGCGGCTGAACCTTCGCCCAGGGAAAACTCGGACGGGCATGATCGCTTTCGCGTGTTGGTGTTCGGCATCGCTTCGATCTGGAAAGTCTCTGATCGCGAACGAAATCGCCCGCACGAGTTCCCTCGTGCGGCTCCTGTGCTTTGCTCATCAACATTCCGGCCGGGGCATATGGCGCCAGAAAGATGCAACAATTCTCATGTTGTCCGCACTATCGTGCCAAGATGTCGTTGGCTCCCGCAAAGATGAGGGGAGTGACACTTTGCCACCATGACCCGCAAGGAGGTGAAGTCGGATGTCGATCGTCCAATCCAGCAGCACCGTCGATCTTCTGGCATACCTCCATCAGAAGCTTCACGAGCACTTTACTGAGCTCCACGGTCAGCGCAACTCTTTAGTGCCACCATCTCCGGTCTTTGCTTTGGAACACGATCTAAGCCAGGCCGACTATTTACTCCTTGAGAACAGCGTTCGTTTGGCTATCTCGAGCGGACTCGGCGCCCGTTACCGGACTTCGTGGCTGCCATTTGTGGTCTACGCCGCCGAGTCAGGCTACGACTACGTCGGGAGTGAGTATTGGACGAGCTTTGAGACGGCGACACCGGGCTGGCAATCGGACCAGCGGCATTGGATCAAGCTCTGGTTTTCCAAGTTCGCCGCCGAGTATGGCGGCGTAGTACCGTCTGGAGCGTTCGCAAAGACATTCACCATTATTTCTTGGCCTATAAGCCACGCGGTCCTGCCAACCTATTTGCAGCGGCAACTCGCGCAACTATTGTTTGAATTTCGGGCGGGCCTAACGTCAGCTTTGCTGAGCGATCTCGATGAATTGGGCGAGCGCCTCGCTGTTCGTGCTCGGCTATATAGCGACCGCTTCCGAATTTTTTGCCAGAATACTGCTTTGCTTGGGCGAGTTGCCGCCGCGCTGCTCTCGGGCGAAGAGGAAGAGTCGCCGTATCTGGTGAAGTCGACACTCGATCGGCTGGTCGAAGGGCTCTCGAGGGAAAGAGAGTCCCGGCAGTGGCTTGCTTCGGCGCGGCAAGCGGCCAGTCGAGTTCGGTCTAGGGGCTTTGGCGAAAGTCAAACGTCTATCCCAAGGAGTGCGACACTCGAGCGACAACCGGTCGCGACAGACCCCAAGCTATTCATGCGCCTGCTTGATGGTTCTTGGAACGCCTACGCAGAACTGCCGGATATGACCTCTCTCAGCGAGCGCCTCCCGCACGTCTATGAAGAACTTCGGTCATGCCGAGGAATCGTGACTGGTGGTAGTAGACCAGTGCCTAAGGGCGGCCTCGTGTTCCCGGGGCAAGAAGTTCGATTCGAATCGTGGCCAGATCCATTGCAACCGTTCGTGAGACTTGAGCGAGGTTCTGGTGACGTCAACACCATCCTCGCCGACCAGTGCGTCATGTCCCGAGGACCGTGGTGGCTATTTCGAACCCAGGGAACTGGACTAGCGGTAGAGGTGAAGGGAGGATTTCTTCGACCCGGCCATAGTTACATTCTCGTCGGAAGTATTGAGCGGCTTCCTCCTGAACTGCCATGGTGCGAACCCATGCCATTGCGTGCAACGGGCGCTGCAGCGTACCGACTCGATGTCCCGGAGCAACTAAGCGGCAGTGACGCTGCACTTCTAGTCTCCCTGGGGCTGTCGACGCTTTCCACGATCACAGTTCGCCCTGTTGGGGTCGTCGCGAGTTCTTGGGACGGCGAAGGCGCCGCAGAATGGCTGGCTGGTGAGTCCGCGATCATTGGGATCCGATCAGAGCTGGCACCAGTGCGTTGCCTAGTAACAGTCGATGGGCATGCCCACTTTGTCCCGTGGTCAGATGGGCACTCCGAACTGATCCTTGGAATTGACGACATGGAGGTGGGTTCACACTCAATTACCGCGGTCGTAATCGGTGCCGACGATCGTGAGCTTTCGACAGGCGTGCTCGCCATCACTGTGCGTGATCCGCAGGTTCGCCCTGAGAACGCGAGCAATGGCGAGGGAATCCGCATGCTTGCATCCCCGGCACGCCCGACGTTGGCTGAGCTCTGGGACGGGCGCGCGACCATCACGGTCGATTGCGCGCCGGACGCGGCGGCCGAGATTGTGGTACGACTCCGCAACGCCGAGAGCGCCGAGATTGCGCTGATCCGACGAAAAATTGTGCTGCCTATCGGTGGCGAAGCATGGACTTCGCTAGCCGAGGCCATTCGGGCGGATCGGCCATTCAGCAATGCCTATGACGACGCAGAAGTGTGCGTCATCGAAGCGCACCGTGACGGCATTGGTCTAGCGTCTTTGACCTTTGAACGCGGCTTTCAGCCCCTTCGGTGGCAATTTCTCAAGCTTGGTCGCGGCGACGAAAAACTAGCCAAACTCCACGATCGAACTGACGGCGGTGATACGGAAGTCATCTACTTCAGAGTCGAAACGCCACTGCAAGGTATCGTCTGCGAGCAGGGAAATCAGGTTCCGCTCTTGCCCCGCGGTGGTCTCTTGTCTGCCAGAGCGGGTGACGCACGACTGGTAGCGCTTGCTCCGACCAATCCGAATGCGGTTCTGGCACTTGGAAGAGCGAATCCATCCGTGCCCGAGCTGAGCAAGACGGTTGCGGGAGTGATGGCATACGTCGACGCGCACCACATGTGGGCCACCGCTGAATTGCCCGCTGACGCGTTTGCTGTGCACGAGCAAGGTGACGTGCTTGAGGCAATCGCACGTGCCAATTCAAGTCTTCTTGGCGGATCTCACTGGGCTGCTCTGGAGCGAAAACTGGCGCGGGCCGAGGAACCGGCTGACTACCTTGAGGAAATGCAAGAATCGCTGGGCATCACCGCTAGCCACAAGTCCCTTGCAGCAGACATAGGTCGGAATTTGTACCGGTGGTCAGAGCCCGCCGTTTTGATTTCCGGTTTCGACGAGGTAATCGCATCCACTCTGAAGGAGAACGGGGTTACCAACCAGCCGTCCGCGGCTCGCTTTCTCCTAACATTCGCGGGCAAGCCGGGTCGCGTTACCGCTTGGCCGGATAGCGACCGAAGTGCTCTTATCCGTAACATCATCAACTCGCCTGTGCTCTTGCGAGCGGCGCGGTTTGCCGTGCTTGGGACTCGCGCGCTCAACGATCCGCAGGTCGTCGGGAGAAGTTTCTGATGGCTGTATCTAATCTAAGCGCGGCGGAGGCATCCGCACTGTCGGTTCGCATCCTTGGCCTCGACCCTGACGCGGTTGACCTCACGAGCCGAGAGGGCCTCTCCGCATCGCTCCGACGTGCTGCATCATTCATGTGCCCTACCAGTCCCAGCCGGCTCGTCAGTGCCGTCTTGGGCGCTGTCAGTCCGCTTTCAAGCGTTGGCGAAGTTACTCGCGAGAGCCTGGCAGATTTGCTCGAGTTGATAGTTGCGGCAGGGGATTTGCTTGAGTTAACACGAGACGAAGATCGTTCAATCCGACTCCTCTACCTAGGCCCACCTTCGTATATCGAACGGGAACCAGGAATGTATCTCATCTCAGGAGTTCGTCCCTTTGGCGTCTCTCTCGTCGATTTCGAACTCGCGTCTCTGGTTGAGCGGGAGGGCCACACTCGCGCAATTCGACTTGACCCAGTGGACGCCGCTGAGCGACTCGCGGACGCCGGGCTCCGTCCAATTGAACGTGGGCGATGGGTCGCCACGCCAAAGCCCGAATCAGCTGTCTCATTGATAGGACGGATCAAGAGCCGAATCGACGCGACACCCTCCTCTGGTGGAATCGAGGGATTACAGGTGATCGACCCAAGTTCGAAGGTGAGGTACTACCGTGGCCGGTGGCGAGCGCCGAAAGCAGGCGACACTGGAGATTTCACGGCCCGCCGTCCCCAGGCATATGGCGCGGACCTCTGGTGTGTTGTGCGACTCGACGACGGTGTCCCCACAAGAATGATCGAACTCCCGATCGACAACTCGGTTGTACCCGGTCGAGATGAGGCGTGGCGATTTCAAATGGCCATCGATGCCGAGCGCGGGGTACCGCAGCAATTTACTGTTGAATCAAGCGGATCAGCCACCGCTGTCGTGGTGAAGTTCTTTTCCCCACTTCCCGGATTCGTCGAACGCTACCTCCAACTGATCGGCCTCTCGCTTCAGCCGGCGGGCGCGCTGATTGCTTACCGCGTGCCCGTTGGGGCGATGCCGTCGTTGATCGAGTTGCTCACCAGCATGGTTTGGATGAAGTCCACCTCCCCGGAAGGAACACTTTGACAGGCGAAGCGCCAACGATTGCCGAGACGATTGACGAGATCCAAGCGGCTCTCCGCGACTATATTGAGGCGACTTACCACATCGGTCATCCGATGGTGATCGAACAGCGTCGCGAGTTGCTGAACAAGGAGGGGGTGATCTTTCGCGAACCGTACATCGAGAGCACGCCGAGATACCGTACCGACCGAAAGTTCTCGGAGCTCGATCTCGACGCAGCAGTACAACAACTGTTCGCAGCGCTGACGCAGCGCGTGGGCGGGCTCGACCCACTGCTGTTCGATCCTCCCTACACGCATCAAGCAAATGCCCTCGAATGGGCATGCCGGGACGGCTCAAGCTTGGCTGTGACCACTGGTACTGGCTCTGGCAAGACAGAGTCCTTTCTCCTGCCAATGCTCGCAAAACTGGCGACAGAAGCTGCGCATCGACCGCAATCATTTGCTGCGCCCGCGGTCCGCGCGATGATCTTGTATCCGATGAACGCTCTCGTCAACGATCAACTTGGGCGTCTCCGACGACTGTTAGGCGACCCTCGAGTTACCACTCAGTTCAACGCCTGGGCAGGGAGACCGGCTCGCTTCGCACGCTACACGAGCCGCACTCTGTACCCAGGAGTGCGCACGCGAGAGAGGGATCAGCGCCGGCTGGGCTCAATCGAGGACTTTTACGTGCTGCTGCAGGAGCGCGCTGAAAATCCAAAAGCCAAGTGGCACGCCGAGGCAGTGGTGCTGATTGAGAAACTTCAGGCGCGGGGAAAATGGCCAGCAAAGCCCGACATAAAGAAATGGTTCGGTGACAAAGGAAGTCGTTGGCAGGACAAAGACGGCAACTTCATTCGGGCGGTAATGCAAGCGGATGACCCAGAACTGCTTACCCGCCATGAGGTGCTCGCGTCGCCTCCAGACGTCATCATCACCAACTACTCGATGTTGGAATACATGCTGATGCGGCCGCTTGAGCGACCAGTCTTTGATGAAACCCGCACATGGCTCGCGGACAATCCGCAAGAACGCTTCATGCTTATCGTCGACGAGGCTCACTTGTACCGTGGCGCGGCAGGAGCAGAAGTCGCATTGCTGCTAAGGCGTCTCCGCGCTCGTCTAGGCATAACCCCTGAACGGCTGCAGGTAATCACAACCAGCGCCAGCTTTGCGAGCGCCGAGTACGCGCGTGAGTTTGCGGCGCAGCTTAGCGGCAAAGACATTGCAGACTTTCGGACTGTAGAGGGTGAGCTCAAGCTCAGGGCTCCAGCCGCGACGGGAACCGCCACTGATGCTGAAATGCTGATGTCCCTCCCGATTCGGGACTATTACGAAGCCGACTCGGAGGCCGACAAGGCTGCCGCGATTGCGGGATTGCTTGACTATCGAGGCGTTGCGGTCAGCGATCGTCCAGTTGCTGAGTTGTTGTACGAAGCGCTCCACAATTTTGAACCTCTGGCCCTGTTGGTGAACGCGACGATGCAGAAGGCGCAGCCCGTGAGCGAACTGGGCACAGAAGTGTTTCCCGAGGTAGAGCGAACGATCGCTGATCGTGCAGTGTCCACGCTGCTGGCACTCGGGAGCGCAGCGCGGCTGGGTCCAAGTGAGCCAGGGCTGTTGCCGTGCCGAGTGCACGGTTTCTTTCGCGGGCTTCCCGGTTTGTGGGCCTGCCTAGACCCTGACTGCGACGCGCTTGACGAGGGGCTGCGCGGAACCGGTCCTATAGGAAAGCTCTATCACCAGCCGCGATCCGCATGCGCCTGTGGGGCTCGAGTATTCGAATATTTCACGTGCCGCCATTGTGGTTCGTCATACGCGCGCGCCTACACGGATGACCTAATCGAGCCTTCGTATTTATGGCATGAGCAAGGCGGAGCGTTCCAGGCAGCAGCGGGATCTATTCCGGAGCTCTTTGCGCTGGACCTCCTGCTCGAAATTCCGACGATCCACACGAAGCTTGCCGACCTCGACCTAGTCACCGGGGCGCTCGACCCCAAGAAGCTAGGCGCGAGAGTCCGAAGCGTTTATCTGCCGGAACTTCGCGGCGGGGAACTCGTCACCACCGAAGGCGACGACGATGAGCATGATCAAACAAGTGCGAACGGCGAATTCAAGCCGTGCGGCGTCTGCGAGCGCTCAGCTGGGTACGGGCGCTCATCAGTTCAAGACCACCAGACCAAGGGCGACCAGCCATTCCAAGCACTCGTGACCCGTCAGATCGAAGTGCAACCGCCGAGCCGGGAATACAGCGAGTTCGCCCCACTGAGGGGTCGGAAGGTACTGGCCTTCTCGGACTCGCGCCACGTTGCAGCACGTCTTGCGCCGAATCTTCAGAACTACTCGATGCGCGACGTAATCCGCCCACTTTTACTTCGCGGATGGACCGACCTCGATGCGCAGGAGATGATTCGCGACGAGCTCAGCCTGCAACAGATGTTCCTGGCGACAATGGTGGGCGCCACGGCGCTGAAAGCGCGACTAAGACCGGAACTCAGGACCGCAGAGTCAATGAAGATACTCGATGAGGTCGCGGCGAAGGTCGCGGCGGGTGCCCTGACTGGGGAAACTTCGCAGTTGGTGGGACTAACGATCTTGCAGCCGATACCTCCGGTGTCGCTGCTCCGTGCAATGTACGCGACTTTGACAGATAAGTACTACGGACTTTCGTCGCTGGGGCTTGCAACGCTCCGCGAGAAAGGAACAATACGCAAGGCTCTGTTTTCCAAACTCCCAGAAATCGATGGTGTGGCCACGACGGAAGAGGAGAAGCTGGCACTCGTTCGGATATGGCTCGGCTTCTGGGCGACCAAAGGAATCTGGTTCCAGTCGATGCAAGAGGGCGAGTGGTGGAAAGTAAAGGGAGGCGTCCATCCCCACGCTGGAAAATTCGACGGTTTTGCCAAGTGGCTAGAAACGAAGCCGAACAAGAAGCAATTCAACGACGAATGGCTCCCGATCCTCTTGACGACTTTTTGCGAGTCAATCGGAGGCAAATATCGACTCGTCGCGGGGAACGTCGCGCTCGACATCTCAGAGGGATGGGCTTACTGCGAGCACTGCCGTTACACGCAACGTCCCTTTCCTGGCTCATCCAAGTGCGTCAACTGCCGCGAGAACGCAGTTCGCGTTCTGGACCCCAACACCGACCCTGTCTTTCAAGCGCGAAAGGGCTACTACCGAGCAAGCGCCGCTCGCGCACTGCAAGCTTTGCCTGAAACGCCGATGGGAATAATCGCGCGAGAGCACACAGCGCAGTTGAACGCAGCGCAATCGGATGAAGTCTTCTCCCGAGCTGAGCAGTACGAATTGCTCTTCCAAGACATCGACGTTTCACTACCGGGCCAGGACGATGAGCAACATCCAGCCGTCGACGTGCTGTCATGCACGACAACGATGGAAGTCGGAATTGACATCGGCAGCCTGAGCGGAGTGGCGCTGCGGAACATGCCGCCTTCGCGTGCCAACTATCAGCAGCGCGCTGGTCGCGCGGGACGTCGTGGAAACGCGGTGGCCACCGTAGTCGCGTTCGGAAGCGCGGATACGCACGATGACCAGTACTTCCGTAACCCTGCGGCAATGATTCGCGGAAAAGTCGAAGACCCTCGGCTCACGATGGACAACGATGAGATCGCGCGCAGACACGTCACGGCCTACCTGCTGCAGCGATATCACCAAGATCGACTTCCCAACATCGACCCAGATGAGCAGAAGCAGTTGTTTGAGGTACTTGGAACTGTCTCTGGATTCGTGGGAACGACTTCAAAGCTCAACCGCACAGATTTCGAAGACTGGCTCAAGGCAAACGAGTCGTTACTCCAAGCCGAGATCGATGACTGGCTCCCCTCCGAATTGGCTGAGCTGCGTTCGGAGATCCTCGCCAACTTTTTGAACGCGACTCTCCGAGAGCTCGATCGAGCCTTGAAAATAGACGCGAATGGAGGCACCCCAGAGGCAGCCGAAGGTGATATGACCCCGCAACTGTACGAGGCGGAAGTCGAGGGCCCGGCGGAAGACGGGGCCGAGCTGCCCGGGGAGGAACGAAGCCAGACCAATCTGCTCGACCGATTGCTGTACGAGGGCGTCCTTCCTCGCTACGCGTTCCCGACCGACGTCGTGTCCTTCCACGTCTTCGATGTCAACAAGACCGAACGGTTCAACACCGCCTATCAGTACACGCCGAGCCAAGGACTCAACGTAGCGCTGAGTCAGTATGCGCCCGGCAAGGTGGTTTGGATCGACAACAAGGAATGGACATCTGGCGCGATCTACTCACCGATGCAGGCCGATCGTTTCAAGGCTTGGCAGGAGCGGTGGCTCTATTTCGAATGCTCTGTCTGTCACTACGCGAAGCATGTGAGGTCGACCGAAGCGGAGAAGGGTGACGTAAAAGAGTGCCCCGCCTGCGGCACCGAAGAATCTTTTGGCAAAGCCATGAATTGGATGCGGCCGCCAGGGTTCGCACATCGCGCGACAAAGGATCCGGGAACGAGCCCCGATGACGCGCCAGCCGTCAGTTACGCAACGCGTGCAAAACTTGTTGCCGAGGGACCTGATGAAGATGAGAAGTGGTCTGAAATAAGCGATCGCGTGATCCATGCGTACCAGCGCTCAACTCTTCTGGTCACAAATACGGGTCCGAACAACGAGGGCTACAACTACTGCACCATTTGCGGACTCATCGAGCCCGTGAAGAACGCAAGCGGTGAGGTCTTTGGCTCGCACAAGAAGCCCTACCCAGACGAGAAGAATCAAGATTGCCCAGGATCTGGTTCCTCCAAGGGATTGGTGCTCGGGACCGACTTCAAGTCAGATGTGCTTCTCGTTCGACTCCGTGTTGACTCCCCGGTACGGCTCCGTCCCGAGTGGTTGTCAACACATGTCGCACTTCGCACTCTGGCAGAAGCGCTCACGATTGCAGCTACGCAGAAACTTGGTATCGAGGCTTCAGAAATACAGGCCGAATACCGGCCGGCGCTGACACCGCTCGGGCACAAGGGGGAAGAGGCCGAGATCTATCTTTATGACACGCTCGCCGGAGGTGCAGGATTCACTCGGCGCGTACAAGAGTTCGGCATATCGATCTTCACGGACGCGCTCGAGCGGCTCGAAAGCTGCCCAGCGGACTGCGATGAGTCGTGCTATCAGTGCTTGAGAAGTTTCCGAAACAGATTCGAGCACGGGTTGCTTGATCGCAAAGTGGGCGCAAGTTTGCTGCGCTATCTTCTGTTCGGTGAGCCTCCGGCGCTCGATCAGGCGAGACTCGATCTCTCCGCAGACAAGCTCTTCGCGGATCTTGAGAGTCGAGATCTTCCAGATACCGTCTTCCAGCGAAACGAGGTTGTCGAAGTCCCGGGGCTTGGATCAATCACCGCCCCCATCCTCGCAACTCGATCCGGCCAAACCTGGATTATTGGCGTTCACGGACCGCTGACGCTAGACGTAGCGCCTTCGCAGGATCTTTACGACGCGAAGGAATACGGCGGCCTGCAAGTACCGCTGATCGACGACATGGTGATCTCACGCAACTTGCCATTCGCGACCAACTCGGTGATCAAGGCACTTTCATGAGCGTTGGCCAGCGCGTCTTGGAGACCAGAGTTGAGAAGTCCGCAGCCGTGCTTCAAGAGGCCCCCGCGCACTGGAGCTATTCCGCGCTCAAGGAAGTCGAAACGTGCGCGCTTCGATTTTCGTTAGCAACGGCGAATTACCCCGCACTTTGGGGCGGATACGGATACCCGCGACCAGCGCAGGTTTCCGCGCTCTTCGGCAACATTGTGCACGACGCACTTGAACTAATAGTCCGAGCTCTGGTCGCGGCCGGGTGCACAACCTCAAGCTCTCCCGATGCCGTCGTTGTCCTTCGTGCTCTTGGCGGCTACTCAGCCGTAGTAATCTCAGCGTTGAAGCGGCGCATAGCGGCGCTGGAGTCCAATCCCAGAGTGTGCGCCACTCGTCGGGGCCAAATTCAACGACAACTCGAAGACAGAGTTCCCGAGGCACGCACAGCGGTTCAATCGCGTCTGAGCCGGATGACTTTGACGCCGCGTCTCAGCCGTGCCGAGATCAACGAGACGCGCACTGCTGTTGCTGGGCACTCACGCCATGCTTTGTCGCCGGGAACTTACACGGAGGTCGCTCTATTGGCTGACGAACTTCGCGCGAAGGGGCGTCTCGACATTCTCACCATCACTGGTGATTTTGCTGATATCACTGACCACAAGACGGGCCTTGAAGATCCTGCACATCTTGACCAGCTTCGCTTCTACGGGGAGCTCTGGACGCACGACCTCGTCGCTAATCCCAGACGCACGCCGCTGCGAAAACTAACGCTCGCTTACCCAAACCGCGATGTCTCGATAGACGTTTCAGATGATAGCGATGCATCAGACTTTTCCGAATCGATCAAGGCTCGCGTCCTCGAGGCCGACAAACGCATCGAAGTCGACCAGCCGGATGCAACGACTGGGCCGCATTGTTCGCATTGTTCCGTTCGTAGCGTTTGCGCCGTCTATTGGACAACCATGATCGCTGTGCCATCCTCGGTCGCACCCCAAGCGTGGTTCGACTTCGAGGGAATCGTTGGTGCCCAGAATGGTGCCAACAGCTGGTGGATGCTCGACCTTTCAGGCACGCGGCCAGTCCTACTGCTCAGAACAACGTCAGCCATTGCGTCGCTATCGAGAGGGCAGCGAGTAAGGCTGGTTGGAATTCGTCGGGACGCAGACCCAGAAACTGAGGCGGTCGTTGCGACGCTGACGACGGGGTCTGAAGTTTTCGTTGTTGTGGATGACCGAACCGACTAGTCGCCTGCCACCTTCGCATCCGGGATCTCGTTTCCTGAGTCCAGTTCTCGTGGAAGTTGCACTCGCGCTCCGTGACGAACTGGTCTGACGAGACGATTGGCACGCATCGATTCCTGTACCGCTGGCTGGGCCGCCCGATTCATTGCCCACCGGTCCAGCCACCATGCGGCGATGCTTTCGTCAGCGTTGGTCAGGTCAGGATCAAGAAGATACTGGGGCTCGGGATCGAGGCCGAGCGAGAAGTCCCGTAGATTCTCCACCAGCGGTACGCCGTAGAGAATACGCTCGCGCCCGTGCTGCAGAAGGTCATTGGCTGGCCAACCTAGAGCGGCCAGGCCCAATCGCACTTTGCGAAGTCGAGGGCTGACTCCCTCCCCGAAGATGCTGTTGACGCGAACCGATGACCCGCCTGTCTGAGACACGCGAACGAGCGCGCTCACCGTCTCTTCTGAGAAGTGCGACGTACCGAACGATCGAGAGCGACCGAGTTCAAAGAACCCCATCTTGGCCTCGCGTGACCCTCCCATGACCGTTGAAGGCCAGAACAGTCGGTTGTACTGGCTGGAGCCACTGCCGTAAAGGGACGTCGTTCCGATAAAGCAAAGCCTCGCCTCGCGCTCGATTGCACGCCCCGCCATGGCCGAGGCAATTTCGCTAGGGCGGGTGTATTTGGCCCGATACGCCGACAGGACAGTTGGTGATACCGCTAACGCACCGACGAGTTTGCCAGCAGCGAGAGCGTTGTATGGAGCCACGGCCCCGCACACGGTGAGATCTGCGATGACTGTTCCAACTCGTTCACCGCGCGCCCGGCGAATGACCTTTCGGATCTGAGATCGCGATTTGGAATCACGCAAGGCAAGTGAGAGCGCGTCGCTGGCGGTTGGTTGCTCAAGAAAGTATCTGGCGAGGGTGTCGGAAATCTCGAGTAGATCAGCGAGAACTGCTGACCGCTTGCTGCGGAACAAATGGGACTCGGCTCGCTCGATCCACGCATCCTTCGCGATGTTGCGAACCGCGCGAATAGCGCTGGCGCGATGGTGCTTCTGTCGATGACGCTCGGCATCGGCTCTCAGACGCGCAACTGTCTCAGGCAGATCGTTGCTTCGCACGCCCGGCTGGACGATCCCCTCCTGAACGAGATCTTCAACATAGATTTCGTCTACTTGAGTCTTGATCCGGTGCACCAACCATCGGCCTGCCTTCTCAGTTGGATCTGAGTCCAGGCTGGCGAGAAAGGTATCGGTGTCCCAACCAATCCAAGAGTCACGTTCGGCGATTTGTACCACCGGACTTGATATAGCTGCGAGTCCGATTATCGCGTGGTGCGGCGTCGCGGCATCGCGAATGAGGATTGGCATCGAACGGCCAGGTACCGTTGAATACGCGTTAGACCACGTATGACGGAAGTATCGCCAGATATCGTGCAGACGAAAACCGGTGATGTCGCAGATCGAATCGTCGACGATCTGAACGTACGGTTTGATCACCGAACTCGGGTCTTTGCTCGACGTCAAGGAATCCGAGAGTTCCCGTCCATCGCGCATCAAGTTGAAAACTGAGATCGCCTGACCGACGTGTTGATGGGGTCGCTCCATCCTGTCTAGGAATCGGCGGACACTCGGTTTCCTCAGCTGTTCGTCACGTCTGACGTGCTCTTGGCGACGTACACGGGACCTCTCGACGTCCTTGTTGCCGCTAACCTCAGGCGGGCTGAGCAGTAGGCCCAACCGATCCACGGTAACTATCCAACCTTGGTCCACGAGGTCGATCAGCGTGTGGGACGCCGCGGACAATGCGGGACGCTCGTGCAGTGCACTAAGCTTCGCCTGCTTCATACATTCATCATGATCAAGGCCAGAACCGACAGAATCTGAATCGAGGCTCGCAAGGTATTTGGCGAGTCGAGCGAACTCCAGTCGCTCAACACGGGAAGCCTGTGACGGCAAGTTCAGTGGGATGTACTTGGGTTCCTTGGTCATGACCGCTGAAGCATCCGTCCGTATGTTGCGCTCCATGCTCGAAGAACATCACCGCCGTCTGCACCGACCTGGAGGGTGGCGCGCGAGTATGAGATTATCAACAGTTCAAGCGCAGTTCGCATTTCCGACGACGACTGATCCTGCATCTCTTGAAGCGGCTTGTAGAGAGCGCTGAAAGCTGGGTGATCGACGTTGAGCGTGAGCGTTAGTGTGTGCTGATGAAAATCACTCTGAAACATGGAGTCGATTGGCATCTGACTTGATCGGATCTCGTAACGTATGGGGCCACTCGAACTACCGGGGTCGGTGAGGACCGGCAGATCGACATCGGCCATCTCCGCGATGCGACAGGAGTCAGCGGCTGCGGCTCTGAACTTGACTTCTTCAAACGACTGGCGCACACGATTGTTCAGCATTCGTGCGATGGACTCGAGTTCCGGTTCCAACGCCTCGCGAAGCGCGCGAGAGGGTCGAACTCCTTGCTTGTTGATCGTGATTCCGAAGTGCTCATCAAGCACCGGATCAAACTCGACTTCGCAGCGCCACCAATCGTCGTAATTCTCCTTTCGTTTGGCACCCATCAAGTGCCAGCCATTGGCGATCTCTCGACCTGCACGAAGGATCGACACTCCGCCCCTACCCACGATGCCAACGCGACGCTTCGTGGCGTTGTCCAGTGCGTGCCAGCTGCTTACCGGCAACATCGAGAATCGGACTGTCACGAATGCCGTGTCGACCACGCCGACGGAAATTTCGTACCTAAGGGGCTCAATGGCCAGATGAGCACTGGTCCCGTTCACCACCGTAGTCAGGAGCGTCGGATCGACTGGCTCCACCGACTTGCCGTTGATTGTGAGACGCAATTTCCCGACAAGGAATCGTCGATACATCCGCCCAAGGTCGCGGTGTAGCACTTTCTCGAGCCAGGCTAGACGCTGGTATTCGATCCGATCGCAATCACGCCAAACAACTCGGCAACCCGAATCGGTGCCGCCTCGAATTCCGACGATGGGCGTCAGGTTGGCGGGCCGTCCGGACGCGATGTCATCGGCATCCAGAGAAACCATCAGGGCAGGGGAGTCTCCTTGCCAGGCGGTGACTTCGATCGTTCGTGTTTGACTAAGCGAAGCGGAGGGGAGACCCATCCCAAATCGCCCAAACGAGCCCTTGCCACCGAACCGAGAGGACCCTCCGAATCGCAGACAGTCGCTCAACTCGATGCGGTCCATCCCGACTCCGTTGTCCTCCACCTCGATCTGTGGCAAACCGCTCGATTCCGAGCGAGTGACGGTCACAAAGATCTCACTGGCCTGCGCTTCGATAGCGTTGTCGACCAGTTCGGCGAGGGCGGTCGAAACGCTAACGTAGCCGGCTTCGCGCACTGCTCTGATGAAGTTGGAGGGCATCACTAAGTCGTCTGGCTGCTGTGATCGCATCGCCATCTTTCTCCGATCCACCGTGGGTATCTGCTCGTTCCAGAGTAGCTGCTCGAGACGGCGGAGGGAACGACAAGGAACTTATCGATGGCTCCAACGCTTCTGAGCGGCCACTCGTTACAACTAGGTAGGTGCACGGCCCGCTAAGCCTTGAAATCCATCTGCTCGTGGTTGTTGTCCGACGCGGGGAAAATGCCTTGCATGGGTGTGGACCTAGCTGCCTAGGGATCGAACCCCGGCCAGTTTTGCGACTACGTAGCCCTGCGTGAGCGGTCGACACTTATTCGACACTTCAGCGACGTAGAGAGTGGTCGAAATTTCCCGATGGCGATAAAATTGAGAATCGCAACACAGCAATTCGGTTTTGGAAAAACCCGAGCGACCAGCACTTCGTCCGAGAAAGCTCGAATCGTCGATTCAGGCTAGGTGAATCCCACGCCTGATGAAGGCAACAGGGGGTCAGGGGTTCGAATCCCCTTGGATCCACCACTACAGCTCCACCAGAACAACAGCCCCGCTCAATCGAGCGGGGCTGTTTTCATTTCTGGGAAGCTTCTTCACGACGTGGCATGCCCACCCCCGAACAGGGGTCACGGTCGTACGATGGGGTCACCCCCGTACGCAATACCCGAAACAGAGACTTACCCATGCCTACCCCCTTTATCGTCGACTCCGTCGACGCGATTGCCGCCCTCAACCCGGAGAGCGGGTTTCCTCAGGTTCCTGACGAGGGGGTTGAGCTCGTGGCATCCGTCGATCCAGAGGAGTTCGATCTTCTCGAGCGCGCCATTGAGCTTGTCGTGCAGAGCGGTGTGTTCTCACGGGTCGGACTGCAGGCTGCCCTGAGGCTCGAGAATGACGCGGCTGACGATTTGGCGCACGAGCTCGAAACAGTGGGTGTGATCGAGGATGACGCCGTGCTCATCGAGGTGCAGGATCTCAGCGTGTTCCTGATCGACGTGAGGGCGAGCCGTCACCTGGCGGCATGATTCAGCCCGAGGTGTCCTCGTAGAACTGCCGGTCGGCAGTGCGGATCGCGTCGGCGCGCTGGTCGATCTGTGCGACTACGAGGGCCGCGAGGTCAATGAAGGATGCGCGCTCTGCCTTGTTGGGGCGAAATGCCTCCCTGTTCATCACCGAGAGGGTTCCCGCGATGGAGCCGTCCGCGCGCACGAGCGGCGCTCCCGCGTAGAAGCGCATGCCGAGACTGCCCGTCACAAGGGGGTTGTCCTTCGAGCGGTCGTCCTGGCGGGCATCCTCAATGAAGATCGGCTCCGCAGAGGGGCTGCGCACCGAGGTGAGGTCGACCTCCCGCATGATCGCCTCGACGTCGTCGCCGAAGTGAGAGACGAACCGGGTGCGGCCGTCTTCGTACAGGGTCACGGCTGAGATCGGGGCGTTGAACAGGCGCGCGGCCATCGCGGTCACGCGGTGAAGGATCTCGTCAGGAATCGTGTCGACGCTCTGGGCGCGGGCGATGTAGTCGCGCACAGCTGAGGTTCCGGGGAAGTCGCCCACCGGCTCCTTGTGGCGTGCGCTCTCGGCGATGACGATCTGGCGCATCATCTGCACGAGGTCGCGCCCCGACGGGCGGGACTCCGGCTTGCGAGCGAAGGTCGAGGCGAACAGGCGCTTCCAGTGCGCGGGCAAGTACTCGGGAACCACCGGGTCGCGGGTGAGCCGCGCGACAGCGGATTCCACGACAGTGCCCTGAAACTCGATGGTGCGGGTGAAGCACTGCAGGAGTACGAGGCCGAGAGCATAGACATCCGTTGCCGGCCCCACCTCGGCGCCCGATGCCTGCTCCGGGCTCAGGTAGGCCGCGGTGCCCGTGGTCTGGCCATCGAGGGTGAGGCGCTCGGAGTCATCCGCGAGCGCGATGCCGAAGTCGGTGAGCTTGGCCCTCGCGCGTCGCGTGTTGATGCCGTAGTCGACGAGGAGGATGTTCGAGGGTTTTATGTCGCGGTGGATCACGTTGCGCGAGTGGATGTACTCGAGCGCCTCGGCCATGTCGTAGCCGATCTCGGCGATGTTGCGCGCCGTGATACGCGGGCCGCGCAGTCGCTCCCGGAGATTGGTGCCGGTGATGTACGCCATGACGAGGTAGCGGTTGGCCCGCCGGTTGGCGTCGTAGGAGACGCCCGCGTCGTAGAGGCTCACGAGGCAGTGGTGATCGAGGCTCGCGAGCACCGAGATCTCGCCCTCCTGGCGACCGATGTCGGCGCTCACGGCGTCATAGAGTTTGATGGCGA
>Ga0247813_10001330_pt1 | contig 19040 bp, 10 predicted proteins | sample UWRJL169409C1_FD_180719 | JGI IMG/M metagenome (GOLD analysis project Ga0247813, IMG submission 180719) | Plant litter microbial communities from Arlington Agricultural Research Station in Wisconsin, United States - UWRJ-L169-409C-1 | ecosystem: Environmental > Terrestrial > Plant litter >... | reverse complement strand
TATCCAGATCCCAGCGTAACTAAAGTGGGTAGCGATTATTATCTTGTAAATTCAACGTTTGCTTATTTTCCAGGGGTGCCAATCTTTCATAGCAAGGATTTGAAAAATTGGAAACAGATTGGTAATGTGATAGATCGACCTTCCCAAATGACTTTTTTTGGGGACCAGACCTCAAGAGGGCTTTTTGCACCTTCAATTAATTTTTATAAAGGTACTTATTATATGACATGTACCAATATTGATAAAAATGGAAACTTTGTGATGACAGCCAAAAATCCTGCAGGACCATGGAGCAATCCGATATGGCTTCCAAAAGTAAGAGGAATAGATCCGTCTTTATTTTTCGACAAAGACAAAGCGTATATTGTTTACAACAGCGATGCCCCAAATTACAAGCCTCTATATTCAGGTCACAGAACCATACGTGCCTTTGAATTCGATCCTCTGACCCTAAAGGTGATAGGAGAAGAAGTGCTTTTGGTGAATGGAGGTGTCGATATCAGTAAGAAACCAGTTTGGATAGAAGGACCACATATTTTCAAACGTGAAGATTGGTATTACCTCTGTGCGGCCGAAGGAGGTACATCAGTTAATCACTCCCAAGTTATTTTACGGAGCAAAAGCGCAATCGGACCCTATATTCCATACGAGAAAAATCCGATTTTAACACAACGTGACCTAGACCCCAATCGTAAAAACCCAATTACTTCAGCCGGACATGCCGAATTGGTAGATGGACCGGACGGAAAAACGTATGCAGTTTTTCTAGCAGTTAGACCTTATGAAGGTAACCATTACAATACTGGAAGAGAAACTTTTATTGCGCCAGTTAAATGGATAGAGGGTTGGCCCATTATTAATCCAGATCACAAAGAAATTCCATACAGCTTTACTGCTGGTTTTAAAGAAATAAAACAGTCTGCACCCCCACAGAGTGGAAATTTTGCGTACAGAACCACTTTTGATAAGAAATTAGACCAATCATTATTGTTTTTAAGAACCAACGACACCAGCTGGTATAAATTGGATAAAACTTCCGGACTAACGATGAGATTGCTTCCCGAAACCTGCATGGGCCTAGGCAACCCGGCTTTTATAGGTAAAAGACAACAACATTTAACCGGCAGTGCGACTACAGAGATGACATTCGAGGCGCAACAGGCTAATGAAAAGTCTGGTCTTCTCATCTTTCAAAGTGAATATCATTTTTATTACCTCTGTAAATCATTGAAAGAAGGAAAGCAAGTCGTTCAACTCTATCAAGGAAATCCAACAACGAAAGCGATGGATCTAATTACTGAGGCACCAGTATCGAGTAAAAAACTTCAATTAGGGATTGAGGCCCAGCGTGAGTTCTACAGCTTTCAATATGCCGAAAGCCCTGGTCAATGGAAATTGCTAAAAGACAAAGTAGATGGTAAGTTTTTGAGCACTCAAAGTGCAGGTGGATTTGTGGGTGCCCTTTATGCGCTATATGCAACATCATCAGGTAAGCCTTCAGCAAATAAAGCACAGTTTAAGTGGTTGGATTATAATGGTAATGATGCCATTTACACTAAAAAATAAATATATAAATGTATCTATTAGGTATCGATATTGGAACATCGTCTATTAAAGTTGCGGTTGTAGATGTACGTACGCAAAAGAGTGTGGCTACCGTGCAATATCCAGAAGATGAGGCAGAAATAAAATCTATTTCACCAGGGTGGGCAGAGCAGTCGCCGATGGATTGGTGGCACAATGTACAACAGGCCATTTTAAAAGTGAATGCGCTAGATTTATTCGACCCCAAAGCGGTTAAGGCCATTGGCATTGCTTATCAAATGCACGGCCTGGTGGTGGTTGATAAACATCAGGAAGTGCTAAGAGATAGCATTATTTGGTGCGATAGCAGGGCTGTACAATTGGGCGATGAGGCATTTGATGCCATAGGACATGAGCAATCATTGGGAACGTTGCTGAACTCTCCAGGAAATTTTACGGCCTCAAAACTGGCTTGGGTAAAAAATAATGAACCAGCAATTTACGAAAAGATTGATAAGGTGATGTTGCCAGGTGATTTCATCGCCATGAAACTTACAGGAGAAATTACCACTAGCATTTCAGCGCTTTCGGAAGGTGTTTTTTGGGATTTTAAGAATGATGAAATCGCTGCAGATGTAATGAAACATTATGGCTTTGCCTACGAATTAATTCCGCCAGTACATCCACTGTTTTCAGCACATGGTTATTTAAAAGAAGCTGTAGCCAAACTTTTGGATTTGACTCCAGGCATTCCTGTATCTTATAAATCGGGTGATCAGCCTAACAATGCCTTATCACTAAATGTATTAAAGCCAGGTGAGGTGGCTGCAACTGCAGGTACATCAGGTGTGATTTACGGTGTAAGTGATGAATTAACCTATGATCAACAATCTAGGGTAAATACTTTTGCGCACGTTACCTATTCTCCAGAAAATAAACATACTGGCGTATTGCTCTGCATTAATGGAACTGGAAGTATGTACCGTTGGGCTAAGCATACTTTTGCACCCTATTTATCCTATCCAGAACTCAATCATATTGCCGCACAAGCGCCGATAGGCAGTAAAGGACTAAAGGTATTGCCATTTGGAAATGGTGCCGAACGAATGCTGAATAATAAATTTACAGGGGCTCAATTGCTAGGAATAGATTTAAATACGCATCATCAGTCTGATATATTTAGGGCCGTACAAGAAAGCATTGCATTTGCATTTAGATATGGATTAGATATTATGCGTGAAAATGGAATGAATCCAAAAGTGATTAGGGCAGGTAAAGCTAATCTATTTTTAAGCGAAGTATTTGCCCAGACCTTTGTAGACGTTACTGGCGTGCCAGTAGAATTATATGAAAATGATGGAAGTGTGGGTGCAGCTATAGGTGCAGGCATAGGTGCAGGTATTTTTAACAGTGCAGAAGATGCATTTTCAAAGCACGAAGTCTTGGCCTATTTGGAACCTAAAAATGCAGCTGCATATGAGCCAATATATCAAGAATGGAAAGAAATTTTAGAGAAATTAACAAAAAATAAGACACAATGACAAAAGTAGTAACAGGAGAAAAAGAATTTTTTAAAGGTATTGAACAAATTAAGTTCGAAGGTTTACAAAGTGATAATCCATTGGCGTTCAGGTGGTACGATGCAAACAAAGTTGTCGCTGGCAAAACTATGACCGAGCATTTTAAATTTGCCTGTGCTTATTGGCATTCGTTTAATGGGAATGGCGCTGATCCATTTGGCGGTGCAACCCATATTTTTCCATGGGATGAGAAAAAAGACGCAGTAGAACGCGCGAAGGATAAGATGGATGCTGCATTCGAATTTATCACTAAGATGCAATTACCTTACTACTGTTTTCACGATGTTGATGTTGTTGATTATACCGACGATGTTGCTGATAACGAGAGAAGGTTGCAAGCTCTAGTAGAATATGCTAAACAAAAGCAAGCAGAAAGTGGTGTAAAACTTTTATGGGGTACAGCCAACTTATTCAGCCATAAGCGCTACATGAATGGAGCCTCCACTAATCCAGATTTCCATGTGCTGGCTCATGGCGCTGCTCAAGTTAAATTTGCTTTAGATGCAACTATCGCCCTTGGTGGAGAAAATTATGTATTCTGGGGTGGAAGAGAAGGCTATATGAGTTTGCTAAACACCAACATGAAAAGAGAACAAGAACATTTGGCTAAGTTTTTACATACTGCAAAAGATTACGCACGTAAACAAGGCTTCAAAGGTACATTCTTTATCGAGCCTAAACCTTGCGAACCTTCAAAACACCAGTACGATTATGATGCGGCAACGGTGACAGGCTTCTTACAACAATATGACCTCCTTGGGGATTTCAAACTAAATCTTGAGGTTAATCATGCTACTTTAGCCGGACATACTTTCCAACATGAGCTACAAGTTGCAGTAGATAACGGATTATTGGGCTCGATCGATGCCAACCGTGGCGATTACCAAAATGGTTGGGATACCGATCAATTTCCAAACGATATAAATGAACTAACAGAAGCAATGTTGATTATTTTAGAAGGTGGTGGTTTGCAAGGGGGTGGCGTAAATTTCGACGCTAAGATTCGTAGAAACTCTACCGATCAAAGTGATTTATTCTATGCTCATGTAGGTGGAATGGATCTATTCGCTCGCGCACTCATTACAGCAGATGCAGTATTGCAAAAGTCGGACTATAAAAAAGTAAGAACAGAACGTTATGCTTCATTTGATACGGGTAAAGGAGCAGAATTTGAGCAAGGTAAATTGAGCCTTGAAGATTTAGCAAGTTATGCTGCTGAAAACGGAGAGCCAGCAACCATTAGCGGAAAACAAGAATACTTAGAAAATATAATTAATAGACATATTTAGAATTGGTTAATTGTTTGAATTGGTTACTTTTACGTTGTGCCAATTCAAACAATTTTTAAAAAAATTAACCCTCTTAACTTAAACCAAATCAAAAACCAAATATGAACAGTTTAGACCTTAAAGATTACATTGTATTTTTAGTGTATTTTGTAATCGTTGCCGTGTACGGATGGTGGATTTACCGTAGAAAAAAGAAAGCGGTTTCTGCATCTCACGATTATTTTTTAGCCGAAGGGTCACTTACATGGTGGGCAATAGGTACCTCCTTAATTGCATCTAACATATCATCAGAACAGTTCATTGCCATGAGTGGGAATGGATTTAAAATGGGATTGGCCATTGCAACGTACGAATGGATGGCCGCATTAACCTTAATTATTGTGGCGGTATTTTTTATTCCAGTTTATCTGAAGAATAAAATCTATACCATGCCGCAGTTTCTACAAGAACGCTATAACGAAACAGTGGCCATGATTATGGCTGTTTTCTGGTTATTATTGTATGTAGTAGTAAATTTAACATCGATCTTATATCTTGGTGCTCTAGCCATTAATGGTATTTCTGGTATTGACACTACATTATGTATGTATGCACTAGCAGCGTTCTCTATTATTATCGCCTTAGGAGGGATGAAAGTAATTGGTTATACCGATGTAATTCAAGTGCTGTTCTTAATTTTGGGTGGCTTGGTTACTACTTATCTTGCTTTGGGCAGAGTGGCCGAGTTGAATGGACAGGATGGTGTAATCGATGGATTCAAATACATGATGAGCCAGTCTGATGACCATTTTCATATGATCCTTAAAAAGGAGAATCCTAATTTCCCTAGCTTACCAGGCTTAACGGTTTTATTCGGTGGAATGTGGATTGTGAATTTAAATTACTGGGGATGTAACCAGTATATCACTCAGCGTGCTTTAGGTGCAGATTTAAAAACCGCACGTAGTGGTATTTTATTCGCAGCATTTTTAAAATTATTGATGCCAGTAATTGTGGTATTGCCAGGTATTGCAGCGTATGTGATCCACATGAAAGGCGGTTTACAGACAGAGATGTTGCAGAATGGCGAATTAAACCCGGATAAAGCTTATCCAGTTCTGTTAAACCTTTTGCCTGCCGGATTAAAAGGACTATCGTTTGCCGCATTAACTGCAGCAATCGTGGCTTCATTAGCGGGTAAGGTAAATAGTATCGCAACCATCTTTACGCTAGATATTTTCAAAAAGAAAATAGATAGAGATGCAAGTGAGCAAAAACTGGTAAAAGTTGGAAAAATAGTTGTAGTTGTAGCTATGGTAGCAGCCGTGCTAATTGCTCCATTCTTAGGAATTGACAAAAAGGGTGGCTTCGAATTTATACAAGAATATACTGGTTTTGTGAGCCCAGGTATCTTTGCCATGTTCATTTTAGGTTTCTTCTGGAAAAAGACCAGCTCGAACGCCGCCATGTTTGCAACCGTTGGTGGTTTTGCACTTTCGGTATTCTTTAAGTTTTTGCCAAGATTTGCCGATCTCGAGTTTTTAGCTTCGTCAGGTTTCTCTTCGCTAGTAGCTCAAAAGGATGGAACTTCTTTATACGAAATTCCCTTTTTAGATCGGATGGGTTTTGTATTTGTTATTGCTGTGATTGGAATGGTAATTATTAGTTTGATCGACGATAAGCGTGGAACAAAAGCTAAAGGTTTGGAAATTGATAGCAGTATGTTTAAAGTAAGCAATAGTTTTGCCTTAGGAGCAGCAACTGTTATCCTCATCTTAACGGGACTATACGCTTACTTCTGGTAATTTATGAAAAAACGGACTACCATATACGATATTGCCAACGCTCTTGATGTCACAGTTTCGACGGTATCAAGAGCGCTGAGTAACTTTCCAGGAATTAGTGAGGGAACGAAAAAGGCAGTGGTTGAAATGGCGGCCAAGTTAGATTATAAACCTAATAAGCTTGCTTCGGCACTTAAATCAGGTAAAACCTATATTATCGGTATCATTGTGCCGAGTATTCAGGCTCACTTTTTTGCGTCAATTATCCACAGTATTGAAGATGAGCTGAAAGATAGTGGTTATAGTATTATTGTCTACCAATCTAGTGAGTCGATGAGCAAGGAAATAAAAGGCGTAACCACTTTACTTGAAGCTCAAGTTGATGGAATAATGGCCTCACTTGCTTTAGAAACGGATGATGTTTCTCACTTTAACGAAGTGATTAAACAAAATAAACCCCTCATTCTTTTCGATAGGGTAAACGAAAGTTTAAAGGTACCTACTGTAACGCTCAACGATTTTAAAGCAGGTTTTATCGCCGCTAGTCATTTGATAGAAAGGGGTTATAGAAAAATCGCGTTTGTAACCACCAGTCATAAGATTAAAGTTTTTAGTGAAAGGTTAGAAGGATATAAACAGGCATTGAAATTAAATAACATGCCAATCATTGAGGAGGATATTATACTCGGCGGTTTATCCATAAAAGATGGTCGTTTTGGGGTAAGTAAGTTGCTAAGAAATAAAATCAAGCCTGATGCTATCATTGCGGGAGACGATTTTACTGCATTAGGTGTGATAAAGAAACTTAAAGAGGTTGGATTGGCGCCTCCGGTAATCGGCGTAATGGGCTTTGCAAATGAGGTTTTTTCTCCCTATGTAACACCTAGCCTTTCTACAGTTGATCAACATCCAAATCTTATTGGGAGTAGTTGTGCCAAGCTTTTTTTGGATATGATAAAGCAAAGTAATCCCTATGACAATATCAATCGGATCGTAATTGAACCAACTATAGTAGATCGGCAGTCGACAGGAACATTTATAGCGCAAACGGTTTAACCTATTTTCTATTTAAATAGAATCCAGTCGATTTCTGCTTCTCCCTCGGTTTTCATAACTACGAAAAGGTTTTTAATACCTAATTGCATATTTACTGAAGAATTAATTTCCTTGAACTCTTGGGCTTTAGGAATACTAAATGCTGCAATTAGTGGTCCATTAGGTTCTCCGCTTCTCAACTCAACTACAGCACCACTCCTAGAACGGACTTTTATTTTCGCGTTTTGCAATGGCTTAGTGCCAAAATCGATAGTATTATACTGTAACCACGCATTTTTTTTTGTAAATACTGCTTGCCAACCTTTGAATGTATTACCTGTGTCTAGCCATTCAATCCCCACCCCATTATTGCTAACTTTCGTATAGCGATCTAATTGTATAGTGTCATTGGCTTTGGTTATACCTACTCCCCTCAGTGATGGGATAACCTTTTTGATCGTTCCGTCGAGATTAAAACTTAGACTGTCTGCTCTAATCGAACGCGCTTTATCGAAATTTGGTGAGTAATCGTTATGGTGGTAAAAAAGATACCATTGTTTTTGAAATTCCATGATAGAATGATGATTAGTCCAACAGCCAGTTTCAGATTCATCCATAATTACTCCCTTTACCTTAAATGGGCCAAGTGGGTTGTTACTAGTGGCATATTCGAGGCGCTCTATTTTATTTTGTACATGAGGATAGGTAAGGTAATAAGTGCCATTTCGCTCGAACATATGAGGTCCTTCTTTAAGCCCTTTAGTTGGGAGCTCGCCCAAGGTTTTGACATCAGAGTCCAGCTCAAGCATGTTAGCTTTTAACTTTGCTGCGTAAATATTTCCGCCCGACCAATAGAGGTAGGCCTGACCGTCTTTATCTATGAAAATATTTGGGTCGATGCCTCTAACACCTTTGATTGGAGATTCTTGAGGAACAAAAGGCCCTTCTGGCCTATCTGCAACAGCTACACCTATGGCAAAACCTTTGCCATAGGTAATCGTATCTTTTGGGGTTGATGGGAAGTAAAAGTAATATTTTTCATTTCGTTCTATACAGTCGGGTGCCCACATGCTGTAACTTTCAGGCTTTACCCAAGGCACATTTTGTTGAGATAGGATTATACCATGGTCTGTCCAATCGGTGAGGTTGGCGGATGAAAATACATGATAGTCTTCCATGGCGAACCAACCCGGTCTTCCTTTGTCTTTGCCTGCGATGATATCATGCGAAGGATATACATAAACCCGATCGCCGAATACTCTTGCAGATGGATCTGCCGTAAACTGACCTTTTATAAGTGGGTTTTGAGCTTTTAATAGGTGGGGAGCCACCACTAACAATAGGCAATAGGTAACTGACTTTAACATATTTAAGATTTTAATTATTACTTCAAAGCTGGCATTACGTTAGCGCCTCTAATCTTTCTTGACTACTTTGAAACTGGTATAACCGCTTCCAACTCCGCCATTCGGTGATAACGCTTGAACGACAGCGATAAAAGTTCCATCCAAATCACCACTAAAAAAGCTGAGTGCCGCATTTCCGTTATTACTAGTTTCGTTATTAGGACTCCAAAATAAAGTGCTTCTAAAATCTGGTAATCGTGACGATTTCGAGACATCGCCCTCATACATTGGCGCATAAAAAGTTCTATCAGCCTGTAGTCCTTCATAATCGAGCACCAAAGCATGTTTCGAAACAGGTATTCCATCCAGGTTACCGTTATAAGTTAGTAAGCTTAATATTCCTTCAAATTTGTTGATGCCGTATGCGTAGCGACTAGTTACAATATTTAGCGTTTTAATAGTTTTAGGGTCTATGGTCATCAATGTATTGCCATCATCAAATAACGGGATTCCATCTAAAAGCATAAGAGGAGATGACTCCATAAACTTTTGATTTCCGGAATCGAAAGTACTTAAATAGTAATTTTTATTACGTTTGGCTATCGACACCTCAAAAACATATTCCCGTAGTACCTCCTCCATTTTTTGGAAGCGCACATAATCATCTAATCGATAACTTTTGTCTGCATGATGATAAAAAACAGTGGTATCTATTGATGCGGTAGTTTCCCTTTTTAACTGATTAGCATAAAATGAATTGTGAACCTGCATCGCAATGCTTCGGTTCAGCAGATTTTGGACTCGTTCATCGCTGCGAAATGGCTGTGACTGATTATCGGCAAATATATTTGAGTAGGGTGAGTTAATTTGTATTCGGGGCAAGCTATCTACACGAGGGTCGGTTTGCAATATGATTTTCTTACTTCCATAGAACTTTTGTATATAGAAATTAACATCGCCATTATTTTTTAAAGGAGTGGTGTAAAAACTATAATTCTTTCCAGGTATGGATAGGTAAGCTGAATGTTTACCTGAATAAGGTTGCTGCGATGGTATAGATAGTTGCGCACTGATAATTTGCGCCTGGGTTTCAGGTTGAAACGTAAAATTCCATGTTGTTTTTCCAAGAACATCCATCCAGTTAAAACGTCTCCACCCGTGAGTGAGCATGAGGATATCCGTAGCTTCACTGGAGGCATTTTTTAAGAACCATGAAGGATAGTCTATTTTACCTTTCAATTCAGACGTTAGCCACAAGTTCGCAGCGATGTCATCATTCAATTCAGCAGAATCGGCCTGGTAAACGGAGATGGAAAAATCTGCCGCCGTTGGTTGCCCCCTTTGCGTGTGATTGATCATTAGATTTATCTTATCCCTGGTCGAAAATTCTTTTCGGTCTGCATTTACCGTAACTTCCAATAAAGAATTTGGCTTTTTAAAGAACAATCGTTCGCAAATTGCCTGTAAACCTGCGTCGAACAAAGTAAAGTGTGTTATTCCATCACCAAGCAACTCCATCGGAATATTTACATCTTTAACTACGTCAACGGTCGAAATTCTTTTGCTTAAAATCACCTTTTGTCCACTATGAACGAATAAACTAATACTTTGGCTTTGCTCAAAGCTGTTCTGAATAGAAATCTTTAATATGGAATCTCCTTGCGTTTTAACACCCATTACTGCCCCTCGAGCAAAAATAATGGGTAGTTGGGCGTAAAATGGCTTACCTACCTGCGGCTGAATATAAATGCGATATTTTTCATTTTTATGGGGTTTGAAATAAAAGCTACCCAAACCAAACTGTTGTGGACTGAATCTCAATAAAGTATCATGTTTATCATTGATTACCGCACCATTAAATTGTAGCGGCTTCCCTGTTTGATCTACCGCCTTGAATGCGATTCTGCTCGTCAATCCGGCTACTAAGTTTCCACCTTCTGGAAAAAATTGTATAGCAGGAGAAGCGCTGGATTTTGACGTTACCCCTGTAGAGTCTGCTTTTATCGTATTATAAATTGTGAATTCCTTGTGAAAAAAGTAATTTGCATCAAAATTTTTCATCCAATTGGTATAAGTCCTTAATAAAAAATTTCCTGATATTATCGAAAGTGGAAGATAGAGATGGCCGTTGCCCTTTCCCTTTTCAAGTGATATTTTAGCTTGCAGTACCACCTTATTTCTGCCATCGAGCAATTCTACATAGGCGATATTACTTACGTTGATAGGGCGATTAGTGTAGGCTTCAACAGTGGATATTTTAAACCAGATCATTTCTCCAGCTAAATAAGAGTTTTTGTCTGTGTGCACATACATCTTTTCCTGTAAATTATTGGTCAGATAATTGTTGAACTGATGTGCAATCGCAGTGTCAACCACCTGAGCATTGCCATTGGTCAGTAACATGCTTAAGACGCCAGATAAAATAAAAGTTAGTTTTCTCATGTAGCAAATATTAATTTGGCCAAAATGAAGGTTTAATATTCGATCCCTTTAGGCGACAGTCTATGCAATCTTTTGTACTCATCGTATAACGATATAATGTTGGTCCCAAAGTTCCCGGCGCAATCCAAGCCTGTTCATTTACAATAACTTTATTCGCACGTATATAATTAATTAAGCTGTCTTTTGGAATAACTACACCTTCGCAGGGCTGGACATAAACCCAATCCGAATTAATTGAAGGCTTATCGCTATCTTTAATAAACAATCTCTTTTGCGCAATGCGTCCAGCACTAATCCAACCTATAACTTGTTCATTTGGATCTGAAATACATTGGATGTTGCCTTTCATTTCGGAAGGCTGAGGATCAAAAATGCCGCCTATCTGCTCCGTGTTTTTCTTCAAATTCTCGAGGTACTCATAAGCTTCCTTTGTGAGCCCATATTGCTTAACAAGAATGCTATATAAATAAGCCACTTTGATTGAATTGCCTGCAACGAAAGTTATTGGTGCATCAGTGACTCTATCTTGAGATAGCCTTGCTGTTGATCCGAGTAGGATAGTTGATGAGCTCGAATTGGCCCAACAATGTTGGATGTTGATGTTTGGGTCTCGTAATACAACTTCCGAATTTTTAAATTCATGGGTGGATACAAAAGGCACCCTTACCTCCCAAGTTTCTTCGTAATCCCAATTGTAGTATTTGGTGGTATTGCTATCATCATAGGTGTTGAGCAACACGTTGAAGCCATTATCTGTGGCTGAAAATCGGAGATTTTCAATTTCAGGGGTTGCTTTGCTACTTAAAAAACGGGTTTCGTAAGTCTTTGTGCTAGCGAGAATAATTCTAAGTTTATATTTTTTTACAAGGTTTAGGTTTTGGGTAGGCAAAAAGCACTCCCCAAGTTCATTCGTTGTCCCCTTAATCTCAGAACCATCTTCGCCTAACACCAAAATGATGGCATTTTTCTCTGGAGCTGATGATCTGGTATCTAAAAGATCAATTGATCGACCTACTTTAATGGAAGTAATGCCTCCAATATTAATAAATCCGTTTACAACGAGCAAATCTTTATAGTTGTTATCTATCTCTGGCTTGAAAGAATCTTTACAAGCAAAATTGAGTATGCACGATGCGAATATGATCAGTTTGAATGCTTTCATTTAAAATGAATATTATAGTTTACAAATGGAATTGCCGTTCCAAAAATGGAGAGTTGATATCCATTAATGACCTTGTTTTCACTGACGAAGAAAGTTGAAAATGCGTTCTTTCGATTAGTTAAATTGTATACACCAATGGTCCAAGAGTTATGTGTCAATTGCTTTACCTTATGATTGCCCAAAATATTGAGGGAAATATCCGACCTGAAATAGTCTGGAATTCGATATTGATTTCTTTCTGAATAGAGCAACCGCTGTCCGCCATTAGAAAAATACTTTCCAACAGGAAGTGTAATTGGTCTACCTGTGCTATAGGTGATATTTAGGGAAACACTAAAGCGCTTTGAAAATTGGTAGTTGCCGATGAGCGTTGCATCATGGGGTTTGTCGTAATTAGCCGGATAAAACTTTCCTTGGTTAATCGAATTGGAACCCTCTACATCTTCAGTCTTTAACATTATTTTTGAATAGGTATAACTGATCCAACCATTTAACCGACCAACTGATTTTTTAAGGAGAAATTCGATCCCATAAGCCTTGCCTTGTGTAGGCAGCACATCCTGCTCTATTTTATGATTTAGAATGAGTTGGGCTCCGCTTTTGTAATCCAGAAAGTTGTTAATGTTTTTATAATATCCTTCAATTGATGTTTCAATGCTGTTCGACTTAAAATTCTTGTAAATACCCAAAGAAAATTGCTCGCCAGTTTGTGGTGCAATATTCAAATCACTTAATTTCCAGATATCAGTTGGAGACATAGAAGTTGTATTAGACATCATGTGGATGTACTGCCGTTGGGTATTATAGCCTGCCTTAATAGATAAGTTCGCATTCAATAAAAAAGTTGCGCCTAATCTATATTCTGGTCCATGGTAGGTATTAAATGCTTTTCCAGCGCCGTACTCCTGTGTCGATTCGATATTCGCATCACTTTTACTGAGGTTCTCGGCATAGATTTGCTGAGTTGAAGGGCCTAAACTTGTGTATAAAGAATAGCGTAACCCTGTATTGAGCGTAATTGCTGGAGCAAGCTCATAACTTTGCTCGGCAAACACCGCATTTTCTATTCCCTGTTCCTTGGGCAAAAGATCAGCAACAACCAATGACTGTTCATTGTACGGCCGAAGCGAACCTGGCTTGTTGCTGTATAATATGGAGTTAGTCCCGAATTCAATGTTCATTCGCCGATTAGGAGCATAGTTGAAATTGGTTTTGAAGCGAGCTTGTTTGATGCTGAATTCTAGCCGGTAGTCTGTTTCTTCTTGATAATTGCTGAAATTTTCATAGCCGTATTCATCAAGGCCAGCAGTAATTTGACTATAGAACTTTTCGCTGAAAATGTGTTTCCAGCGCAATGATAAATTTCGGTTGCTATACTGAAAAATGGTATCTGTAGCCAAGCTTGACCTGTCGTTGCTTAAGTATGCAGTAAAGTAGAGACTGTTGTTTTTATTTTGCTGATGACTAATGGTTGCGTTTAAATCATAGAAACTGGCTTCGGCTCTCCTATATGCTGAATTTTTCGGCAGTAATTTGGTAATCCAGTTAGCGTAGGTGGTTCTGCCACCAATAATAAAGGAAGTTTTATCCTTAAAAATTGGACCTTCGATATTTAATCTACTGGTTAGTAAACCTATACCCGCAGTACCTTCGAATTTCTTTTTGTTGCCCTCCCTCACATTCATTTCCAAAACTGAAGAGAGCCGTCCGCCATATTTGGCTGGAATACTGTTCTTAAATAGCTTAACATCTTGGATAATGTCTGGACTAAATGCAGAAAAAAATCCAAAAAAGTGGGTGGGGTTATAGATCGTGGCTTCATCGAAGAGAATCAAATTCTGATCTGTAGAACCTCCGCGTACATTAAATCCAGCACTCGACTCACCAACTGATTTTACACCTGGAAGTGTGAGTATTACCCTCAGCACGTCTACTTCCCCGAAAACCGTAGGCACCTGCTTGATGGTTTGGATATCCAGCTTTTCGACTCCCATTTGCGTTCCCGTAACATTTGTAGACTTACCTCCAGTTATCACCACCTCATTTAGCGCTAAGGACTTGCTATTTGTTGCAATAGGGCTTAGAATGGAAGGAGTAGACAGGTCTGCCCCCAAAATTAGCTTAGGGTCTTTAGGTCCATCGCCCACCTGAGAGGGCAGTGTAGTAACAATGCTTACAGACTTGGTTAAAAACACCGACTTTCCAAAAATAGCAAACTTAAAATCACTCCCCATAAAGGCTTTATCCAACACCTCTTCAATGCCGCCGCCCTTGATCTCCATCGATAGCGTCAATGAACTGAAATGGCTTTCATCATAATAAAGATGATAATGACTTTGCGCTTCTATCTGTTTCACCAGTTCGCTAATCGGGTGATTCTGTAGCTTAATGTTGATTTTGTTTGTTAAAGTTTGCGCGTTTAACCGCAATGCTGAAAAGCATAAACAAAAGCCCAAAAGTAGTACACTACATTTTATTTTACTTATCAGTTGCATCTTGAAATCTTAATATACTTAAAACAGAATGTTCAAAGTCTTTACCGAAGTTTAGCTTGTTGACTTTGATATACTCTTGATTTTTATCGTCGCTTCGACGGAGTAGCTTGAGCAAATCATTTTTGCTTTTTATGGGTTGATAGATTGAATTTTTTAACAAATAATAGGTTTCTTTTGGACTGATCATTTTCTCAATCTGCTGATCTATTTTTTCTGTAACTTCTTTGGCCCTTTTAACAAGTAAACTTAGGCTGTCGCCCTTGTAAAGTAGATTATAGTAGCCAATGTCAATTCCCTTATGAGGTATTTCTGGTTTGATATTGATAAACTGGTAGCCATGTATAGAGAAGGAATCGACATATTCTAGTTGCAACACAATTCCATCGATTTGATCATCATCTAAAAGCACAAGCTCATCTCGTAGGATATCGTACTTCAAACTTAACTCAGGGTAAAAAATACCATCATATACTACGCTTCCTGTTGTATACTGGTCGGTTTGAAAATAGGCATGTTTATCATCCTTAAATTTTGGATGATCATTGTACACTTTTCCATTGAATACTGGTGATGTACCTTTTTGACTTTTTAAGAAATTATAGTGAATTTTGTGAACCACTTTGGTTACAAAGAGACTGTCGCCGCTCATTTGTGCTCGAGCTATAGGTAATTGAGCGAAAAATAGCAACTGAAATATAAACACACGATAAATAATTCGTAGCATACATTTTTTGGTTTATGTTAGCAATCAATCAAATTTGCATCAATTGAAATCTTATATGATACTTGGTTAGTTTATGGCTTTATCCATTATATCTTAAGATTTAAGCAATCTTAAGTAATATACAGGTCCTGCTGTGCTACCGGCTAATGCTTGAAATTTAATCCTGATAGTAGTTTTACCTTTTACCATTGCCTCTGGGATCGTATAAAGTTCTTGTTGAAATTTTTGCTGCGCCCATTTTTGGGTATGGTCTACTGTAATTAATTTCTCGTCATCAATATATATGTCAAACTTTCTGTACCCCGATTCACCGCCAAGAAAGCGAATCATTAAAGTTAATCTAGTTTCATTTTGGGTAGAAAGTTGATAACTGAAGAAACCCTCATTGCGTGCTTCACGCCAAAATTCGTCGAAGGTATTGCCAACGTTAGAATTTTTTTGCTGAATGAAATGGTCTGCTTCAGGCTGTTGTTCGCCAGGTGCTACAAAGTCAACAGTTATTTTTTGTAGCTCTAGGTTTTCTTTTTCAGTTTTTGTAATCGAATCTACACGTTCTTGGTATTGTGTATTATTTAATGCCATCCAGTACATTTGATATCGTGCATCATGTATTTTATAGAATGGCTCAAAAACAAGTGGGACTTCATTTATCATCTTCATTGAAGAAGGAGTAAAATTCAGAGGTTTTCCGCTAACAGGATTTAAACGATTTGGCAGAACAGAAATCTCATCGTCAATGAGTATAGGAGCTTGATTTATGGCGAGTTTTTGACCGCCTGCGATGTGCCCCCATCTGCTATCTCCCGCAACCAAACCATTCATATTTTCAATCCCTGTTTTTGCAGCCAACAAAATCGGCCCATGCATAAATGCGATATATTCTGGTACATTAGGTAATGCTTCGATCCGGTTGTTCATCGGCAATGTAACCGTTACCACATCTCCTTTTTTCCACATGCGGTTAACCGCAACATAAGAAGAAGGATGATTAGTATGCGCGACAATCTTACCATTCACAGCTATTTTGAGTGCTTCTTTCGCTACCCATGATGGGTATCTGATCATCAAAGTAAAGCTTGAAGAACCCTCAGTAACGATAAATTTCGTCTTTTCTTCTTCTGGAAAAAGAGTTTCTTGCTTTATCTTCACTTTTCTTTCTTTCCAATTTAGTTCTGAAGCGACAAATAAATTCACAAATAATGAATCTTTTGAGTGTGTGTAAATGAATTGGTTATACTTACTGTGGTTTTCCATTCCGCTACCCACACAACACCACATACCTTGATTTGGAGAAGAATAAACGCGGTAGTGACGCGGACGAGCCGGGGTGAAATATACATAGCCACCATGAGTAGGGTGTTGGGTAGAAAGAATATGATTGTATAAGGTACGCTCATAATAATCAGCATATTTAGCTAGCGGCTCTATCCTGAACAAATCCTCAGTAAGCTTCAGCATATTGTAAGAGTTACACGTCTCTGGGCCTTCAACATCATTTACAAAGTCCACACCACTAGTTTTTGAAGGAAAAAATTCTCTTCTGCTATTTCCGCCAAAAGCCAATGTGCGATGGCCAGTTACAGTTTCCCAAAAAAAGCTTCCTGCTTTAAGGTATTTTTCATCTTTACTTAACTCGCCAATGCGCTGAAAGCCAATAGCCTTTGGCACCTGAGTATTTGCATGTTTGTTGTCTAAATTATCTTTACCAGCTGCCAAGGGGTTCAAGAGCATTAAATGAGAAAATCGTTTAGCTGCTGCTAGGTATTTATCGTCTTTGGTAATTTGATAAGCATCGGCCAAAATCTCGTTCATACCTCCATGTTCCTCATCCAACATAGCTTGCATCTGCTGTTCTGAAAGTGTTGCGGTAACGTTAATTGCCCAGTCGCAAAAGTTAAGGAAGATTTTCTTAGCATTTTCATTCTTAGTGTAAATCCAGGCATCTCTTAGACCACTATACATTTTATGAACATTGTACCAAGGCACCCAAGCAGTTCTGTATACAGTTAAATCGCCACGAAGTACCCCAGCCCAAATATTATTACTATTTGGTACGGCACCAACGTAGCCAATACCCCAGCTTGAATGGTTAATTCCGTTTGCCTCCTGACAAGCCTTCAGTTCTTGCACGATATAATCTATTCGTTTTTTACACTCTGGATTATTGGTCGCGGCATAATTCATGGCAAGAGCCGATAAATAATGACCACCAACATGCCCATCTAAACCATCCCAATTTGGATAAGATTTCGCCTTTTCAGGAAGTCCAGCTTGCTTTCTATAGCCCGCTAAAAGTCTATCCGAATCGTACTGTAAAATAGTTTTAATGTTAAGGTCTCTTGCGTGTTGAAACGGTCCTGTAGACATCGTCACATCTTGTAGGGGGAATTCGTTAGGGTAAATCTTATTTTGCGCTTGCGTACCTAAGCCAAATGATAACAAAACTATGGCTATGCATAAAGATATTGCTTTGATCTTCATATGTAAATCGTATGCTTTATTTATTAAATTTCCACCAGTCATAATTGAATAAGTTGCCTTCGGTTCCTCTAAAAACAAAATAAAGATCGTGCACGCCTGTTAACTGTTTATCAATTTTCGTAGATTGGGTGTTCCAAGACTGATCATCGCCCGTCGGCTCGATAACAAGGGTTGTTAATACCGCCCCTTTAACATTATCCAGCCGAATTTCAATACTTCCGCCTTTTCTTGCGCTTGCCACTCTTGCTTCGAAAGATTTGGGTCCTTTACCTAAATCTACACTTCTCACTTTGATGTAATCTCCATCACTAATATCGGTGACATACACTCCAATTTTTGGAGCAATTGCGGTTTCTACGCCTTCTTCCCAAGCAATAGTTTCGGCTTGTGTAATTTGGTAGGGATTTAAGTTTTGCACAGGCTTAACGCCAGGTACAGTACTTTCAATCCTCGGAATGGTGCCGTCTGCATTGTATTTAAATTCTTCTACTGCTACAGAGCGATTAAAACCACCTCCTCCTGGCAATGCACCATTATGGTAGAAGAAGAAAGATTTACCTTTGTAGTCTATTACACCTGGATGGTTGGTAAATGCACCGCCTTTTTTAATAACGGTCATAATCGTATCTCTGTAAGTCCACGGACCAGTTGCACTTTTGCCTGTAGAATAGGCCAGATGTTCTGGAACACCTCCTGCAGGATAAAGCAAATAGTATAAATCTTTTCGCTTATAAAGCCATGGGCCTTCTTCATATGCCGAAGGTCGTTTATCGACATCTTTATATCGAACATTAAAGCCTTCTTTCGTAAGTGGAACATCCATTACTTCACCTGAAAACGAAATCATATCTGCGTTTAGTTTCACGTACTTTAGGTATGGATTACCCCAATAAAGATAAGCCTGTCCATCATCGTCAATAAAAACCGTGGGGTCAATGTCGCCGTTTCCGCTATGCACTAGAGGTTTTCCAATTGCATCTTTAAATGGTCCTGTCGGGCTATTAGATACGGCTACACCTAAAGACATTCCTTTTCCACTTGTTTCGTTCATGGGTACATACCAGTAAAATTTACCATTACGATAAATGCATTGACCTGCCCAAGCATCTTTTTTTGCCCAACTAAATGTTTGAAGGGATAGGGGAATTCCTCGATCAGTCCAGTTTACCATGTCTACCGTTGAATAGGCATGCCAGTCT